>SMVB01028425.1_pt1 | contig 17683 bp, 20 predicted proteins | sample 2456461 | NCBI WGS metagenome assembly SMVB01 (sample SAMN11095934, study PRJNA526329) | marine sediment metagenome | biome: Marine sediment; feature: Surficial sediment; material: Deep marine sediment; isolation source: Hadal surficial sediment | place: Pacific Ocean | collected 2014-05 | depth...
AAATGGCGGCGGAAGGCAACATGGCAATTTGTTCGTTTACAACTCCAGCAAATTTTTTCCATGCTCTTCGCCGGCAAGCGTCTCCTGAGGTAACAATACCTCTCGTGGTCATGTCTCCCAAAAGTTTATTGCGACACCCGTCCGTCACTTCACGCGTCGAAGAGTTCACGGAAGGCACATTCCTGCCTATCATCCCGGGATCTCCCAACTCCGATGACTCTGTAACGAAGCTGGTTTTCTGTAGTGGAAAAGTGTATTACGACTTTATAGCGATGCTGGCAAAGAGCGATGCTCCGTCGGACCACCTATCGATATGTCGCCTGGAGCAGTTTTACCCTTTCCCGGAGCTTGAAATCGCTGTTGAGATCGACAGATACACGAGTCTTGATTCGGTTGTGTGGCTGCAGGAAGAGCCCGAAAACATGGGCGCCTGGACATTCCTCAGGTACCGGATGGACGACCTCCTGGCAGCAAACGGATTAGGAAAGAGAATTCGGTATGCCGGTCGGGTTCCATCAGCCTCGACCGCGACTGGTAGCGCAATCGTTCATCAGGCGGAACAGGCAGCAATCCTGAATGCCGCCTTGACCATATAGCCCCCCATCGAGGGCTCGATCAGGGCTCGGATTCCGGTCCTGTATTTCGGAGTACAAAAAAGTGGGGATCCCTCGACGGATTCCCCACTGCGTAAAACTTATGGTCTGAAATCGGGTAATGCTGTTTGCGTCAGTACTTCCGGAACGGGTGGATTATCCAGTCGTAAACAGACCTGTGCATCGATTGATGCACAAAAATTAATACCTGCGACGGCGAGAATTCCGTAATGATTTCTCTTTCGCGAGTCGTCTTTCTTCCGACTTCTTCGTGAACGCCATGTTCGAGCGGAAAATCCGGAGCACCCGGCTTCTGTTAACTGCTCTTTTAAAGCGCCTTAGAGCCCTGTCGATTGACTCGTTGTCGCGAACTTTGATACCTACTGGCACGGTTCGATCTACGTCTATAGTTTGAAATATTGTTCAGCCTTGGAATATACGGTGTTGTATTAGCCGAATCAATCTATTCGAACTCGACCACCGTTGATCACACTCAATCTTCGAAAACCCCTTCTGGTTCCACTTTTCGCCAAGCCCGAGATTTTCTATGGTTCCTGAATCAGCGTCGAGCCCCGGAGGTTCCTTAAAGGTTGTCCTCGCTACACGGAATGCGGGGAAAGTGAAAGAAATGCACTTATTGTTGGCGGACCTGCCCGTAACGCTGTTGAGCGTTGCCGACTTCGATGACGTTCCGGAAGTTATAGAAGATCAACCGTCTCTTCAGGGTAACGCTGTCAAGAAAGCGCAGGCTCTTTTTGATGCCACGGGAATCCCATCGCTCGCAGATGACACGGGATTAGAAGTTGACGCTTTATTTGGCCGACCCGGAGTGCGGTCTGCGCGGTACGCCGGCGAAAATGCTTCCGACAGTAAAAACAGAGCCCTACTTCTTCACGAGTTACAGAACGTTTCAGATCGTACAGCACGCTTTTGTACCGTTGCAGCGTATGTTGACGGAAATAGTATCTGTCTTTTTGAAGGAACTTGCGAAGGCTCTATCAGGAATTCTGAGGCCGGTACCGATGGCTTCGGATACGATGCGGTGTTTGAACCGAAAGGTTTCCAGATCTCTTTCGCGGAAATGTCGACTGAAGTTAAAAACGGAATCAGTCATCGTGGAAAGGCTATGGCCAAATTCAAGGCGTACATGATGGAAAAAGCTGCAGTACACGAATGATTGCTGTCATTCAGCGTGTATCCAGTGCTTCTGTTGAAATTGACGGCAAACGGATTGGATCCTGCGGTCCGGGAATCTTGATCTTGCTGGGTGTGCACGTGACAGACACCGAAGAGCAGGTAATATGGGTAGCCAATAAGTGCGCAAACCTCAGGATCTTCAACGACAAAGACGGGCAGATGAACCTCTCCTGCATCGCGACGGGAGGTGAAGCACTCGTAATTTCTCAATTCACTCTTTATGGAAATACTGGAAAGGGAAACCGGCCGTCCTATATACACTCCGCACCGGGTCCAATCGCCGAGCCTCTTTACGAACTATTTATTTCTGAACTCTCGCACCGTTTGAATCGTTCAGTCGAAAGTGGTCAGTTTGGAGCGATGATGGATGTGTCGCTTGTTAACGACGGACCCGTAACTTTGGTCGTCGAGCGCCTCGCGGAACCGTTATTATAGTCGTCGTTTTACTATTTTATTACTATGGAAAATGCAGAAACATCATATCGTGCCCTTACCGATTCCTTCGGCCGGCAGCACACGTATCTGCGCATATCTCTGACCGAGAGATGCAATTTGCGATGTACCTACTGCATGCCTGAAGAGGGTGTTGAATTGCGATCTAAGGCTGAGATGCTCTCTTTTGAGGAAATCCTTCGACTTGCACATCTTTTTGCACGAGAAGGTGTTACTAAAATTCGCCTGACGGGTGGAGAACCACTTATCAGACGAGACCTGGCATACCTCGTAGGCAAGCTGTCTGCGATCAGCGGAATTACATCGATTGCTGTTACCACGAATGGACTCTTGCTTGTCGCGCAAATCGACGCGCTGAAAGAGGCGGGTGTTTCGCTGTTTAATATTAGCCTGGACACGCTCAGAGAGGATCGCTTCAAGGAGATTACGCGCCGACGTGGTCTCGATAAAGTTCTGGATGCCATAGACGCTACCTTTCGGGCGGGTTATGAAGTCGTAAAGGTCAATTGCGTAGTGCAACGCGGCGTAAACGATGACGAACTCCTCGACTTTGTCGCTCTAACGAAAGAATTACCCTATGAGATTCGATTTATCGAGTTTATGCCGTTCGGCGGAAATGCCTGGGATAATGATCTCTTTCTCTCGTATGAAGACATGCTCTCTACGGTGCAGACCGCCCATCCAGATCTCGTCAGGGTCGACGACGAACCTCATTATACTTCAAAGACGTGGCGCGTCCCGGGATACCGGGGCAAGGTGGGATTTATCTCCAGCATGAGTGATCATTTTTGCAGCTCGTGTAATAGGTTGCGACTCACCGCAGACGGCAATCTGAAGGTTTGTTTATTCGGTAATGCTGAAGTGAGCCTGCGTGACATGATGCGCGAAGGCAAAACCGACGAACAATTACTTCAGGTTATCGCCGCAGCTGTTGGTAATAAAGCTGCTGCGCACGCCGGGATGCTCAATCTCGCCCAGATGGATAATCGTCCGATGATCTTGATCGGTGGATAGTGCAAGGTTCGGTTGCCGCACGAACACTGTCTGACTATCTTCGTTCACCACACCGCAAGATCAGTAGGGCTGACTCAATAGTACAGATCATTAGTACACGCACGATGGGTCAGGCGTAGCCGATATTATCTCACCAACATTCATACACCAATGTCATCGCTGACACACGTAGGGCCCGATGGAGGGGTCCAAATGGTTGACATTACCGAGAAAGGCAGTACAGTACGAACTGCTCTGGCGAGCGGCCGGGTAATTCTTGGTCGGGAAGCTTTTGAAAGAGTCGCCGATAATTCGCTTCAGAAAGGCGATGTACTTGCGATTTCCCAGTTTGCCGGGATCATGGGCGCCAAAGAAACCAGTCGACTGATCCCATTGTGTCACCCTGTCCAACTTAGCGGAATTGACGTTGAACTGACGCTCGACGAAGGGCTTTTCGGCATTGATGTGCGGGCATATGCAAAAACCGTGGGATCCACGGGTGTTGAAATGGAGGCGCTTACGGCAGTGTCCGTAGCCTGCCTGACCATCTATGACATGTGTAAATCTGTGAGCAAGGGTATCGTCATTCAGGATATTCATTTACTTGCCAAAACCGGCGGTCAAAGCGGTGACTACCGAAAAGGATCAGAAACTAATTAACCCCTGTTATTATGGAATCTATAGGCGCGGCTACCGGATTGATGATCATCTTTGTGGTGCTCTTCAGTCTTATTGTATTTCTGTACTTCATTCCCGTCGGGCTGTGGATTACAGCCTATTTTTCCGGTGTCAAGATCAGGCTGGTTCGGGACCTGGTGGGAATGCGTCTTCGGAAAGTCCCTCCTTCTCATATCGTAAGACCACTCATCACGGCGCATAAGGCGGGCATTCCCCTGGATCTCCCTCAACTCGAAGCCCACTTCCTGGCTGGAGGTCACGTCCAACGTGTTGTTAGTGCTCTGATCTCAGCCGACAAAGCGAACATAGATCTGGATTTTACACGCGCAACGGCCATCGATCTTGCCGGCCGGGATGTGTTCGAAGCCGTTCAGGTTTCGGTTAATCCCAAAGTGATCGAAACTCCGCCGATTTCCGCAGTCGCAAAAGATGGTATTCAGGTTCGGGCAATCGCCCGTGTTACTGTGCGCGCCAATATTGAACGTCTGATAGGTGGAGCGGGTGAAGAAACCATTATTGCTCGTGTAGGCGAGGGTATTGTTTCAACTATCGGATCCTCTGACACCCATTTGCAGGTCCTCGAAAATCCAGATCGAATCTCGCAGGTTGTCCTGGACGCTGGTCTTGATGCGGGAACAGCCTTTGAAATCTTATCCATTGATATCGCTGACGTAGATGTGGGCGAAAATATTGGTGCAAAACTTCAAATCGATCAGGCGGAGGCCGATCTGAAAATTGCGCAGGCGAAAGCTGAAGAGAGGCGTGCTGCCGCCGTTGCCGTCGAACAGGAAATGCATGCTGAAGTACAGCGACAGCGCGCCAAATTTGTTGAAGCTGAAATTCAAATTCCGCTCGCAATGGCCGAAGCATTTCGTTCCGGTAACCTGGGCATTATGGATTATTACAATCTGAAGAACATCGAGGCTGACACCAAAATGCGTGATTCGCTCGGCAGTGATGACAAGCGGTCGGCTGGATCAGACAGCTGATATATGGGAGTCCATAGTTGACTGAAATTTCGGAACGCGCTGCACAAATCAGTGTTTTCGCGAGCATTGGTTCGTTAACCGTGACGCAAGAATTATCAGGCCGGATAAAACAAGCTTATCCTGAGTTCGATGACGAGGTCGTCGCAGAAGAAACCCTTTGTTTCGTGGCAGCGGTTGCGGCATTCTGCATTCGTTCGACGTCGGAAGGAAAAGTAACCTCCGGTTCCGCGGCCGCGGTTAGTGACCTGCCCTTTTCGTACCGGGATTACGTGTTAGGCCAGCTCATTCTCGGACCAGATTCTACCGTTTCCGACGAATTATCTGGACATATAGGAGAGAGGCTGACCCGGAAAACCCGTTTCTACGATTCTCAGCTCGTTAACGGTTTGCGTCCCACGACTGAAAAGGGCCTTGAGAATCTATCCATCCTTTGGATGGGTCGAATCAGTACGCCGGGTCAAAAGGATTCGCCGGAAAACCGAATCAAACAACTTCATGTAGTTGAACTAATGTTGCGCCACATGACGTTAATTTCATCATTCACGACTCACGCGACATCCTGAGAAGCCGGTACCCGTGAAATCCGAACCAGGTCAACCCTGTTCGCGGTCGCCTGCAGAACAACAAATCTGAAAGCATCAAGCGCAAACTCATCCCGCACTGCAGGAATAGTGCCGAGACTTTCCAGCAGGTAGCCAGCGACAGTTTCGTATTCTCCATCTGGAAGGGAAAACCCTGTTTCTTCTAACAACTCATCTAACTCAATGCGGCCGCTTACCAGGACCGTGCTTTCGTCGATGATTCGAAGTATGTGGTCATCGTTATCAAATTCGTCCTGAATATCACCAAACAGCTCCTCCAGTAAGTCTTCCCTGGTGACGAGGCCCGCAACACCACCGTATTCGTCTATAACAATCGCGATTGAAGTGTTCGATCGCAGAAACTCCCGCAGTAATTTTTTAGAGAGCTTGGATTCTGGAATAAAGGTTGCCGGCCTGACAATTTCAGATAACGTATCGGGCTGCTCGAATAAGTCTCTCGCGAACGCAATTCCCACAATATTTTCGATATTATCTGAATAGACGGGAATCTTGGAGTAGCCGCTTTTTACAAACGTATCCTTCAACTCTGTTACCGAAGCGTTTTCGTCAATCGCTACGATCTCCGTACGCGGAATCATGGATTCTTTCACCCTGATAGATCCCATCGCAAATACATTGGAGACGAGTATTCCTTCATCCTGATCCAGATCCAACTCGCCGTTGCGTTTGCTTTCCTCGAGCATCAGTTCAAAATCTCTCCGCATGAATGAGGACATCACTTCGTCGTCGGCCTTCAGAAGTTTGACCACCAGCAAAGCCGACCATTGTGCCAGCTTGATTAGCGGAAGCAGCAGGACGTAGGTAATCCGAAGAGGAACGGCAAGAGTAAAAACGGCGCGATTCGCAACTTCCCTCAGAACAGATTTTGGAATGATCTCACAAAAGATCAGAAGAATAGATGATGCCATCAAAGTCTGAGCCGTCAAAATGGCCACATTTATTGACGAACCCGAGACTGCCACCGTTGTAGTGAAAAAAGTCTCGAGTGGCGCCTGCATGTACATGGCAAAAAGAGTCGAGTACACCACGAGCGCCAGATTATTACCGACCAATGTGGTTGTAAGCAGCGTAGTCGGATCGTTCAGAAAGGACGTTACTATTTTACCAGCCGGACCTCCCCGCCGGGCCGATACTTCTACGCGCAATCGATTGGCAGCCACATATGCGATCTCCGAGCCCGAGAAAAAGGCACTGAGTGCAAGGGAAACCAGGATGAGAATTAACAACATCCGTTATCGACCTTTAAAATTCGGGGCTCGTTTTTCGAGAAATGCGGCGGCGCCTTCTTTAAGATCTTCCGTAGCACAAGCTTCTCCGAATAACTCTGCTTCACGCACCAACCCATCTGTCAGAGACAGGTCATCCGCCAGGCGAAGAGCCTTCAGCGACAGTTTAACTGCAATGGGCCCCTTTGATGTGATAACACCCAACTTCGCCAGGGAAACACTAAGCAGTTCGTCATCAGGAACAACCTGATTAACCAGTCCGATTTCGTATGCCCTTGCAGCTGATACCATTTCTCCCGTGAGAATCATTTCAACCGCAATTCCCTTGCCGACAATCCGAGGAAGACGCTGGGATCCCCCGTAACCGGGTATAATACCCAGATTCACCTCCGGCTGTCCGAAACGGGCGGATTCAGATGCAATTCGAATGTGACACGCAAGCGCCAGTTCACATCCCCCCCCAAGTGCAAATCCATTTACGGCTGCAATAACCGGTTTGGGAAAGTTTTCGATTCGATTAAAAACCGACTGCCCGCGTTCTGCGAACGCCTGGCCAGACTCGCGGGTCAGAGACGTAAACTGAGTAATGTCGGCACCTGCAACAAATGCCTTGTCGCCGCTTCCCGTAAGCACAACTCCCTTTGCCATCGCATCTGATGAAAGAGCTGTAAAACAGGCATCCAGATCGTCCAGTACGGTCTCGTTCAGAGCGTTTAAGCTCTTCGGGCGATTAATGGTTACGACGACCAGGCCCCCGTCATGGCGAGTGACCTCAAGTGTTGAAAACGTCATTTGCGAGCGCGATTAATGTCAGTAGGCGTAGAGAACCATCGACCGATCGCTTACCCTTATTGTTCCTTAACGCGCGATCGGTCATCCTGAACTTCGTCGGTCCCGGCATCTGGATCCTCAAACAAATCCATTGCACTCAGAAGATCTGTTGGATTTCCGAAGACGGCCTCCATCTCAACAACGGATGCCTGTGTTTCTTCAACTTCCTGCAGGAGTGTATCGAGCTGGAATGTGATTTCTTCCGGGTTCCGAAGCGTCAAGGACTGCTCATGAATGTATTTTGTAACGTCTACAATGGTCTCCAACTGAGCCTTGATAATTTCAAGATTCTCCTGACCTTTTTTAGACCTGTCCAGCCGCTGTTCCAGAATTTTGAGTCGGCGAGCTTTTACCGCTCTGACCCGTGGTGGATCATCTTCCATATCGATCCGAAGCCTTTCCATAGCCCCCACTACTTCCCGCTCTGTAGATCCATCTGCTGACACGTCATAACGTTCCTTCTGATAAAGCAAACTCAAGAACGAGTCCAGGAGCCCGTTGATCTTTTTCAGATGACTATCCAGCATTCCCTGAGAAGCATAGGGTAATTTGCGGTAGTTCGATGCAATATCCTTCTCAATTTTCCGCAGTTTTGCGTACCGCCTTTGATTCTGCTTCGACAGGCCGTGGAAGAGCTCTTTTTGCGATGGCGGCTTTGCGTGTTCCACTGCGCGCCTCGACCGAATGGCCCTCCGGAATCGCTCCTGCCTGGGCATGTTGCCCAAATAGATTAATTCAAACGCCGATGCGAGCAACAGAACAGTATTAAACGGCCATATCAATTCGGTCATGCTCACGGTGAACGCGATTAACATGGCGACAATCAGAAACGTCAGATTCCAGGGATGGAAAAAGGCTTCTTTTGTGTAATTAATGTTCGAATCGTTCATGAGCGGCCGTGGCCAGAAGAGTAAAGTAGATCAAGTACGCCGGAAGCCCGTGTCAGGGTTTCATCCTGCCGATAGTTTTTTCAGGTAAATCATCCCTTTTTTCGAGTCGGTCAGGCCTTTGTCTTACGTTGGAAGATTCCGTACGATCGGATTCTGGCTCACCTGAGGAAGGAGCAGCGTCAACACTGCCATCGTCTTCGCTTATCTGATCTATGACCTGACGGGCTCGCACCCGAGCCAGATCCGCCTCATCCTGGGCAAGTTGTGCGTTTCTATCAGCTTCCTCGCTGGTTTCGAGCGCAATTTCCAACCTGGCCTCGTTCAGGGCTGAATCGATTGCGACGCGATCCATCATTTCATCGTGAACATCGAACTTCTCCCTCATGGAAGATGTGAGTTCATTCAAAGCGCCGGAAATTTTCTTTTGCCGCTCCAGCTGTTTTACCACAGTCTTTAATTTCCGGACCTTTCGTAAATGATCCTTTTCAGCTGCTTTGATTTTCTCAAACTCTTCGGGCGTCATAAGCCTTCCTCCTCAGTTTTCAGCGCAACATGCTTTAGAATTACGTTCGCTTTTAAACGACACAGCTTTAAACGACACAGCATTAAGTGACAAAGCTATAGGTGACACAACCGCTGAAAACTAATTTTGAGTCCGTTGTTTACCGATCGTCTTGGTGCCGGCCTCATGCTCCTGCTCAGGAATATCCAGTTCCGGTTCTTCTTTCGAACCACTGGTATCTCCCACACCCATTTCCAGTTTGAACTGTTTTACCAGTTCAGCTGCACGAATCTGCTCAGCGTCTTCTTCGATTTGCATCGCGTCCGTGTCGACAGAATCCAGCGCCATTTCCATGCGCGCCTCGTTCTTCGCAGTCTGCTCGTTGATACGCGATATCATTTCGTCGTGCGTCTGGTCGATACCAGTGACTTCAAAACTTTCCAGCGTATCTGCGACTCTCGCCTGCCATTTGGCCCGCTCGTGTGCCCGCAAAGCATCTTTGGCTTCGGCAATCTTGCGTTCTTTCTCACGCATGAATGCTTTTTTAACCTGTATGGCCTTGTCGTACGCCGCAGAGCCGTACTTGAGCTGCTCTTTGGTTCTGAGTAAAGCCTCTTTTACGTCTTGAAGACGCAACGCATATCGCTCGGCGATATCGTCCCGACCTGCTTGGATACCGGCTTTGATTTTCGAAGTCAGATCCGCAAGTTCAGACTCGTATTTTTTAACTTCTTTCCGGAGTAACATCACGTTGGCTTTTACCGTTGCGATGTTCTCGTTCATTTTCGGAACCTGATCATTCAGCTCCCGGATATTTTGTTCAAGGATGAGTTTCGGATCTTCCAGGGCGGAAATTGCGCCGCCGAAGATCGATTTCACAAATCGACTAAATCGCGCCCAGATCGACATATCTAAACTGTTTTTTTGTGTTGCAGAGTTTCCGTTGAGTACTATAATATAGTGAAAGGATCCGGGGAGGAACACCGTTCACAAGCTGTTCAGCACAATAGACAAACTCCTGTTTTAGTGAGAATGAACGCCTCATACGGAAAGAGTGTCCGGTTGATGCATCCATGAGCCATTCGAATATCGATTGAGCAGTCTTTCGGGTTTGAGGGCGCTCTTCTGATCTCCAATCTGAGCATAAGAAAAGGCCCCGGATAGAATATTTTCGGCTTCCTCGAATCGTTCGGGATCGCTCGAATAGAGCGACGCAAGCGTGTCCCCTGGATTCACAACGTCGCCCGGTTTTCTTGCGAGAATAATCCCGGCAAGTGGGTCTACCACATCTTCTTTAGTTTCCCGACCCGCCCCCAGGGCAATAGCTGACAGGCCGCAATTGAACGCGTTAAGCTGTTTAACTATGCCCTTGTCAGTTCCTGAATATCTAACCGTGTACTCTTTAGCCTCAGCGAGCCGTTGAGACGGATCATCAAGAGAATCAGCATGGCCTCCCTGCGCCGTCACAAGATCCCTGAATAATTTGAGGGCACGACCAGAATGGATCGCATCCTGCGCCATTTGCCTCGCTTCTTCAATGCCCTTGGCTTTTTCGCCGAGCACTATCATCTCGGCGGCCAATTCATAGGTAACCTCCATGACGTCTGGGTTTTCAGCACCGCCCAGACACTCTACAGTTTCCATCACTTCCGGCCAGTTGCCGATGGCATTTCCCATCGGAGACTCCATGTCCGTAAGCAATGCCACCGTCGGCGTGCCCGCCTCTTCTCCGATGGCCACGAGCGCTTCAGCCAGTTCCATCGCCTGTTCGGTTGTTTTCATGAACGCTCCGGACCCGCACTTTACGTCAAGCACGAGAGCGTCAATACCTTCGGCAAGTTTCTTGCTCATTATCGAGGCCGCGATGAACGGGATAAATTCGACCGTCGCAGTTACATCCCGAAGTGCATATAACAATTTGTCGGCAGGAGCGATCTCCGCCGTCTGGCCAATGAGTACGATGCCGAGTTCGGCCAGCTGCCCTCGATATTGCTCTATCGTAAGGTCTGTCCGAAAGCCTGGAATGGACTCCAGTTTGTCGAGAGTACCACCCGTGTGGCCGAGCCCACGGCCTGAAATCATCGGTACCAGCACGCCACACGCGGCAACGATCGGAGCGAGTATCAGCGACACTTTGTCTCCGACCCCTCCGGTTGAATGTTTATCCACCTTCAGGCCCGGGATATCGGAAAGGTCCAGGACCTCCCCCGAGTGTAACATCGCCTTCGTGAGCGCAGCGGATTCCGAGGCTGAAAAGCCGTTCAGAAACGATGCCATCAAGAACGCGCTCATCTGATAATCCGGCACGTCTCCCCGGGTATACCCGGCGATGAGTTCTTCAATCTGTTCATCCGAGAGACTGCGGCCGTCACGTTTCAATCTTATCAGCTCAACTGCGTTCAATAGTGCTACCGGTTTTTGAACTCACAAATTGTACGGAAATAAAAAAGGGCGGCCCCGACAGGGGTCGCCCTCTAACACGGATAAGCCCATGTTAATGTTCTAACCGCCTAACTATTCAGCTGGTGCATCCGCGTCAGAGCCTTCTTCGGTACCTGCTTTCCTGCCGTATCTACGACGGAATTTTTCAACGCGGCCGGCGGTATCAACGTACTGCCGACGACCCGTGAAAAACGGATGATTGGTTGAGTCAACATCAGAAACATAATCTTCGCCGGCAAGAGTAGACCGTGTGGTAAATTTGGTCCCGTCTGCCAGAGTGACATTCAATAAATGATAGTCCGGATGGATGTCTTTTTTCATTATTCGTTTCTTGCGGTCAAAGCCGCGTCCTTTTCTATTCTCTCGATTCTGTTTGACCGGCCCTCGATCGGCCAGATCACACAGTTCGATACGTCTGTAAGCCGGGCAATATAGTGCCACGGTCCGGATCAACCAACGACGCTATTGCGGGTTTCATGAAGCTTTCGCATGCCCAAATGTTACTCTATCGTCCAGGTATCTCCCGAATGTAATAAGTCTTCAATGCTTCCGGGACCCCTTTTTTTCAAGACGTCCGAAACCTGATCGTGAAGCAATTGATCATACGTGTCACGTTCCTCGCGATAAAACACACCAAAAGGTTGCGGCATGTTTTCCTTCCAGAATAACCGGCTCATGACACCCGCTAAATCCCGGCTCGCGTCATCATAAACAAGGCAGTCATCCACCGAATAATTTCCGGATTCCAAATCCAAGGATTCCATTTCGAGTCCGTTGAGCCGAAGACCTTTTGTACCGTTTTCGTATACAAGGGGTTTGCCAGTCTCAATAAAGATAGTCCTCTCTGCCTTCGAGGTCTTCTCCGTGTACTCGAAAAATGCGCCATCATTAAAGATGTTACAATTCTGGTACACTTCGACAAATCCAGTGCCTGTATGAGCATGCGCCTGCATGAGAATGCTCTTCATGTGTTTCGGATCTCGATCCATCGTGCGGGCCACGAACGTCGCATCCGCTCCCAGTACGACTGCCGATGGGTTGAAGGGGTGGTCGACTGACCCGAATGGTGTGCTCTTTGTGACCTTTCCTACTTCTGAAGTCGGGCTGTACTGGCCTTTTGTCAATCCATATATCTGGTTGTTGAACAAAAGGATCTGAAGATTTACATTTCGCCGCATGAGATGAATCAGGTGATTCCCTCCGATCGAAAGAGCGTCTCCGTCGCCTGTAATTACCCATACGTCGAGGTCTGGTCGGCTGGCTTTCAGGCCCGTCGCAAATGCGGGTGCCCGACCGTGAATCGAATGCATCCCATAGGTATTCATGTAATACGGGAAACGACTGGAGCAACCAATTCCGCTGATAAAAACAGTGTCTTCCGGACGAACGCCGAGTTCAGGCATCAGTCGCTGCGTCGTGGCCAGCACGGCATAATCACCACAGCCAGGGCACCATCGCACGTCCTGGTCGGAAGAAAAGTCGGCGCGTGTGTACTTCAGCTCCGACGTTGCTCCGTCTCCACCTGCTGGTGGCATTTTCTTCGATGGAGGGAGTCCCGGTCTTTTCCCCGGAGGTTTCGCCGTTCCTGGTTTCGTCCGGCCAGACGATGCGGACGTCGTTTTCGAAGCGGATGCAGCAGACGCTGGTGTTTTAGCGGCGGCCGTCTTTGAAGCGATACCCGGCGGCATCTTCGGCGATCGTGGCACCATTCCCGGTGGAAGTTTTGGCTTTCTTGCGCCGTCTTCAGGGGTGTTCTTTTCTTTATCGGTCATCTTCTATCCGATTTCCTCCAGTATTTTGTCTTCGATCTCGCTTGCTCGAAACGGCTGTCCTTTAACCTTGCAGAATGGCTCAAATGGGAGCAGATATTCCGCCCTAAGTAATTTAACCAGTTGCCCGTTATTCAACTCGGGAACGATCAATTTCTTGAACTTGCCTGCGATTTCAGGTAAATCCAGCGGAAGTGGGCTGACGTATCTGAGATGAACGGCACCTACTTTGTGTCCGGCGTTTCGGGTTCTGGCAACCGCTGCCTCTATCGAACCACGTGTGGATCCCCAGCCGACCAACAGAACGTCGCCTGATTGGTCCCCGAATATTTCCAGCGGTTTCACTTCCTGATTGACACGCTGCACCTTGTCATGCCGAATGTCCGTCATCAATTGATGATTCTCTCCGTCGTACGAGACATTGCCCGTTTCATGTTCTTTTTCAAGGCCTCCGATACGGTGGGTCAGCCCGGTTGTACCCGGGATCGCCCAGGGGCGGCTCAGTGTTTTTTCATCCCGTTTGTACGGCAGATACACTTCCTTTCCGTCAATTACCCCGTTTTTCTTCCGGGCAAACTGCACATCAAAATCAGCCAGATCATCCGGATTCGGAATCAACCAGGGCTCTGCGCCATTGGCCAGAAATCCGTCTGCCAGAACGATTACCGGGGTCATATATTTAACAGCAATCCGGCATGCCTCGTACGCAGTTTCAAAACAATCACCTGCGGTGCTTGCCGCCAGAATTGGTAGAGGAGAATCACCATTCCTGCTGTAAAGGGCCTGAAGCAGATCACTCTGTTCTGTTTTGGTTGGCAGCCCGGTCGACGGACCTCCGCGCATTACATGCACAACAACCAGTGGAAGTTCTAACATTAATGCCAAACCAAGCCCTTCGGTTTTAAGCGCAAGACCAGGGCCGGACGTCCCGGTAACTCCTATTTTTCCTCCGAAACTCGCCCCGATGGCCGTTCCGATCGCCGCGATTTCATCCTCTGTCTGCATCGTCATCACGTCGTAATTCTTATACCGACTCAGCGCGTGCAACAGATCCGAGGCTGGAGTAATCGGATACGACCCGTAAAAAATGCCCAGGCCGCTTTTTTGTCCGGCGGCCACAAGGCCCATCGCCAGCGCCTCAATTCCCTGGATAGCCCGGTATTTCCCGGTCGGAAGTTTAGCGGGTTCTATTTCGATCTGAAAGGCAAATGCGTCTGTCGTTTCACCATAGTGAATTCCCTTATTCAGAAGGTGAAGGTTAGCATCTCTGATATCGGGCTGCTTCGCGAATTTCTTTTTTATCCAGTCCATCGCAGGCTGAACAGGTCTTGAATACATCCACAGAGCAAGACCGAGCGCGAACATGTTTTTCGAGCGGTCGATTTCTTTCTGATTCAGCTTCGAGTCCGCCAGAGCTTCACGAGTAAGCCTTGTCAGCTCGATTTGAATCACCACGTACTTGTCCAGGGACCCATCTGAGAGCGGATTCGAATCCATCTTGGCGAGCTCGAAATTCCGCTTGTCGAATGCATTCGAATTCACCAGAATCGTTCCGCCAACCCGAACGCGGTCTACGTTTACTTTCAGCGCGGCGGGATTCATCGCGACCAGAAGGTCAACCTCGTCGCCTGGTGTTCGAATATTGGTAGAGCCGAACTTCAACTGGAACCCGCTGACACCGTACGTGGTGCCTATCGGAGCCCGGATTTCCGCAGGAAAGTCCGGTAATGTCGCCAGATCATTCATGGCATGGGCAGTTGCCATGGTGAATTGTGTTCCGGTGAGCTGCATGCCGTCCCCGGAATCTCCCGCAAACAAAACAGTTGCCTCAGATCGGCTTTCGACGGATTTACTTGTCATTCAAACGGAGGATGGAATGAAGGAATAAAGAAATGCCTTCGGCTACGTCCGAAGATTTCGGAGCTAAGAATGTACACGAATGTGGTTGCTTACACATCGGATCCAAAGATACCGTACTCGTCCATATATTGCGACTTTCAAAAGTGCATCCGGGTTACGATTAAATCATTTCCAGATGAACAAGAATATTTTCTGTTTTAAGGTCAATCCGCAAGTCTTTTTCGTCTCGAGAAAACGATAATATCTCCTGCGGCAGAATTCCATCGGTCGTGCCCATGTTAAAAAGCGTATCTGACACAACGTGCCAGTCTTCAGCCGTCAGATAAACGGTGGCTTCTCCTGATTCATTCACCATCGATGCGTAATTCAAAACACGGTTCAGATGGTTTACACCCTGTTTCTGGTGTAAATTCTGTGGTACATTCTGTCTGGGTTCAAACGGCACAATTCGTACATTGTTAGACGACTGATGACCGGCCTTTCAGGCCTTGTATTCAACCCGATATGAAAAAATATCAGGTCGTATCGGTCATCTATCCGCACCGTACCTAAAAGATCCAATTTCAATATGAATCGGCTTTCTATATGAAGCAGCTTTTAATATGAAGCAGTATCTGAATCTGCTCACTCATGTACGTGACCACGGTGTGTTCAGAATGGACCGGACCGGAACCGGTACACGAAGCATTTTTGGCTATCAGATGCGTTTCGATCTCGCCGACGGATTTCCTCTCGTCACGTCAAAAAGAGTCTACTTCAAGGGTCTCGCCGTCGAGTTATTGTGGTTTCTGAAAGGTGATACGAACGTTAAATATTTAAATGACCATAACGTAAAGATCTGGGATGCATGGGCTGATGAAGATGGAAATCTTGGTCCGGTTTACGGGAAGCAGTGGGTGCGGTGGCAGGGTGCCAATGGTGAGACATTTAACCAGATAGCCCGTGTGATAGAGTCCATAAAGAACGACCCCGGATCGAGACGACATATTGTAAATGCGTGGAACGTGGGTGAAGTTGATCAGATGGCGCTGCCTCCATGCCACATGTTTTACCAGTTTTATGTCGCTGAAGGAAAACTCTCGTGCCAACTTTATGTGCGCTCCAATGACCTCTTTTTGGGAGCACCGTTCAATATTGCAGAGTACGCACTTCTGATCCATATGGTTGCGCAGCAATGTGATCTTGAGCCGGGAGACCTGGTATACACCATCGGTGATGCACATATTTATGTAAATCATCTGGATCAGATTGATGAACAATTGAGTCGCGAAACGTTTGAACTTCCTACGTTGAAACTCCGCCGAAAACCGCGGTCGATTTTCGACTATGAGTACGAGGATTTTGAACTCCTCGACTATCAGTATCACCCGTCCATCAAGGCCCCGGTGGCAGTATAATCTGGACCGGCTTAAGCCTCGCGCCTGAATACCGAAACTCTGTTAATGCAGAAAACAGAAATTATTATCATAGCCGCCGTTGGCGAGCTGAGCAGGGTTATCGGCAAGGGACAGAAATTACCGTGGCACATTCCGGAAGATTTGAAACGTTTCAAAGCGCTCACCAAAGGCCACGCAGTTCTGATGGGGCACAAGACTTTTCAGTCTTTGATACATCAGAATGGAAAACCATTGCCGGGTCGGCGCAACATCGTCTTGTCGACGGATGCGTCGTATCCGCAGTACAAAGAGGTCGAAGTTTATCCGGATATCGAGGAGGCATTAAATGCCCTGAAGGACGTGCCTCGCCTATTTATCGGTGGCGGCGCCACAGTTTACAAAGCATTTCTTCCCATTGCGGACCGCATGGAGCTGACGATCGTGGAAGGCCGACAAGAAGGTGACGTTTTCTTCCCGAACTACGAGCACCTGATCGGACCGATGTACGAAATCACCAAAGAAAACCAAAAGGACGGTTTTCGGTTTGTATCGTACCAGCGCATCAACGGACGCAAAGGCTAACGACTCGGCCGCGTCAGTTACGCGAGACCCACGCGTTCGAAAATCGCATCCACACTTCCGAGATAAAATTTGGGGTCGAACGCATCTTCGATCTCTTCTGTCGGAATGGCGGCGCACATCTCTTCTGATTCCAGTACGATTTTCAGGAAAGACCGTTGTTCATCCCACGCCTGCATGGCCAGTGGTTGAACAAGATCATACGCAGCCTCCCTGCTCATTCCTGTGTCTATCAGTTTGAGTAAGAGCCGCTGACTGTTGTATAACCCGAACGTGGACTCCATATTTTGCAACATCCGTTCAGGAAATACGGTCAGGTTTTCAATCAGCGTCCCAAATCTGGACAGTGCATAGTGCAATAGGGTGGTTGCGTCCGGTATCGCGACACGTTCAACGGATGAATGAGAGATGTCCCGCTCGTGCCATAACGCGATGCTCTCATACGACGCAATCATATATCCTCGCAGAAGCCGTGCACACCCAGTGATGTTTTCAGAACCGATCGGATTTCTCTTGTGCGGCATGGCGGAAGAACCTTTTTGGCCCTTCTGGAACGACTCTTCAACCTCTCGCACCTCACTTTTCTGAAGCCCGCGTACTTCGATCGCCATCTTCTCAAGCGTGGCACCGATCAGAGCCAGCACAGACATGTAATGCGCGTGCCGGTCGCGCTGCAATACCTGTGTGGAAATCGGGGCGGCTT
>SMVB01407105.1_pt1 | contig 17680 bp, 17 predicted proteins | sample 2456461 | NCBI WGS metagenome assembly SMVB01 (sample SAMN11095934, study PRJNA526329) | marine sediment metagenome | biome: Marine sediment; feature: Surficial sediment; material: Deep marine sediment; isolation source: Hadal surficial sediment | place: Pacific Ocean | collected 2014-05 | depth...
CGCAGGATTTCGGGGACCCCGTGATCGGCGAGCCCGGTATCACATTCACCACTGCGATCGCGACCTGCGACCACGGCAAGCAGGACAAGGGCGAGGACCATCTCGGCCGCGGACACGGCAAGAAGGAAAAGGACCAGGACCACCCCGGCCAGGGACATGGCAACGGCCACCAGGATGATGCCAACGAGGCCGACGAGGCCGAAAGCACCGGTCACGGCCGACCCGAGTCGCCGAGAAAGTCCAAAACCGCACCGGGACGCCGCGACAAGTAAGAGCCGTCAGTTCCCAGTTCCCAGTTCCCAATTCCCTTATGACCGCGGCCGGTGGCCGAAGGCCGGAGGCCGGTTGTTAGTTGCCGGCTATGAATCTCGACTCGCTGACCGCCTCCCAGTACAGCTCGACTGGGTGCGCAACCCGCACCGTCGCATCGAGATGGGTTCGTAGCTGCATTTCGCAGCCTGGGTTGGCCGATGCAACGATCTTCGCGCCTGTGGTCCGGACCTGATCCGCCTTACGGCGACCGAGTTCATCGGACGTCTCCGGATGGGAGAGCTGATAGGCACCGGCCGCACCGCAGCACATGCCATGTGTGTCGATCTCGACCGGCTGGTACCCGGCGGCGCGCAGAATCGCTCGCGGTTCGTCGACGATTCGTTGTGCGTGGCGCAGATGGCACGGGTCCTGTATTGCGACCGGACCCCGGTCGACATCGATGGTCGGCAGCGACCCCTCAGCAATCAGCGAGGCGACGAGCTCGGTAGCGTCGACGACACGGGCGGCGAGGGAGGCTCCGTCGCCGCCGGCGTGCGCCTTGAGGTGTGCCGAGCACCCTGCCGCATCGACCACCACCGTGTCAAAGCCTTCAAATGCCTGCACATTCCGTTCCACCATGTCCGCGGCGTCGTATGCGGCACCCTCATGGGCGGCGAGTGCACCGCAGCAAGTCTGTTTCTCAGGGGCGACAACACGGAACCCGGCGGTACGGAGCAGTTGGATCACCGCTACATGCACCTCGGAGAACCAGGGGTCCATGACGCAGCCGGAGAACAGCGCAATCGTCCCCTTCGGTATGCCGTCTGGATCCCAGGTTCGGCCGCGGGTCGAGGGCACCGGGATCGGGATCGGCCTGAGACCAGCGACGCGGCCAAGCAAACCTGGCAGCCTGGGCGCGATCCCGGCCCTCTGCGCCCCTGCGGCCATCCAGGACACCATCGTGACCAGCCCGCGGACACGCAAGGCCCTGCCGAACACGCTTCGCTTGAAGGCCCTACGGGCATCGGGAAGCTGGGCGACGACCTCTGCCTTGGCCCCTTCCATCGCCCTGCCGAACGGCACCATCGACGGGCACACCACCTCGCACGCCCGGCACTGCAGGCAGAAGTCCATGATCTCACCGAACCGCTCGTCGACGACCATGATCCCCTCGTCGACTGCCCTCATCGCGGTGAGCCGGCCTCGTGGCGAGGCGGCCTCGTCGCCGGTGAGCTGGAAGGTGGGACACACCGGAAGGCACAGCCCGCAGTCGATGCATGCGTCGAGCTCTACCTTTGTCGGAGCCCATTCGGTAACCCAGCCCATCAGATCCCTCCAGGGAGGATCCCCGGATTGCAGATCCCCGCCGGGTCGAAACGGTCCTTCACCTCGCGCTGTAGTTCGACCGACTCCGGTGGCGATCCCCATGCCCCGAGCTCGCGACGCAGGTCGTCGGGGGATGCCTCGATGACGAGCGTCCCGCCCACTGACTCCGCCCAGGACCGTGCAGCGGCGAACCCATCGGATGTAATCCGGTCGTAGCCGGCCTCGACAATTCCGACGCCGTATTGGGCGACCCAGCCGGTAGCGTCGAGATCCCTTGCCGCCAGCACGGCTTCATCGACGAACCGGGCCGGGATCCGGAAGCTCAACCGGAGCGGTGGGTCGTGCGGCTGCGGCCAGTCCAGGCCATCGCTACTGCGACCCCCAATCGCCTCAGCCTGGGCTTCAACCTCTTCCTTGGTGCCGCCAAGGTAGACACGTCCAGTCCCCCTTGTGCCGAGGACGGCGAAGGGTCGGTAGGCGGCGTTTCTCGCGACTTCCGGATCATCGACGACGATCGTTGCCGTTGCCCTGGGCTGCGACCACAGCTTGAGCAGGACCGGCCCGATGAGGCCAAGGGTCCCAAACGACCCGGTGAACAGCCGCGTCATTCCGTAGCCGGTCGATGCCTTGACGACCGGGCTGCCGCCGGTGACGACCTTGCCGTACCCGGTCGCCACGGTGGCCTGAAGGACACGATCCCTGGTCGGCCCGTAGCGGAGTCGCCGGTATCCCGACCGGCCCGCAGCGACCACGCCCCCAACAGTGGCGTTCGGCTCGGTCTCGGGAAGAACAGCGGTCAGCTTTCGATCGGTGAGTGCGGCCTCGAGCTCGCCGAGTGTCACCCCCGGCTCCACCACCACCGTCAAGTCATCCGGTTGATAGTCGATGATGCGGTTCATCGCCGTTGTGGTGATCACGAGGTCGGCATCTACCGGATTCCCGATTTGGCGGTACGTTCCCGCCCCGTAGAAGGCAACGGCCTGGCCCACGTCTGCAGCGGCGGCGAGAATTTCCGCCGCCTCCTCCATCGAGGTGGGAGCAACGACGAATTCGGCATCGACGTCGACGGTCGGATCGTGGAGACGCTCCAGGAGTTGCTTGGTCGCCACTGCCAGCGTGGTCATGCAGGTCCCCAGTCGAAGCAGCGTGACCCCTCGGGAAGGACCTTCCCGGGGTTCAGCACACCGTCCTGATCGAATGCCTCACGCAGCCTGGCCTGGGCGTCGAGATCCTCAGCGGAGAAGACACTGGACATCAAGTCGCGCTTCTCGAAGCCGATCCCGTGCTCACCGCTGAGTGTTCCACCGGCGGCGACCGCAACGGTGACCATCTCGCGAGCAGCGGCGACGACGCGCTCCGTCATACCGGGCTCGGCGGCGTCGAACGACACCAGTGGATGAAGGTTTCCGTCTCCGGCATGAAAGACATTCATCAGGGTGATGTCGTACCTTTCGGCGATCTCATAGGTCTTGCTGATCACCTCGGCGATCCTGGTGCGCGGGACCACCGTGTCGTTCAAGTAGTAGTCCGGGGCCGCTTGGGCGATTGCGCCGAACGCCGACTTCCTGCCCTTCCACAGCAACGCCCGTTCCGACTCGTCGGTGGCCACTCTGACACTTGTTGCCCCGTTCCCAACGGCGATGTCGGACAGCAGCTCGATCGAGGCCGCCGTCCCTGCCGGATGCCCCAAGACATCGGCGAGAAGGACTGCGGCCGCATCGGTTGGATAGCCGGCTTGGACGAAGTTCTCCACCGCCACGCACATCGGTTTGTCCATCATCTCGAGGGCGGCGGGAACCACGCCGGCGGCGATCACCTCCGACACGGTCCTGGCCGCGTCCTCGATGGTGTCGAACGCCATGAGCAGGGTGGCGGCGTCCAGGTGGTTCTCGGTGAGCCTGACCAGCACCTTGGTTACGATGCCGAGGGTGCCCTCGCTGCCCACGATCACGCCGCGCAGGTCGTACCCTGGAGTATCGGGAGCCTCTCCACCGAGAATGACCGTGCTCCCGTCTGCGGTCACCAGCTCGACGCCGAGGATGTGGGCGACCGTCGAGCCTTCGGCTAGACAGTGTGGCCCGCCTGCATTTGTGGCCACGTTCCCACCGATGGTGCACGCCGATTGCGACGACGGGTCGGGGGCGAAATGCAGGCCCCGGTCGGCGGTCGCTTCGGAAAGGTCGAGGTTGACGACGCCAGGACCTACCCACGCCGTCCTGCCGACCTCATCGATCTCGAAGATGCGGTTCATCCTGGTGAGGACGACAAGCAGCGATCCTTCCTGTGGAACGGCTCCCCCGGCGAGCCCCGTTCCGGCTCCGCGGGCAACGATTGGCATCCCATGGGCCCCAGCGATCTTGACGACAGCGGCCACCTCGTCGCTGTTTTCAGGGAAGACCACGATGGGCGCACCGCCGCGGCGTAGACCGGCGTCCTTTGCGAACAGATGCTGGTCGAGCGGGTGGTCCCGCACCCGGTCATCACCAAGAAGCGCGGTCAGCTCATCTACAGCCCTAGCCATGCGCGCAGCGTAACGGCCCTGCCAACCCTGGGCTCGCAGGTCCGGTAGGGGGACCTGGCAGCCCACGGTTCACCCATGTCGGAGTCGTCGGGGCTGAACCGTGGGCCCGCAGGGCCGGCAGCCGTACCCCTGAGCCCAGGGCTCGCAGGGTCGCTCTAGGCGGGTCCCCAGCCGCCGCCTCCGGGGGTGAGCACGCGGAGGCGGTCCCCCGGCTCCACCTCGACGGTGCACTTCGCCTCCAGCCGCTCGGCAGCTCCGTTACGGATCAGCCAGTCCTCCCCGGTCGCCCCCGGCTCGCCGCCGCCGAGGCCCCACGGTGCCAGCCGCCGCCGCTCGCCCATCAGGGACAGGGTGGCCGGAGCGAGGAATTCGATCTCCCGCTCGATCCCGTCCCCGCCCGGGTACTCGCCGTCACCGCCGGAACCGCTCCGCAGCCGATACGTCACGATCCGGAACGGATAGTGCGTCTCCAGCGACTCGATGGGCGTGTTCTTCGTGTTGGTCATCCCGGTGTGGATGCCCGACTGTCCTGGCACCCCCGGGCGACCTCCCTGGCCTCCGGCGACCGTCTCGTAGTAAGCGAAGTCATCGTTGCCGATCAGCACGTTGTTCATCGTCCCCTGGCTCGCTGCCGGGACCCGGTCGGGCGCGGCCTGGGCAAGGGCACCGAGCAGGGTGTCGGCGATCCGCTGGCTGGTCTCCACATTCCCTGCGGCGACTGCTGCTGGAGGCAGTGCGTCGACGATCGAACCCTTGCGGGTCTCCAATGTGATCGGTCGATAGCAGCCACCATTGGTCGGAATGGTCGGATCCGTGGCGACGCGAACCGCGTAGTAGAGACAGGACAGTGCCACCGCTCGTACCGTGTTGATGTTGCCCTCGATCTGGGGCGCCGAGCCGGTGAGGTCGGCGTGAAGAGTGTCACCGCTGATCGTGACCCTCGCTGTGATCGCCAGGTCTTCCCCTTTGCCCCACTCCATATGGTCGACAAACGAATACGCCCCGTCGGGAAGCGCGGCGAGGGCGCTGCGCATGCGCCGTTCGCCGTAATCGAGCAGCGTTGCCGTCACCGTGCGCCACCGGTCGAGCCCCTCAGCGTCGATCAGCTCGGTCACCCGGAGGGCGCCCGCCTCGTTGGCTCCCAGCTGTGCAGACAGGTCCCCGAGGCGCTCGGTAGGGGTACGGGTCGCGGCCAGAAACGGCCCGGAGAACTCATCGAGCCAGTCGCCGTTGCGAACCGCGGGAACGGGGGAGACAACATGACCCTCCTGTTCGAGACGCGTGGCATGTGCAGGCATCGATCCCGGAGCGTCGCCACCGACATCGGCGTGGTGGGCGCGATTTGCCACCCAGGCAACGAGGTCATCGGCGACGTGCACCGGACGGAGAAGGGTGAGGTCGTTGAGGTGGGTTCCGCCGGCGAAAGGATCGTTGACCGCAAACTGAGTGTTGGGCTCTACGTCGGTGCCGAAGCGATCGAGGACAGCCGCCACCGAGGCCGGCATCGAACCCAGATGCACCGGGATGTGCTCGGCCTGAGCGAGCATCTCGCCAGAAGCATCGAACAGAGCCGCAGAACAGTCCGCCCGCTCCTTTATGTTCGGCGAGTACGCGGTGCGCCGCAGCACCACGCCCATGTCGGCGGCGATCGAGCTGAGACGATTGCGGGCCACCTCGAGCGTGATCGGATCTACTTTCACCACGTGATCTCCAGGGCCCCGGTGCGATGCACCTCGGCTCGCTCCCGCGCCCCGATCCAAATCGTCGCCTCCCGCTCCTCGATGATCGCCGGGCCGACGATCTCGGCTCCGATTTCCAGGCCTCCACGGATGTATACCGAGGCGTCGACCGGCCCATCGCCGGTGAGCACGGTTCTGGTCCCGGCGCCGGCATCGCCGTGCGGCTCCCACATGGGAAGATCGTCGAAGGTGAACCATGCCGATCCCACTGCCTCGGCGCGCACCGTCACCGCCTCGATCGGATCGTCTTCACGGTGGAACCCGTTGCGCTCGTGGTGGGCGGCGTTGAACCGCACAGCTAGCCGATACCAGCCCTCCTCCGCCCGATACGGGACGGTGATCTCGTGCGACTGTCCGAGGTAGCGGACATCGACCATCGTGGTCACGACTCCCCCGGGAAGCCGCTGCTCCGCCTTCGCCGCAGCCATGGCAACCTCCTGGTCCAACCCGCTATCGCCGGATCTGAGCAGCACACTCCTCGCCTCGTCGACCCTCGGGGCGCTGAGCAGCAACCCGAGCGCGGAGAACACACCGGCGTGGGCCGGTACCACAACGCCAACCATCTCTAATGAGCGGGCGAGCGCGGTGGCGTGCAGGCCTCCTGCTCCGCCGAAGGCAACCAGCCAGGCACCGCGCGGGTCGACCCCCTGCTCGATCGACACGCTCCGCACCGCGCCGGTCATGACCTCTTCTACGACGCGGATCATGCCAAGCGCAGTCTGCTCGAGGCTCAACCCGGCGTCGTGGCCGAGTCGTTCGATCGCTTGCTCGGCGAGGCGGTGATCGATTTCGAGGCGACCGCCCAGGGCGGCGCCTGGCGCCATCCGGCCAAGCACGACGTTGGCGTCGGTGACGGTGGCCTCGTTGCCCCCCTTGCGATAGCACGCCGGTCCCGGATCGGCGCCTGCACTCTTCGGCCCGACGCGCAGCGACCCGCCGGAGTCGACCCAGCCGATGCTGCCACCGCCGGCCCCGACGCTGTGGATCGCGGTCGACGGCATCCGACAGGCGTACCCGGCCACGGCTCGCTCATAGGAGATTTCCGGCCTGCCGTCTTCGATGCGGCATACATCTGTAGAGGTTCCACCCATATCGAAGGACACCACCTGGTCCCTGTCGAAGGCGGTGGCGAGCGCCGCTGCCGCAACCGATCCCCCGGCGGGACCGGAAAGGAGGATCGCTGCCGGCAGCTGTGCCGCCCGCTCAGTGGTGATGAGCCCACCCGAGGAGCGCATCACACCCACCCGCTCGGCAATGCCTGCGGCCTGCACCCGCTCTTCGAGGCGCTTGAAATACGTGGCGACAACCGGTTGGAGGTATGCGTTCAGCACGGTGGTCGACGTTCGCTCGAACTCCCTGAACTCCGGGGCAACCTCGCTCGACAGGGATATCGCGATTTCCGGAGCCGCGTCGAGGATCTGCCGGCGAATCGACTGCTCCTGGCCCGGATCGTCGAAGGAGTAGAGGAGGGACACAGCAACTGCCTCGTACGCCGCCAGGTCGGCGTCGTCGAGGTCCACGACGCGATCGGCCCGACCCACCAGTGGCTCTGGCCTATCGGCGAACGGATCGTACAAACTCGGCCGGTCTTGCCGGCCGATCTCGATCACGTCTTCATAGCCTGGGGACGTGACCAGCAGGGTCCTGGCACCGGCCCGCTCCAGGAGCGCATTGGTCGCCGTCGTGGTCCCATGAAGAAAAGCATCGACTCTCGCGGCGAGCCGCTGTGACCCGGTGACGACGGCGTCGCTCTGATCCGGCGTCGTCGGCAGCTTCGCCGTCTTGATCCCCCACCCGTCCCAGGTAACGAGATCGGTGAATGTGCCACCAACATCGGCACCGATGATCCGGCCGGTCACCATTCGAGTTCCCCAGGGGCCAGCCCAGCCAGGTCCGCGATCCCCGGGCAGTGACCATGGGCGCCACGGCTATCCTCTCGGGCGATGGGCATCGAGATTTCGAACACGCCGAACCCCAACGCGTTGAAGTTCTCGGTCGGCGTCGACGTCGGCGGCCCCGCCACCTTTGTGGCTGGCAAGGAAACGGACGATCCGACCGGTGCTGCCCTCGTCGGCATCGAAGGGGTGACCAGTGTCTTCATGAGCGCCGATTTCGTGACGCTGTCCAAGATCCCCGAGGCATCCTGGGAGACGATCGCCCCCGCCGCGGCGCAGATCCTCGAGGAACGTTTCGGATAGCCGGTCCGGCAGACATTCTCACGGTGCCGATGCCATTCCCCGCGTGCATGGCGGCGAGCGTAGCGGCGAGGGTGGGCCACGGGCAGCGGACCCGTGTACGGGATCTCGGCTGGTCAGTAGGCGATGTCCAGGGCGTAGCGAAGTGCCTGGTCCACTTGGAGGCGCTTGGCGGGGTCGAGGTGCCCGACGCGCTCTGGGTGCTGGCGAAATCAGGGTACGACGTCGGAGCGAAGCACAACAGGAAAGCGAGTCCCCGATGGGTCGTCGATGGTGAAAACCACCCTCCACTGCTCGCCTGAGCTGGCCGACTCGATGAGCGTTGGATCCTGGGTGAACTGCCCCGCGTACTCGAGCGCCGATGCAACGACACCGGGAGGGGCCTCGCCAAGCCCGCGCATCCATCCGCCGATGCCGTGATCCACCGGGGCAGTGACCGGGATCGGCAAATCCCCGATCGCAGTCATCCGATCCCGGACCAGCACGATCACATCGACCGCTCGGAGCGGGCTCCGGCCATAGATCCCATCCTCGCCCTCGAAGAGGGTGCGGAACAGCACGGTCACCACAAAGCCGTCCTGGTGTTGGCGGATGTCGTAGGCGCGAGCCCACTCGACGAAGGACACACGCCCGTCGCTTGTGGAGTGAGGCAGATCGGGCAGCGCCGCATCGGTAGCAAAGGCGGCTAGGAGGTCGGGAGCCGGGGACCCGTCAACGGTGAAGTAGTCGGTAACGAACCACTCGGCCCTGGCTACCGCGGCGAGCGTCGCCAGCGAAGGGTCGACCGCCATCAGGTCGGCTTCCGATAGCAGCGCCGTCGTCGTCGTGGGCGCAGCCGCCGCCTCGGTTGTCTCGGTGGGAGCGGGTAAGGGAGCGCCTTCGCCTTGGCGGTGACCTTCGAACCATCGAATGCCGGTGAATCCGACGACGAGAGCAACGATGGCTGCGGCGGCGAGATAGAGCGTTCGCCTGCGGCCGTGACGGTCCTGCTCGACGAGCATCGACCACGGGATCTCCTCGTGCTCTTCGATGCTCACTGCTCCGGGATGGTGAGGTGCTGGCCCGGCAGAATCAGGTTTGGATCATCGCCGATGAGTGACCGGTTCGCCTCGAAGATCCGCGGCCAGAATCGAGCGATGTCGGCGCTGGTCGGGCTGCTAGCGCCGAAGTCGGTCAGCGTCGCTGCGGAAATACGCCACAACGAGTCGCCGCGCTGCACTTCATAGGTCGCAGCTTCCCCAAAGGACGCCGGTGGGTGCATCGGCTGATCGGAAAGACGGACCAACGGGGGCAGCGGCTCGGCGGACGCTTCCTGCGGTCGCGGAGCTGCCGACATCCCGACCACGGCCAAAACCAGCGTGGCGATCGCCCGGTGCGGGACGACGGTGACCGCCATGGCCTCCAGTCTTCCTGGGAGCGCTCGAACCACGTGCGGGATCTGCCGGGCGAGCCAGCCACCCAACCCAACCCCGGCCACCGCGGTGCATACGACCATCGCCGGTTCCATGTATCGAACGTACAGATAACCCGATGTAGAGTCAAGAGTACTGAACTACCTTGCGGGTTCGCTACCGCCGCCGCCGCCACCTCCCCCCAGGGTATCGCATCGCGACTGTGCGACTTAGGGGTCAAGCCGTGGTCGCGAGCCAAATTGCTCCCTTCTCAGGGGGAGTCTCGACCGTAGGGAGGGGAGGGGGTAAAGCCGTGGCCGCGACAACGCTCTGACCCCCAACCGTCGCACAATCGCGAAATGCGACACCTGAGGGGGAGGCAAAGACCCTCCGACTTCGGCCTTCGGCCTCAGCCACCTCCCCAAAAAGGGGAGGAAACGGGACCTGCGACCTGCGACTTGCGACTTGCGCTCAGCCGCCGATATAGGACATCTCCACCTTGGGGAGGCCGAGCGGGATCCCGGAACGCTCTTCGCTGTACCGATCCTCACGCCGTTCCCACATAGCGGTGATCAGCTCCGTGATCTCGTCATCGGAGGCGCCGGAGCGCAGCGGGCCGCGCAGGTCGGTGCCGCCGGTGGCAAACAGGCAGGTGAACATCCGACCCTCTGAGGACAGGCGGAGCCGGCTGCAATCTCCGCAGAAGGGCTCGGTCACCGATGCGATCACCCCGATTTCACCGGCGCCGTCGAGATACCTCCACCGGTTGGCGACTTCACCGGGATGGGCCCCAGGGAGTGGCTCGATCGGCCACCGCTCGTTGATAGCGGCGACGATCTCGCGGGCGGGCACGACGTCGTCCATCCGCCAGCCATTGGAGGTGCCGACGTCCATGTACTCGATGAAGCGCACGATGTGGCCTGTGCCGCGGAAGGCGTTGGCCATGTCGACGACCTGGTCGCCGTTGATGTCACGCTGAACGACTGCGTTCACTTTCACCGGTGTCAACCCGGCGGCCGCCGCAGCGTCGATTGCCTCGAGGACGCGGGCGACCGGGAAGTCGACGTCGGACATGATCCGAAACACGGTGTCGTCGAGCGAGTCCAGGCTCACCGTCACCCGGTCCAGGCCGGCCGCGGCCAACGCGGGCGCCTTCTTCGCCAGCAGCGATCCATTGGTGGTGAGGGCAAGGTCGTCGATCCCGTCGATCACGGCGAGCCTGCCCACAAGATCCTCGATGCCCCGCCGCAACAGCGGCTCTCCACCAGTCAGGCGCACCTTCTTCGTGCCCAGCCCGGCAAAGATGCGAACAACCCTTTCGATCTCCTCGAAGGTCAGCAACTCCTCGCGGGCAAGGAACACGTAGTCCTTGCCGAAAACCTCCCGGGGCATGCAATAGGTGCAGCGGAAGTTGCATCGATCCGTCACCGAGATCCGGAGGTCCCGCAGCGGCCGATCCATAGTGTCGAACAGCATGGTTGCAGGGTACCCAGTTTCCAGATCCCAATTCCCAGTTCCCAGTTCCCGGCCGCCAGTTTCCCGCCTACCAACGACCAGCGGCTGGCAATTGGGGCTCGGAGTCGGGCACAATCCCAACCTATGCAGAACCTTCCTGAGCTGCGTGTGGTGGCTCTGACGGAGATCATGCCCCACGAGAAGGTCGACCCATTGCGGGTAGACCGCTTGGCGGCACGAATCAGCGCCGAGGGATCGCAACTCAATCCGATGGTATGTATCGAGGACATCAGCGGGCGGTTCGTATTGCTCGATGGGGCAACACGAACAGCGGCCCTCGGGAACATTGGTCTCGCCTACGGAGTGGTCCAGGTTGTCGATGCGCGATCCATCACTCTGGAGACATGGCACCATGTGGTTCGCGACGCAGCGCCGGAAGCCGTTACCCGCCACATCGAGGACAACCCAAACCTCATCCTGGCGGAGGACGAGGGAACGCCTCGTATCTCGACCATCGACGGCGGCCGGTTTACCGTACACAGCGACCGGCTGACCCAAAACGGTGTGCTTTCCGCGCTGGTGGATTGCTACATCGGTCGGTGGAAGGTGAACCGGGTGGTCGACCCCGACCTCGACAGCGTCGCCTCGTTCTACCCCGACTGGGTCACCGTCGTCGAGTTCCCCACACTCACCATCGATGACGTAATGAAGGCAGCCCTCGGCGACGACCGCCTCCCAGCCGGGATCACCAGATTCATCGTCCCCGACCGGGCGCTTCGAGTCCAGGCCGACCTGGCGTTGCTGGCTCCTGGACCGCAGCCGGAGAGACAGGCGCTGCTCGACCGGCTCGTCGAAGAACGGTCCAATGCCGGCCGTATCCGGCGCTACCCGCAATCGGTGGTCATCTACGACGAGTAGCCGGGCGGCTGCGCCGTCGGCATCGAGCTGGCGGGTCGTCGAGGAGACGGCCAGCCAATCACACCGATAGGTGACCGGTCGTCTCGACAGAAGTGGAGCCCCTTTCCACGCCCTTGGCTACGAGCGGCTCGGGCCACGGCTCAGCAAACGGGCTCGCCGGAAGAAACCTGATCGCGCCCTATTGCCGAGCGCCATTTCTCCCGCTCTTGCCGCTTCGCGGCGGGCCGCTCGGGCCACGGCTCCGCAGATAGCCTTCTCAACAAAGGGCGGATCACTCCCTATTGCGGAGCCTCTGGTCAGTCACGAATCAGCTCGAGGAACTCCGAGCGTGTCCTCGGGTTGTCCTTGAAGGTGCCGCGCATCGCGCTGGTGATCATGGCGCTCTCCTGCTTCTGGACACCGCGCATCATCATGCATAGATGCCTGCCCTCGAGCACGACGGCCACGCCGTGCGGATCGAGAATGTCCTCGAGGGCACCGGCGATCTGGTTGGTCAGCCGCTCTTGCACCTGGAGACGCCTGGCGAACACATCGAGCACGCGGGCGATCTTCGAAAGCCCGATGATTTTTCCCTTTGGCAGATAGGCGATGGCAGCGGTGCCGAAGAACGGGAGCATGTGGTGCTCACACATCGAGTAGAACTCTATGTCGCGTAGCAGGACCATCTCCTCGGCACCCTCGGCGTCGAAGATGGCGTCGTTGACGACCTCCTCAACCGAGGTCGAGTACCCGCTGGTCAGATAATCCAACGCCTTGGCAACGCGCAACGGAGTCCGGTCGAGGCCTTCACGGTCCGGGTCCTCGCCCAGCTCTATCAGCTGTTGGCGGATCAGCGCCTCCAGACGCGGGGCGTATACGTCGGAAACATCGTCGAAGTCATCCGGGCTGCGCGGGCTGTACGGCGAGCTCAAGTGGATGGCCATGATTGGTCGAACGCCGTCATTGTCGATTTGTTCCGCAATCTCCAACGTGGTTCGGCCGTCGACCGGATGGATCCATTCCGGGGCAACGTCGGCGATCGGCAGCGCCACATGAGCAGCCTCGAGCGCACCCGGATCGGGGATCGGCTTTCCTTCTCGATCCTCCGCCATCTCTCCGTAATAGACGACGTCGACATCCGCCGTCCTTGGCGCGTTTGGATCGGCGGTGCGCACGCGGCCTAGTTCATCCTCGACGGCGTGAGCCACGGCACGCAACTCGTCGATGTCGAGGCCGGTGCGCACGAGCACGGCGGCGTTGAAGAAGTCGGGTGCATCGGGGGGACCGCCGACGGAGGGGCTCTCGAAGATCCTGCTCACCCGGTCGACGGTCACCCCCGGTGCTCGCCGAAGCAAGCGGACCGCCTCCGGGATGTTGTGCTCCTTCTCGATGTTCGATCCGATCAGGATGATGGCGCTGGTCGGTTCACTCATCCGAGTCCTCTCGAGTCCTTGTTATGGCGATGCCTACCGACCGAGCGTGTCGAAGCGCACCCGGCTTCTCCACGGTGAGCTCCACCCGGTGGATGCGCTCATCGGCGTCAAAACACACCGTGGCGAGCTCGGCGACCAGGCGCTCGACGAGCATCGGGGCTCCGGACTCGACGTGGGCGATCATTGCCTTGGTCACCGTCCGGTAGTTGACGGCATCTTCGATGTCGTCGCTTGCCGCAGCCGGCCGCGTGTCGACCCAGAGGGTTGCGTTGATCAGCACGTTCTGCGGATTGACCCGCTCGTCCGGATTGATCCCGACGATCCCGGAAACCACAAGGTCCCTGATATGAATCTGGTCCAAGTCCTCCGACTCGCGACTCATGTCAGATGCCCCCCGCCATCCACCCTGACGATCTCTCCTGTGACAAAATCGTTACGCAACAGGAACAGCACCGTATCGACCACGGGCTCGGTCCCGCCAACCCGCGCAAGCGGGAGTTTTGTCGCCAGCCGCTCCACATAGCTGTCGTTGTCAGGAAGGATCACACCGAGGGCGACGGCGTTGACCCGGATCTTGGGGGCCAGACCGGCGGCGGCGGCTCTGGTAAATGCGTCGATCCCACCCTTGGCGACGATGTAGCTGAAGTGCCTCAGATTTGGCGTAGCGGTCCGCACATCGGTCACGTTGACGACGGCTCCCGACATCTCCAACGGCAACCGGTCGGCAAACGCCTTGGTCAGAAACACAGGGGCCGACAGGGTCACGTCGAGGGTCTGCTGCCACGCATCGAATCCGACGTCCTCGATCGTGTTCTCCGGAAACCCCGAGGCGCTGTTGACCAGGAGTGAGACGGGCCCGAGCGCTTGCTCGGCAAGGTCGATGACCCTTGCCGAGTCCTTCGGGACGGAAAGGTCCACCGATCCCACTGCGGCGCGAACCCCGAGAGCCTCGGCCTTGGCGGCCGTGTCCGCGGCCGGCCCGGCCGATCGGCCATAGTGGACAAACACATCTGCCCCGGCCGCCGCCAGGCCCAGCGCCAGCGCCTTGCCGACCCTCACGCCTCCGCCGGTCACGACGGCCACCCTGCCCTCCAGATCCATGGAACGAGGCTACAGGAGGGTCGGCGGGAATCCCTCAGCGGAGTGCTGCACGGGTCCAAGACCACCGCCTGAGCAGCGGCTCGGGGCACTCACCGTTCTCACGACCGTGCTCGGATGCAACCGGGGCGCGGCACCGTGACGTCCTAAGCTGCTGCCCCGTGAGCAAGCAAGACCCGAAACACGGCAGATGGATCCTGCCGCTCGTCATCGCCGGGCTGGTGGGGCTGACCTACTCCTTCGTCAACGCGCTTCCTCCCGCCGAGGTTCCGCTGGGGACCACCATTCCCACCGTGACCTCATCGACCCTCCCCCCGGAGACAACGACGACGACCTTGCCCCCGGAGATCGAGACCTTCCTGATCCTCCTCGACGGCTACCAGACCACGGCCAACGAGATTCAAACGGCCATCGACGAGACCAACGATGCATGGGAGAACAAGGACATCACGTTCTCGGAGACCCTTGCCCAGTTCACGCAGTCGAGAGTCGACGCGCAGACGCTGAGCGAGTCGGTCGCAGACGCCAATCCGCCTGCCGCGTACGAAACCGAGTGGCCGACGGCGATCACCAGTGCCGAGGCACTGCCTCTCGGCGTAGATGCCATCGTCGCCGGGCTCCAAGCAAGCGACGACGGCACCCTCAGACGCGCTGCGGTCGGGGAATATGCGCAACTGACCGACGACTTTGCAGCTTCGCTGGACGGCGTGAGCGCCGAAACGCCTGAGTGAGTCACCCACGCAGTGTGCGAGACGAACGGTCAGCTCTTCCCTTCTAGGTAGGAGCACACGGTGTCGGTGATCAGCCGAGCAACGACGTACGGATCGGCGTTGGCATTGGGGCGGCGATCCTCGATGTACCCACCTTGGTCCCTATGGACCTGCCACGGGATCCTCACCGATGCTCCGCGGTGGGAGACGGCATAGAAGTACTCGGTCCATGGTGCGGTTTCGTGGAGGCCGGTGAGCCTCCGCTCGATCCCTGCGCCGTAGTTCTTGATGTGCTCGTCCGCCTTCTTCCCAAGCGCTTCGCAGGCGGCGACGATCGCGTCGTAGTTCTCCCGCATCGTTGCGGTCGAGAAGTTGGTGTGCATGCCGGCACCGTTCCAGTCGCCTTCGACCGGCTTTGGGTCGAGGTGTGCCGAGATGTCGTAGTCCTCGGCAATCCGATACAGCAGCCAGCGGGCCATCCACAGCTGATCTCCGACCTCAACCGGGCCGATTGGCCCGATCTGGAACTCCCATTGGCCGATCATGACCTCGGCGTTGGTGCCGGAGATGGCGAGCCCGGTATCCATACAGGCCTTGGTATGGGCCTCGACGATGTCTCTGCCCCAGATCTCGTCGGCGCCAACACCGCAGTAGTATCCGCCCTGTGGAGCGGGGAACCCGCCGCTCGGCCAACCGTGCGGGCGACCGTCCTTGTAGAAGGTGTATTCCTGCTCCAAACCGAACCAGGGCTCGTGGTGCTTGTACTTCTCGGCGACCTCCACCAGCGGGGCGCGGGTGTTCGACGGGTGAGGCTCCATGTCGATCGTCAGCACCTCGCACAGGACGAGCACATCCTCGTCGCCGCGGATCGGATCCGGCTTCACCAGCACAGGACGCAGCACGCAGTCGGACTCGGAGCCCGGTGCCTGCTCGGTGCTCGAGCCATCGAATGCCCAGATCGGCGGTTCTTCGCCGTCTGGGACGATTTTCGTTTTGGACCGCAGCTTGGCCGTCGGCTTCTGGCCGTCGATCCATATGTACTCAGCCCGGTATGGCATAGGGCCCCTCCACACAGGCGGCGCCGGCACGCCGCCACTCGGTTGCGTGGAGGATAACGGCACCGGCCGGTTGGGAGACACATCTTTTCGGTCGCCGCTGATCCTCGCCACGGGTGCTAGCTGGCTCAGAGCACGCGCCCATAGGTGACCGGTCGTCACGACAGAGTTGAGCCTAACCCCGACGAGCTACACGGCGATGGCGACCTTCCCTCTGGCATGATGTCCCAGCATGTGGGCGACCGCGTTCGCAGCCTCGCCGAGCGGGTAGACCTTGTCGATGACCACCTTGACGTCGCCGGACTCGAGGAGTGTGGCGAGGGCATCCAGGTTCTGGCGGTTCACCACACAGGTGACGGTCTGCACGTCGGTGGAGCCCCGCCCCATCAGGATGGCGCGGGCGGCCCTCGGTAGGCCAGCGAACAAGCCTCCCGTGTTCCCGATGCTGTTTGGAATGAGCATCCCGGTGGGGGTCAGCACCCGAGCCGTCGCCGAGGGCGGGTGGTTCATCACGTTGTCGAGGATGACGTCGTAACGCTGCTCGCTGCGGGTGAAGTCCTCCTCCGTGTAGTCGATGACGTGATCCGCTCCGAGGGACCGAACCAACTCGAGGTTGCTGGTGCTGCACACGCCGGTGACTTCCCCACCGAGCGCCTTGGCGATCTGCACCGCAAGCGTCCCGACGCCCCCCGACGCGCCGTTGATCAGAACCCGGGTTCCCGGTCCGACCCCACCCACGTCGCGGATGGCGATCAGCGCGGTGAGGCCCGACATGACAGATGCTGCAGCCTCCTCGAAGGTGACTCCGGCGGGCTTGTTGATGAGCTGGGACGCCGGAGCGACTGTGAACTCGGCGAACGCGCCGGCCCGGTTGGCGAGGGTGCCGGCCCAGGATGACCCGAACACCTCGTCACCGGGCTGGAGGTCGGTCACATTCCTGCCCACGGCCTCGACGACCCCGGCGACATCGGTTCCCCGCACCGGGGTCGACGGCCGCCGGAGCCCAGATTGCAGCCGGAGGATGTAGGGGACTCCAGCCACCGTGATCCAGTCCGGGGTGTTCACGCTGGTGGCCCGCACCCGAATCAAAACGTCGTCATCGCCGACCGATGGACGGTCGACCTCGCCCAGCTTGAGCACCCGCTCCGGCGCCCCGTACCCTTCCTGGACAATGGCCTTCATTGCGCCTCCGTGGCCTACCCCGTACTTGCTCGGCGCTTTGATCGTCTCTTTCTGTACCGTCGTCTTGGCTGACATCTCTTCTCTCCTTGATTGGTGGGACCGACACTGAGCCGGTCCGATCCACCTCGGTTCTCACGTACCTGTGCTTACGCTGTACGCATATGCCGTAAGTTACGCCTACGCCGTAAGTTTGTCAAGGAGATCTGGAGAGAGGTTGGGGCCCGCTCGGGCCACGGCTCCGCAAATGGCGTCGCCGACAAAGACCAAATCGCGCCCAATTTGCGGAGCACCGTTCATCCCGCTCCTGCCGCTACGCGGCGGGCCGCTCGGGCCACGGCTCCGCAAATGACGTCACCGACAAAGACCAAAACGCGCCCAATTTGCGGAGCACCGTTCATCCCGCTCCTGCCGCTACGCGGCGGGCCG
>SMVB01426920.1_pt1 | contig 17678 bp, 18 predicted proteins | sample 2456461 | NCBI WGS metagenome assembly SMVB01 (sample SAMN11095934, study PRJNA526329) | marine sediment metagenome | biome: Marine sediment; feature: Surficial sediment; material: Deep marine sediment; isolation source: Hadal surficial sediment | place: Pacific Ocean | collected 2014-05 | depth...
AGAATGACTGATCTGTTGCGGGCGGATCCGACGAGTCGCGGCCGCTCTCGCAGCGGACGTTCGTTCCCGAGTAATCCTGAACGCAGTGGCCCGGTCACTACACTGGCAGGGCTACCCGGACGGAGTCCATGCGCGCTGACGCCTGATCCCACCTCCACGTTTCTGATCCATGCCACCGTCGTGGATAACGCCTCAGGAGCCTCATGCCGTCCTTGCACCTCGTCGACCTCTCATTTGGTCACACCTCTGCCGTTCCCATCCTCGATGATGTGACCGTTCACCTCGGCCCCGGCTGGCATGGGCTGGTCGGTGCCAATGGCAGCGGCAAGACAACCCTACTCCGACTGGTCACCGGGGAACTCGAGCCCGTCTCGGGGATCGTGAGGGTCGAGCCGGTCCGCCCCAGCCCTACCCTCTGTCATCAATCAGTTGAGCACCGCACCGATGAAATCTCCCCATTTGCGGCCTCGGGCGAGGGCCATGCGAGGGAACTACTCGGCCGCCTTCGGCTCAACCCGACCGACCTGGAGCGCTGGCCGACGCTGTCACCAGGCGAGAGAAAACGTTGGCAGATAGGTGCTGCGCTGGCCGCACGACCGCTGGTCCTGCTGCTCGACGAACCTACCAACCACCTGGACCGGAAGGGTCGCGGGATCCTGTTCGACGCATTGCGCCGGTTTCCAGGAGTGGGCGTGATCGTCTCCCACGACCGCCACTTCCTCGACGCCCTGACCTCTTCGACACTCCTGGTCGCTGGCGGCTCCGTTCGGCAATGGAACGCGCCCTACGGGCAGGCCCGTCAGGCCTGGGAGGCCGAAGCGGCACAGCGCGAGGAACACCTCGAGACCGCCAAGCGCGAGGCCCGCAAACTCAAGCGGCGAGTCGCTGACCAGGGACGCCGCAGAGAGGGTTTAGCAGCCCGCCATCGGCGCACTATGCGGCAGGCGGGCGTGAAGGACCACGACGCACGCAGCATGGAGGCCAAGGGTCGCGCCGAGTCCGGCAGCCGGCGCGCCGACCGCGAGCTGGAAATGACCCGGTCGCGGCTCGAGCGAGTCGCTCGCGAGGTCGAGTCCTATGACGTCCTCCGCGAGGTGGGGCGGTCACTGTTCATCAACTACGCGCCGGCTCCCAAGGCCCGGCTGGCGACCCTCACCCGGCCGCTCCTGCAGGCCGACGGCCACGCCGTTCTCGAACACATCGACGTCGAGCTGCTGCGCGGCGATCGGATCCGGGTCGCCGGGCCCAACGGCGCCGGGAAGAGCACCCTCCTGGCTGCGCTCATCGAGGCGGCGGCTCTGCCGGCCGATCGCCTGCTACACCTGCCTCAAGAGATGTCGGCAGCCGACGGGAAGGCGTTGCTCGAGTCGGTCAGGGTCCTCCCCAAGGCCCAACGAGGGCGGGTCCTGTCGCTCGTCGCCGCGTTGGGCCTCGACCCGGATCTCCTGCTGGTGTCATCGGCGCCATCACCAGGCGAGGCCCGGAAGCTCAAGATGGCATACGGGCTCGGGCTCCAGGTGTGGGCTGTCGTGCTCGACGAACCGACCAACCACTTGGACATCCAAGCGATCGAGCGACTCGAGGCGGCATTGGTCGCGTACCCAGGTGCGCTGGTCATGGTCACTCACGACGACGCCCTCGCCGCCGCGTGCACGACCCAAACGTGGGAGCTCGCCGCGGGGCGGCTCGTGGTGCACCACCACTAGCCGATGGCACTCCTACTCGGCGTACATCTCGTCGATGAGATCGGCGAAGTGCTCGTCGACCCTCCCGCGCTTGACCTTGAGCATCCCGGTGAGCGACGTGGAGTTCTGATCGCCGAAGTAGCTTTGTTGCTTGTCCGTTGCGAGGTCAGCTTGTTTGAGAGGGGCGGTGTAGGTGAGACGCATGCCGGTAGGTGCACGAGCGGGTCTTGCGCGGGTTCTCGATAGATCCGGTGGTGTTGTCTACGCATCCGGCAACTGGCGAGGTGCCACATAGGGACAGGGCAGGTCATTGGGTACCATGGGCGACGTGGCGCGTCCTCGACTTCGATCGTGCTTGCCTTGTCGACCAGACAGCCACCTTCCACCAAACGCGACGGCTAAGGAGAACACCATTGAGGCGATGGTCCGGTCCGAGTACGGCTCACCCGATGTCCTTCAGCTCAAAGAGGTAGCCAAACCTACTCCCAAGGACAATGAGGTGCTCGTACGAGTTTACGCGTCATCCGTGAATATGGCTGACGTGGATTACCTGCTAGGTCGGCCGAACATCGCACGCCTAGGTACGGGGCTGCGTAAGCCGAAGAACACTGGTCTGGGATTGGATGTGGCAGGCCAGGTCGAGGCGGTCGGCAAGAACGTTGAGCGGTTCCAGTCAGGTGATGAGGTGTTCGGGGACTTGACCGAATATGGCTTCGGCGCTTTTGCTGAGTATGCATGTGCTTCTGAGGATGCATTCGCGCTGAAACCGGCCGGGTTGACATTCGAGGAGGCCGCCACCGTTCCTCAAGCGGCCGTCATGGCCCTGCAGGGCCTTCGGGGCAAACGACGGATCCAGCCGGGACACAAGGTGTTGATCAATGGTGCGGGCGGAAACGTGGGTCCCTTCGCTCTTCAGATCGCCAAGTCCTTCGGAGCGGAAGTGACCGGCGTGGACGGTACGAGCAAATTGGACATGCTGCGCTCGATCGGCGCAGACCACGTCATCGACTACACCCAAGAGGACTACACCAAGAGTGGACAGCGGTATGACCGGATCCTCGATGTCGCGGCATATCGCTCGATCTTCGAGTCCAAGCGTGCGTTACGCCCCAAGGGCGTCTATGTCATGATCCCAGCTTCCATAGGTGGTGTGTTCCAAGCAATGTTCCTAGGACCACTGATCTCGATGGCCGGTAGCCGGAAGATGGGCATGTTGATGTGGAAACCGTTCAAAGCGCAAGATGTGATCTTCCTGAAGGAGCTTCTTGAAGCCGGCAAGATGTCACCTGTCATCGATAGAAGCTACCCGTTGAGCGAGGTCCCCGAAGCTCTCCGGTATCAGGAGGAAGGGCACCCCCAAGGGAAAGTCGTCATCACCGTCTCGCATGGCGAATGAGAAACACCTTGAGAACAATCGTCCGCTGCGGATACCGCTCACTCGATACCTTGGGGTTCTGCATGCCTACGCCACTGTGGTTCGGTCAAGTCACGAGTACTCAACAGAAGGGAACTCAAGCGGGGCGTCAGGCCTGTGCTGACGCATGTGGGCAGATCGTCCGGGAAGGTTTACCGAACACCCCTCGACGCCCATCCCGTTGACGACGGCTACCTCTTTGTCCCGGTGTATGGCTCGGGCTCGGATTGGGTCAAGAACGTGTTGGCTGCCGGGACTGCCAGTCTCGAGATTGATGGCAACGAGCTCGATTTGGTGTCCCCGAGATTGCTGACAGAAAGATGTCGCGTGGCAACGCATGCCCGCAGGCACAGGGACGCCGCCGCGCTTCTTACGGGTGACCGAGTTCCTACAGATGGATATCCGCCGCGAGTAGCTACAGCGCATCCACTTCATCTAGGCGCGCTGAGTCGGGTGGCTCCGCCAGCGACCCGAATGTCCGTCACACGCAGAAACGTGATGCGATGATGCCAGAGTGCAACGAAGGATGGCGGTGAGCGTCGCGAATGCCGGGGAAGATTCGTCCACACCCATCAGCGCCGCTGACAGTCGGAGCGGCGCGGGCTCTACAAGACCGAACTGATGCGGATGCGAGGGCCGTGGAAGGGACTCGACGACGTCGAATACTCGACCCTCGAATGCGTCGACTGGTTCGTCCACCGCCGGCTCCTCGAACCCGTCGCTTGACATAGACATAGGAGAAACACATATCCACTGGCCGGGTCTGGCTAGGTCAACGCTTCTGTGTCGCCTTCCACGCTTTCTTACGCAGCTTGAGGTTCTCGCGATCGGTGGCGCTCTCGATCTCGGATACATTCGGCCAGGATGGAAGGAACTTCTCCCACCCGTTCGGGGTGACTCCGAAGTTGCGGGCGAGCACGGCCATGTACACCTTCGCCTTGTACTCCCCGAACCCGGGCATCGCCTGCACTCGCTTGCTCAGATCCTCGGCAGAATCGACGTCTGCCCACAACAGCGTCGGGTCGCCCGAATACTCCGTATCGATGTAGGCAGCGACGCCCTGGACGCGTTTCGCCATGTTGGCCGGGAAGCGGTGGATCGCCGGCCGCTCCCTGAAGATCGTTTCGAGCTCTTCGGGGTCCGTCGCCGTCACGGTCTTGGCGTCCAGCGTTCCTCCCAACCGGTCCTTGAGCACTTGCGGGCCCATGAACGCCTTTTCGATCGGGACCTGCTGGTAGAGGACCAGCCCAACGAGCAGGGCAAACGGGTCATTGGCAAGGAGTCGGTTGGCGTCCTCGTCGTCGGTGTATGGCAACGTCTCCGGCATGCGGCCTCCACTGGGTGCTGAACTCCGTATCGTACGCGCCGACGCCAAGGAGGGCGCCGTGACCAAGCGTATCTATTCGACCGACGCCTACGCCAAGACGATGGACGCCGTCGTCCTCGAGTCGGACCGCGACGATGGACGGCTGCTTCTCGACCAGACCGTCTTCTATCCCGGGGGTGGCGGGCAGCCGCATGACGTGGGAGACCTTGTAATTGGCGACGACCGGCTTGCCGTGACCCGGGTCGCCCAGGACATCAAGGGTGTCTGGCACTGGGTGGAGGGTGGTCTGCCTGGTGCGGGCACCGCATTGGTCGGCGAGGTCGATTGGGATCGTCGCTACGAGTTGATGCGCACCCATACCGCCATGCACGCCATGTGTGGCGTCATGTGGCACCGGTTCCACAGTCCCGTCACCGGTGGGAATATGAAGCCGGGGGAGGGGCGGCTTGATTTCGAGGTCCCCGACTGGGACCCGGATGATCGGCAACCGATCGAGGACGAGCTCAACCGGCAGCTGGCTCTGGGGCGCGACGTGGAGGTCAGCTTCCTTCCTCGCGCCAAGGCCGACGCCGATCCCAGCCTGATCAGGACCAAGGTAAACCTATTGCCCCCGTCACTCACCGAGGTTCGGGTCATCGACATCGTCGGGCTCGACCGCCAAGCCGACGGTGGCACCCATGTTGGATCGACCACTGAGGTCGGTCGGATCCGGATCACGAAGACCGAATCCAAGGGTCGGGGCTTCCGCCGTATTCGATTCGACGTGGTCTAGGTGGTCGGTCCCGCCACCTCGACCATGATTTCGTCCAAGGACTTGCGGGTGAGATTGGGCACCTCGGCTCCATCGGCGGGATAACCCACGGGAAAGAGGATGAACGGGCGCTCGTTGGCAGGCCGATCCAGCAGCCGGGTGAGGAACGCCATCGGGCTCGGGGTGTGGGTCAACGTCACCAGCCCGATGCGGTGCAGCGCGGTGATGAATAGCCCACAGGCGATGCCAACGGACTCCTTCACGTAGTAGTTGTGAAAGCGATCGCCGTCCCTGGTCACGCCATAGCGTTGCTCGAAGACGACGACGAGCCATGGGGCGGTCTCCAGGAACGGCTTTGTCCAATCGGTGCCAAGCGGCTCGAGGGCCTGGCGCCACTCCGGAGGGAGACGGCCCCCTTCGTAGTTCTTCCGTTCTTCGGTCTCGGCGGCGACACGGATGTCGCGTTTGGTGTCGGCGTCCCCCACCATCACGAACGTCCACGGCTGCCGGTGAGCCCCGGACGGGGCGGTGGAGGCGGCTCGGATCGCATACACGACCGCCTCGCGGGCCACCGCCTCATCGGAAAATGTGCGAACCGACCGACGGGTGTCCATCTCCTCATAGACCGCCCGGGCCGCCGCGACGATGTCGGTTGGCCTGAGCGGGGGCACGAACGGGATCGGGTCGTAGAGTTCCATGGTGAGCATTGTCGTGTGTTGGCCGGTGTGGAGACAAATGTCGGCTTCATGACAGAGCGACCACTTTCCAGGGTCCAATCTCGTTTCAATGACATGAGTAGATCCATCATCGCCCTCGTTGTCGGAATCGCTCTGGTCGCTGCTGCCTGCTCGTCGGCTTCTGAGTCATCCTCCGATGCGGCCCCCCCTGATGGCTACCCGGCGCCGACGGCCTCGTTCGTCATGTTTGACGGATCAACCGCCACCCTGGCGGACTACGAGGGCCGGCCGGTCGTGGTCAACTTCTGGGCGTCGTGGTGTCCATCCTGCGTCGCTGAGATGTCGGCAGCTCTCAAGCCGGCACAGGAACGGTTCGGCGACCAGGTCGCCTTCCTCGGTCTCAACCTTCAAGACGAGCGCGAGGAGGCGCTGCGCCTGGTCGACGAGACCGGCGTCCTCTTCGACCTCGGTGAGGACCGGCTCGGTGACGTCTACCTCGAATTCGGTGGGCTGGGGATGCCGTTTACCGCGTTCATCGATGCCGAAGGAAACGTCATCAAGGACCACAACGGGCCATTTACCGAACAGCAACTGGTGGAGCTGATCGAAGAGACGCTGCTGCCATGATCGAGGCCCCGATCGCATTGGCGTTCGCCGCGGGATTGGTGTCGACGGTCAACCCGTGCGGGTTCGCCATGCTTCCGGCGTACCTGGCGTACTTCATGGGCATGCAGGACGACCCCGATGGGCGTGGGTCCGTACGCAACGCGTTGACCGTGGGTGCGGTGGTGTCATCCGGGTTTCTCGTCGTGTTCGGCTTGGTCGGAATCCTGATCACGCTTGGACTGCGGTTCGTGATCGACGTCATCCCATGGCTGGCGATCGTGGTCGGGTTCGGCGTCATCGGCCTCGGCGTCGCCATGCTCTTCGGATATCAACTAACCGTGGGGCTTCCCAAGGCGAAGCGTGCCAGCACCGACAAGGGATACCGGTCGGTGTTCGCCTTCGGTGTCTCCTACGCCGTCGCCTCGCTCTCCTGCACCCTTCCTGTGTTCTTGACCGTGGTCGCCACTCAGGTGACCCGCGGAACGTTCGTCGGCGGTATCGTCACCTTCCTCGCCTACGGCGCGGGAATGTCCCTGGTCCTGGTTGGCGTTACCGTCGCCCTCGCCTTCGGAAAGCAAGGGCTCATCAATCGGCTGAAGAACAGCATGAGGTACATTGGCAAGGTATCCGGTGCCCTGCTCGTCCTGGCCGGCGGCTACATCGTCTGGTTCTGGGCGACCAACATCACCTCGGGCGCCGTTGCGCTCGGTTCATCGGAGCCCTTCCGCATCGTCGAGGATCTGTCGGCCCGGGCACAGAACTTCGTTGCAACGAGCCCGTTTGCCGTGGGTGCGGTCCTGGCTGCTGTGATTGCATCGGGTATCGTGGTGGCAACGGTCTCCAGCCGTCGCCAAGTCCGCCAGGGAGTCGATGTCAACGACTGAAGTCGACCACACCGCCCAGCGTCGTGCGCTCGTCGGTATTGCGGGAGCACAGTTGTTCGCCCTTTCGCTGTGGTTCTCGGCCTCTGCGGTTGCCCCACAGCTCGAGATCGTCTGGGATCTCTCGGTCGGCGAGGTCACCTGGCTGACCCTCACCGTGCAGCTGGGTTTTGTCGCAGGCGCCCTCGGGATCGCGATGAGTGGCATCGCCGACTCCATCCCGGCGCGTCGGTTGTTCGCGGTGTCGGCGATCGCCGCCGCCGCCGCCAACGTCGCGCTGTTGGTGGTGACCCCGACCACGGTCCCGGTTGCGTTCTTGCTCCGCTTTGCTACCGGAGCCCTTCTGGCCGGGGTTTACCCGAGCGGACTCAAGGTCATGGCCGGATGGTTCCGAACCGGACGTGGGATGGCGCTTGGTGTGCTGGTAGGGGCGTTGACCATCGGCAGCGCCACTCCGCACCTCGTCCGAGGCCTGGGTGTTGGTTGGCAAGGAGTGATTCTGATGTCGTCCGCGCTGACCCTGGTGGCGGCAGGGACGATGACGTTTGTGGTCGACGACGGTCCCTTTGAGGTGCCGGTGTCGCCATTTTCGTGGGCTCACGTCCGGAGAGTCATCCGCAACCGTGGCTTCCGGCTCTCCACGTACGGCTACCTCGGTCACATGTGGGAGTTGTACGCGATGTGGACGTGGACGGCAGCGTTCCTTGCCGCCGGCGCGCTGGCTGGGGGATACAGCGCGGGGTGGGTGTCCACGGCGACGTTTGCCATCATCGCCATCGGCGGGATCGGCTCTTATGGGGCAGGGATCATCGCCGATCGCACAGGGAGGACGGGCGCCGCCGGGTGGTCGATGGCGATCTCCGGCTCGTGTGCCCTTCTCACACCCCTGCTCTTCGGCCTGTCACCTTTGATCGTTGTGGGTGTGTTCTTGGTGTGGGGTCTGACCGTGGTTTCCGATTCCGCACAGTTCTCGACCATGGTCACCGAGACGGTGTCGGCGGAGCTTCGAGGTACGGCGTTGGCGCTGCAGACCGGCCTCGGCTTCCTCCTCACCCTGGTCACCATTGCCGGGGTGCCTGCCATCGCCGCGCAATGGGGATGGCAGTGGGCCTTCCCATGGCTGGCCATCGGACCCGCCATCGGTGTCGGCGCCATGGTGGCGCTGCGCCGGTCTTCCTACGCCGTCATGTTGGCGGGCGGCAGGGGTTAGCCGCTCCTCTGCTCAACAAGTTCGAGACCGATGCGGTCGCTCCATTTCAAATCGACCGGCGGGTCAGGGCTTCCAGAACCTCGCCTCCGGCCAGAACGTTGGCACGTCTTTGGGGAATGACGTGAACGCGGGGAGGAGGTCGAGGATCTCCCCATCCAGGTCGCCACCGCGCCCGATCCCTCTGATCGGGTCGAAACGGGTGCCAGATGCCACGTCGACGACCTCGCCATCGACGATGGACAATTCGACGATGGTGTCGTCGAGTCGCCGGCTGAACACCGCCCACCGCTGGTCGTTTGTGGGATCGATGAGCACAGCAACCTCGAGTCCTGCGACCACGTCGTTGACGACCCCAACTTCGCGCAGCAACGGAACGGAGTAGGCAGCAACGTCGGTGCCGAAGTCGATGACGAGGGCCATTTGACTGAGCGAGAACCTGTCGAACCCAGCGGGTACATCGAGGGCGACCGTGCGTGGATGCTCCTCTTTCCATGCTCCCCACAGCGTCAGGCTCGACGGCAGCAACTCGATGCGCTCACCCTTTCGGGGTCCGAGGATCGCCTCACCGATCGGCTGGCTCCACACACTCCCCGTGTCGTGGTCCCACCAGGTCATGGCGTTGCCCCAAAGCGCACCCTGGTTGCCAAAGACGATGTCTTCCCCGTCTATCTGGCGGCGATGGACCATCGCCGTACCGCACAGCGGTCACCAGGTGACGAGGATCGGGATCCCGGCGACGCTATCGATCACCATCTCTCTGCTGTTCAGATGGCTCACCGGGTACGCCTTGGCTTCACCGTCGAGTTCGACCCCGATGACGAGGGCGTCGTCTGGCCACTCGCTTGCCGAGGCCGAAACGAAGGTCGGGTCGTAGATCGGGGCGATACGGTCGCGGGCGAGCAGCTGGCGAAACCCTTGCGGGGTCTCCTCGCCCGCTCTCACCGGGTCGTACGTCGCCCCCGGGTCGGCGAGCGCGCCGAGCCCGTCGACCGAATTCGGTCGCACCGGGCGATCCATCGCCGACAGGCCAAAGAACAGTCCAATGGCAACGACCACGACCACCACGATGCCCAGTGTTGTCGTTGCCATGCGATCCTGTGGGGTCATGACAAGGAAACGCCCTTTCCGGCTGTGGTGTTCCTGACCGGCAGCGGCGGATATCGCCTCCGACTGCGCGGCGGCACCCGGCCAAACGGAGAATCGTCGCCGAAGCGAGGATTCTCCGGGAAGTCGAACAGCCGGTCCCGGCGTTGTTGACTACATGGACGCCGCCGAACACCAGCACTTTGCCTGGCTCGCCCGATCGTTTGGCCGGACCGACTATCTGCCGCTCACAGCTAAAGATCTCGATGCGCTCGAGGCAGCCGGTGAGTATGTAGACAAGTATCCGGGAACCCACCTGTTCAAGGAAGGGGAGGAATCGATTGCCGCCTATGTGGTCAAGGCCGGTGAGGTCGAGCTCTATCGATCCCGACCCGAGGGAGATCTCGTCGTAGGGCGGGTGGGGCCAGGTGCGGTCATCGGCGACATCGCGCTCTTCCAGGGCGCTCCATATATCTCGTCTGCGAAGGCGGTCGAGCCGGTGACGGCGTTTCGGCTCGACCGATCCAAACTACTCCCCCTCCTCACCGAACACCCGGTGATCGCGATGCGGTGGCTGGTGGCCGGCCTCAACCAGCTCGAGGCGACGCAACGACACGTGATCCGTCTCATGCATCGCACCGTGATCGAACAGGTGGCGGAGCTGATCCTCGACGAGGCCGATCGATTTGGCGAGGTCCGGCTGTCACAGACCAGCCTGGCCAACTTGCTCGGCTCCACGCGCCAGACCGTCAACCAGGCCCTTTCTCGGCTCCGCAAGGCGGGGGCAATCGAGACCGGGTACCGGGTCATCCGGGTCGTTGACCGCGACGTTCTCGAGACCGTGGTCACCGGTAGCGTGCCGGCTCTTTGATCCTCCGGCTCTCGTACTCCATTGGATTGTCGCCGCAGCGACATACTGGAACACCGTGCGTCGATCGAGCGTTCTTGTGGTGACCCTTGTCAGAGGACCCGTGCCACGACTACTCATGCTGATTGTTGCTCTTGCGCTGTTCACCACCGCCTGTGCCGCGGCCGACACGGCCGGTAGCGACCAGACGAGCGGCGACGAGCCCACCACGACTACTACCGAGGCGCCGAACACCCCACAGGCGGCACAGACGGTGCTGCCGACAGGCGCGTCGGCGCTCACCGACCCTTTCAACGATGCGTTTCCGGACCCGCTCATCCCCTTGAGCGAGATCACTGTTGTCCTAGCGCCGGACTCGATTCGCTCGATCGACAACCCGGTGTTCCTGCAGGTGGCCGACAACCTCGAGATCCTGGATCCCGCAGAGCCGGTCGTCGCGCTCGAGATCAACGGAGACGCCAGGGCGTACCCGGTCCGGGTCATGGTGAGTCATGAGATCGTCAACGATGTGGTCGGTGGAGTGCCGATTGCCATCACCTATTGCCCGCTGTGTAACTCGGCCGTCACCTATATACGCGAGATCAACGGCGTGGAGACCACTTTCGGCATTTCGGGGCTGCTGTTCGCTTCCGCGCTGATCATGTACGACCGGGCCACGGAGTCACTATGGACTCACTTCGACGGGCGGGCGGTCGTCGGTGTGCTGGCCGGCGCCCAGCTCGAGTCGATCCCGTCTCCACTGCTGGCCTGGGGTGATTTCCGGGAGAACCACCCAACCGGGCAGGTGCTCGACTGGAACGCCACCGGCTTCGACCGGGACTATGGCAGGAACCCGTACGTCGGTTATGACGATCCAGACACGAATCCGTTCCTCTTCTTCGGCACCGTCGACGACCGGGCGAGAGCGAAACAAAGGGTGGTCGGCGTCGCCATCGATGGGGAGGCGGCCGCCTTCAGCCTCGACTACATCTCCGGGGGTGAGGCAAAGGCGACCAACGAAGCGGTCAGTGACAAGCCGGTCGTGATTTTCTGGAAGGCAGGCCAATCCTCGGCCCTCGACACCCAGGACCAGTTCACCGGCAAGGACGTTGGGTCGGTCGGAGTGTTCGATCCGGTCGTCGACGGCGAACTGCTGACGTTCGTCGCGGTAGGGGACCGATTCGTCGACGAGGCGACATCGAGCACGTGGACGATCACCGGCGAAGCAGTCGATGGACCGCTTGCCGGGACCGTGCTGGAGCGGCTCGACCACCTTGACACCTTCTGGTTTGCCTGGTCCACCTACCGGCCGGAGACGCTCCTGGTCGAGAGCTGAGCGCACCACCGCCGCGGTCCACCCCAAACCCCCATCCTCCATCGTCATCCTCGCCGATGGGAGGATCGGCAATCGTTGAGCCGTCTGCGCCGATCGGGGAGTAAGGCGATGGGGTCGCCCTGGCGAAGGGTGCAGACTCGGGTACAGTAACGGCACTGTGACGAAACCTGCGGTGCACTGCGTCTGGTGTGGGGGAGCGTTCACCGTCGACCCTGGGCCGGGGCGCCCGGCCCGCTACTGCCGGCGGAGCCACCGCCAGCGCGCTTACGAGGCACGCCGTGAGGCGGCGCGACGGGGGCTGCGACCCGACGAGGTGGTCCTGAACCGGCACACCTGGGAGCGGCTACGCGACGCCCTGTACCGACTGGAGGCTGCGGCACAGGATGTGGCGCTCGACCTCGGGTCTGGCCGCCCCACCAAGGCCGACTACGTAGAAGCCCTCGGATACCTCGCCGCCGCGGTGCGAGATTTGCAGGAGGTGGCGGTCGAGCCGACGGCGATGAGCGGTTAGCGGCACAGACGTCGGCTTGCCAACCGGGGCTTTCTAGGCTGTCGGGATGTCCGATGACCTGGAGCACACGCGTACGCCCCTTCCGGCAACCTCGGCCGGATCCAACCTCGGGGCTTTCGGCTGGACCGAGTGGGGGTTGCTTGCGGGCATCGCACTGATCTGGGGTTCCTCGTTCCTGTGGATCGACATTGGCCTGGAGGCTTTCAACCCCGGTGTGATCGCAATGGCTCGGATCGCTCTTGGCACGGCAACGGTTGGGCTGTTTCGCAGAGCTCGCGTACCGCTCGCCCCCGAGGATCGCCGTCGCGTCGCCGTGCTCGGGGTGGTGTGGATCGGTATCCCGCTCATCCTGTTTCCGGTCGCTCAGCAATGGATCGATTCGTCTGTAGCCGGGATGCTCAACGCTGGGGTACCGATCGTCACCGCGGCATGGGCGACCATTCTGTTGGCGAGACTTCCCGGGTGGCGTCAGCTCCTCGGCATCGGCGTCGGTTTTGTCGGCATCACAGCCATTTTCTTGCCGGAGTTCCAGGACACCACGGCAACGGCGCTGGGGGCGATCCTCGTTCTGATCGCGGTCATTCTCTATGCCCTGTCGGCGAATTTGATCGTGCCTCTCCAACAGCGATACGGCGCGCTGCCTCTGCTGTTTCGTGCACAGCTCGCAGCTTTCGTCTTCGTGCTTCCAATCGGCCTGGTCTCGATCCCGGGCTCGACCTGGGCATGGAACTCGGCGCTGGCGATGATCCCGCTCGGCCTGCTCAGCACCGGGTTGGCGTTTGTGCTGCTGGCCACCCTGGTCGGGCGAGCCGGGGGACCGCGCGGTTCGATCGCTATCTACTTTGTGCCAATCGTGGCCATCGCACTCGGTGTCATCTTCCTCGACGAGATGGTTGGGCGGCTCGCCCTCATCGGTACCGGGCTGGTTGTGCTCGGAGCCTGGATCACCTCGCGCCCCGAGGTGTGACCAACGGGTGGGGACAACGCGAGGATGACTACCGACCGTGCGACCTGGGGGAGAGGCGGTCGGATCCGCATAGACTCGGTGACCGTGACCCCGATCGAGTGGTTGTCGTCCGCAGTTGACGTGGTGATCGTCGTTGGCACGTCGATCAGCTTGATCACGGCGTGATGTCCGTCAAACGATTCCTGCCCGCGGCGGTGGCCGGGACGGCCCTTCTTGTGGCCACCGTTGCTGCAAAACGCGGGGCTCCCGCCTGGGAGCACCGGACATACAGCGCCATCAACGACCTGCCAGACGCCTTGGCCCCATTCGTCTGGCCCCCGATGCAATTCGGCAGCCTCACCTCTCCGTTCGCACTGGGAGCGCTCGCCTACTTGCGGAATCGTCGCCCCGAACCCGCAGCGTCCATCATCGCCGCGGGATTCGCCGCCTGGATCACGGCCAAGGGCATGAAGAAGCTGGTCGGTCGGGGTCGACCCCACGACTTCGACTCGGAGACCAATCTGAGGCTATGGACCGAGATCGACGGCAGTCTCGGCTTTGTGTCCGGGCACGCCGCCGTGGCCATGGCCAGTGCCGGGATCATCCACCGGTGCGTCTCCCCAGGGCTCGGTGCTGCCGCCTACGGACTCGCCGGCATTGTCGGGTTTTCCCGGATCTACGCCGGAGCGCACCTGCCCATCGATGTGCTCGGGGGTGCCGCCCTCGGGGTTCTCGTCTCGGAGAGCATCATCGCGTCAAGGATGCTCGTACCTGCCTAAGCGGGCGAGCTGAGTTTGCGTCTCGCCCAGGGCGCGTCCTCGCTGGTTTCGGCGGACGGTGTCCGCGTCGCGGTGGCTCGGAGCGATCTGTTAGGTCTGCTGGGTGGCGGTTTCCCTCTTGTGTGGCTCGTAGATCCATTCGCCGCGGGTCCGTTCCCATTCGAGACGCTCGCGTTCTTCGCCTTTCAGTGACGGGGTGACCAGCAGTAACAGGCTCGGCAGCACCAGTAGCGTCACCAGCACAGCGAGAGCGACCATCACTGCGGTCAGTATTCCGTACACGGAAAAGATCGGCATCGGCGCCAATCCGAGCACGAGGAACCCTCCGATCGAGGTGAGCGCCGACAGTATCAGGGCACCGCCGGTGCCCTCACCTGCCCTGCGTAACGCGGGGAAGCGGCTGGGCTCGTCGGCGAGTTCCTCGCGGAAACGCACGATGAAGTGGGTGGCGTAGTCGATACCGATGCCGATGGAGATGGCAGCGATCGTCGCCGTCACCGGGTTGATCGTATAGCCGACGAGGTACATGAATCCGTACAGCCAGGCCACCACCAGCAAGACCGGCACAACGGACACCAGCGCGAACTTCACCGAACGCAGGAAGAAGGCGACGGTCAGGAACGTAAGCACTAATGCGAGCGGCAGCGAGCGCAGCATCGATGTGGTGAACGCGTCCAGAGTGTTGCGGAACGTGATCGGCTCCCCGGACACCCCGATCCTGACAATGGTGACATCGGCCGTCGCCGCCCGCAGGTTCACCGCGGCGTCCTCGAGAGCGGCCCTGGCGGCATCGATTCTGGGCCCGTCGGTCAGGGTGCCGATGAGCACCTCGAGGCGTGTCGCCTGGGTGTCTCCCTCTACGTAGAGGATTTTGCGGACCGTGTCCGGCGGGAACACCAGCTGTCCGGAGTCATCCCGCAACCCGTCGCTGGTAGCGACCGCGTACACGGCGGCTACCTGTGCTGCGGTGTCGGGATATCCGTCCCCGTCCGCATCGGTGATCTCGACACCGGTGCCGGCTGCCACGTCACTACGCGCGGCCGACGAAGCCGTGGCGAATAGTGCCAGGGTCGCCGCGTTGTCGGTCACTACGACCTCGCCGTCGAAGTCGCGGGACAGATCGACGCCCGAGTCCTTCACCTCGTCAAGAGCGGCCTGCATCGCCTGCAAGGTCGCGGGAGCGGTCAGGTCGCCTTCAATGTAGATATAGCCCGCACCGGCGCCGAGGTCGCCGAAGTGGAACTCCTGACGCTCGATGCTGCGCACCGCATCGGAGTCGCTCGCCAGGAAATCCGAGAAGAAAAAGTCCGATCTAACCTGAAGGGCCCCCCACAGTCCTACCGCTGCCAGCACGAGCACCGCCGGGAGCGTGACCACTCGCCACCGAGCGAGGAAATGGACCACATGGCCGGCAAAGCGCATCCCGTGCCCGACCCCCTTCACCTCGTCGGTGACCTCCAGCCCCTTTGCGGCTGCCCGGGTGTTGCGCCTCCGGGTCCACCGGAACGGCACGTAGATGAACAACGGTGCGAACACGACCATCGCAACGACCCCGGCGACCGGAACCGTGACCGCGGTAGCGACAACGACACCGGCGAAAAGCGTGGCAACCACGAACCCGACCTTGGTCAGGATACGCGGACCGTGGCGCCTGGGGGCGGGCCCCATGCCGTCTTCGGCCGCTAGGAGCAGCTTCGGCACCAGCAAGCCAAGAACAACGAAGGCGACGAGTATCGCGATGGCGGCACCGATCCCGAACTGGACGATCGTCTCGATGCCGGATATGGCGTTGGAGGCGAACGCTGCCGCCGACGACACCGCGGCAAGCAACAGCGCCAGGATCACCGCGGACATGCCTATGGGGTAGGCGCGTTCACGAGTCTGACCCTGCGCCTGGGCTTCCCGGGCACGGCCGATGGCGTGGATGAAGAAGTCCACACCGAAGCTGATGATCGAGATCGGCACGATGAAACCGAGCAGCAAGCCACCCTTGAACCCCAGCAGCGCCCAGATCCCCTTGTAGATCATCGTCGTCACCGCAAGACCGGCGCCCACGTACACCGCAGCCCAATAGGAGCGGAGCAGGATCCCAACGATGATGAGGATGACGGCGACGGCCCCGAGGATGAACGGCGCGGCCTCTGCTGCCTGCTCCTCGAACTCGAGGCCGAAGTCGATAGCCAACCCCAAGGCCGTGTAGTACTGCTGGTCGCCGCGCAACTCTGTCTGCACCTCGCGTAGCCAGCGCTCCGCCTCGAGGAAACGCTCCTCCTCGATGATGTCTGGGTCCGTGGATGTCGTTGTTATCTCAAAGGTGTCAATGTCGTACAGAACAAGAGCCTGGAAGGCGGGGCTCTCCCACACCTCGATCCTCTGGCCGGCGACGGTGCCCGGCGTCACCGTCCCCAGGCGCGACATCAGCCCGCGCAGGACGGCGGTCGGTGCCTCCGGAGCGAGCACCGCGTCCAGCGCTACCTTGACATCTGCGTCGGTAGCGCCCTCGAGGCCACCGGGAAGTTCCGCGTCCACGGCGTCTGCGATCGAGTACACGCCGTCGACCTCGGCGTTGAGGTCGGTGTTGAACACGGTCGCCAGGTGTGAGTTCAGCGGGTTGCCGCGGACGTCCCGGGTGGCGGCCCGCAACGACGCCGAGTTCGTCTTCCACTCCAGCAACGCGTTACGGGTCAGAACGTCGCTCTCGTCAGGATCCTCAACGAGGAACACAGCCCCCTGCACCCCCGTAGTGACCGCGAACAGGTCTTCCACCCGATCCGCGGTGACGTAAATCTCACCGGACGGATCGAATGCCGGTTCCTCGTCGGATCCGATCGCGACGGATACCCCGGTGAAGAGCACGGCCGTTATCAGGACGACCACCGTGATGCGGACATACCGCCGATTCACCCACTCGAAGAACCTGTCTCCCATGTCACTGTCGCCCTTCTTCGTCTCCAACCTCGAGGCCCGTTTTCTCCTACGGACGTCACGAGCATCGTTTCTCGGCTTCCCGATTCCCCCCAAGACTAGAAACCCGCCGTCCACCAGCAAAATCACCGCAAACCCAAAAAAAGGCCCGACAACGCCGCGACCACATTGGAGCGCCTCACGTGGGCGGGTGCATGCCCGCCGGCGCGACTCCGACAAGCCTCCTGCGGGGGTTGCCCTACGCAGCCTGCGGGTTTGGACATAGCTGGGCAGCATTATCCGACAGCCGACCTCCCCGAACGCCTGCTGCTACTCGGGGAACGGACCAGAGATCGAGCTGGGATGCCGTCGGCCCGGGAACCCGCCGGTCTCATTGCGGATGATGCTCTCGAACTTCCAGTCGTACACCTCTTGGTCCGACGTTCGGAGGGTGCCGTGTGACCATGCCCATACCAGCAATCCGGCGACGTCGACGATCAGCGCGACCGCGAGAAAGGTGACCAGAAGCGTCATACTGCCAAAATCACATGCATCGCTCGGGTTCTCGGCATTGTTGCGTTCCGGATGAAGTCATTCCGGGCACCACTCAATCCCTGAACCGAGATGAAGCGAAGCGCTCCCGTGGGACTCCCATCGGCGAGTCTCCCCAGGAGCGCTGCGGACGGCGGCGCAGAGCAGACCAGCGCAGGCGCCTCAGAAG
>SMVB01246472.1_pt1 | contig 17677 bp, 10 predicted proteins | sample 2456461 | NCBI WGS metagenome assembly SMVB01 (sample SAMN11095934, study PRJNA526329) | marine sediment metagenome | biome: Marine sediment; feature: Surficial sediment; material: Deep marine sediment; isolation source: Hadal surficial sediment | place: Pacific Ocean | collected 2014-05 | depth...
AGCCGCATCGGGGTCAAGCTCAGCGCCGAGTTGGCCCAAGCCAAGAATCTCGACCGCTTCGGACACCCGCTCGGTGTCAACGGCCTGCCCCTCCCGGCGCAGGGTCCCGACCCGAGAGACCGGCCAACCGTCGAGGTACTGGGCTGGATCGAGCCCTCGAGTGTGGACCCGGACTGGACGATCAAGATCCGGGTCAACGTGCCCGGATGGGTCGTGCTGGAGGTGGCTGACCCCAGCGGCGCGGTGCGGCGTTCGCTCTTCCAGGGCGACCTGAAAGTGGGTGAGCACAAGTTCCAGTGGGACGGGCTCGACTCGGCCGGCAACGAGGTCCGTGCTCGCACCGACCTGGTGCTGCGTACGGACGACAAGGCGGTGCAGACTTTCTGGATCACCGGCCGCGCCGGGACGAGAGGCTCGGCGAGTGGGGCCGTCCAGCCACCGGCCGGTAGGCCAACGAAACAGTCTCGGGGGTCCCGTCACCCTCGAGACTAGCGCGGTCGGTTTCGAGTCTCTTCCGCGCCGGCCAGGATCTCGGTCATCAGCGGCACGTAGAATCGATAGTAGAACGCCTGGTGGCTGGGGATCCTGCGGGTCATCTCGAGCCAGCGACGAAACGTGACGAAGCCGGCGAACGGGACGCGCCCGCCGCCGCCGGTGCTGTCGCCGAAGTCCCCGGCAAAGTAGTACGCCGGGGCACCCCCGCCGGCGCGATACCGCGTGACGGCCGGGAATCGTTGTGGCAATCCCAGCCGGCGAAGCTTGTCGCTACCCGGTTCGTTGAGGCTCCACTGGTAGGACGCCAGCACCTCGGTCTGTTCGCCGGGGATCACGAGGTCGAACCAGAACGTGTACGGCGTCCCCGGGACCGCATTGCGGAGGACTTCCCCGCGCGCGGCGGGTTCCGGTTCGATCGTCAGCCCGATCGACGGCGAGTCGCTTCCGACCAGCAGCACCTCGCAACGCGTGTCGTCCTGGACCAACGCGTATCCCGGACCCGCAAACGTCCACGGTTGGTTCAACTCCCGCTGGCACAGATCGCGGAGCCATTGGGGAACCTCGTCCCGATCCTCGAGCAACGGGAAGTAACGCCCGATCCAGTGGGTCCAGCGCACGCCAAGGACTTGTTCGAGGAGCGCTGCGGCCTCGAGCCGGGTGGGACTGGCCATCGAGTTGAACTCGGCGACGATGGTCGTACCGCGCTGCTGGGCCGCCTGAATCGCCCGCGCTTCCGCGATCGTCAGACCCCCATAGAGCTTTTTGCTGCGTTCGAGCGCGGCCTGCTTCGCCGGGCCGGACGTCAGGTCCGCTTCATAGACTCCGTACGTGTCGATGACGTAAAGCAGGTCGGCGTTCTGCGCCGCGTCGTCGGTCAGGTCGCGGGTCGCAGCAGGAGGATCTCCGGGTTCGGGGCCCGGCGTCGCTCCGAGATAATCCACGGCACGGTCGTAGCGATCACCGGACGGCTGGACGATCTTGAGTTGGTCCAGCAGCCAGAACAACCCGGCGTGTTCCACGTAGGTGTCGAACGGGACAGTCTTGTCGAGCACGACGATGGACAGCGGCCGTTCGGGGCGGAGCTGGAACAGGATCCACGGGAGCACCAGCAAAACCACGACCACCAGGGGGAACGCCAACCAGCGGATCTTCCTCATCGGCTTTTCCGTCAATCCCCGTCGTCTTCTTCGACGGGACAACCGAACGGATCGACCTTCGTGCCCTTAGGCGTGCCCGGGCACCGATCCATCCCCAAGCCGTCGTAGACGCCGTCTTCATCGGCGTCGAGGAAACAGCCGCGTGCGTCGACTTCAATGCCACCCAGCGTATCGGGGCATTGATCGAATCCGTCGAATACACCGTCGCCGTCCCCGTCGAGCGGACAACCGGTCTTGTCGATGACCGCCCCCTTCGGGGTCGCTTCGCAGGCATCAACGCTGTCGGCCACGCCGTCCCCGTCGGTATCGAGCGGGCAACCATCCGGTCCTACGATCCAGCCCGCGGGCGTATCCTCGCAGGCATCCAGACCGTCCAGGACGAGGTCCAGGTCGGAGTCCATCGCACACCCGCGTGCGTCGACGCGCGCGCCCTCGGGCGTGTCCCGGCAACGGTCACGATGTCCGGGAACACCGTCGTGATCCGCATCGAGCTTCGATTTACCAAGGACCCAATCGAACCCGATCGTGGCCTGCGGCTGGGTGAGGTCTCTGCCACGCAATCCGTCGGGGGCCGTCGTGCGGTCGATCCGTACCTCCCAGCGCAGGCGAATCTTGTCGCCGATCTGCACATGCTGGCCCACGCCGACCGATGCGAAGGCGCTGAAGAAATCGGTGGCGCCGTCGAAGGTCATCCGGGTGTAGCCCCAACCCATCGAATAGAACGGTTCGGTCCGGCGTCCGGGCTCGATCAACCATTCGAATCCGCCGCGGGCCGCGAGCATCTTCGCATCGCCCGCAAAGGTTTCCGTTTCGAACCGTGCGGCCTGGGCCTCGGCGAACCAGTTCCAGTGACGGCTCACGCCGCCGCCCAGACGCACGCCAAGCGTCGGTTCGATGCCGGGGTCCCGGGTCGCGATCAATCGCTTGTCGGGCGCGATGAACCCGGTGAACACGCCGATCTCCATACGCGAATGCTGCCGATCTTTTTTCTCCGGCTCGTCCGCCGCGAACGGCGCCATGCTGATCAGCGCGATTGCGGCCGCAAAACATCCCCTGAATCTCAATGATTCCCTCACTTGCCCTGATTCCCGTCCGGTCAGTCCTGAAACACCGCTTCTTCGCCGTTCGCCTCGATATCCCGTTCGATCTTGACCAGGATCGCATCGCGGCGGGCCAGCAGCACCCGCACCTGCGTTTTACTCAAGGTCCCGGCCATCACAGTCATAAGACGATCCTTTTCGAGCTCTTGCAACCTCCGATACAGCGCCCGAGGGAGAGAAATAGGGGTTTCTTCAAACTCTTTGGGCAATTTCTTTGAGAATCGGAACGCCCGGGTCAGGTCGATGAGATGGAGGCGCCAGTCGCGGACGGTCAGCAGTTGGTTGTTGAGGTTCTCGTCGGTGTTTTCGACCAGAGCGTAGAACAGCCTCGCCACGTCCTGCTGCCGGTACAGGATCTTCGGGTCGCCGGGCAAGATCCTGCGCCGGATGCGCTCGGCCTCGCTGATCGAGTCCGCCACCCACCAGATGAGGGCGCCGGCCTGGCCTTCCACGTCGCGGAGGACGGTCGGCGGCACCATACCCATCTCCAGTTCGCGATCAAGCAGATAGGCGGCACGGTCGAACAGGTACGAATCGCGAAAGTTGACCTCGCGGGGTCCTTCGCTGAGTTGCGTCACGCCCGGGCGGAATTCGTCATGGTACTTGAACGCCGCGCTCAGGGTCACGCCGCCGAGTTCCAGCGTGACCTTCTTGGGTTTCGTGACCCCTTCTCCGATGTATTTCGTCGAGACGACCGTGGCGTTGAGCAAGTAGTGTTCTTTTTCTTCGGGCGTCCAGGTCCGGGGCGACGAGGGTTCTTCTTTCTCGACCTGGGCGCGGGCCCCGACCCGAGAGCCGCGGGTGTGGACCGTCTGCGCCCTGACCGGGCGCAGACGTTGCAGAGCGAGTGCGGACCCGCGCTCAACGGCACCGGAACGCCCCGAACTCTCCGCGTAGCGTTCGAGGACGTGGTCGCGGCGTTGCAGGATGGCCTCGATCTGGCCCGCGGTGAGCAGGTCGCCGAGAGTCGTTTTCAAACTCGACGCGTCGATGCGCTCCAGCGCCTCGAGAAACCCGGCGTCCACTTCGTCAGGCAGCTCGAGATCGATCGCGGCGGTCGGGAATGCCCGCGAGTGATCGACGCACATAATGCGGCTTTCATCGAGCAGGTACAAGAGATCGCTTTTCTCGCGGCTGGAGTTGCCGATCAGATACTGGAAGACAAGACCCAGTGCCGACTGTCGTTCCATGCGCTCCGGATCCTTCGCCACCAGGGGGTAGTCCTCGAGCGTCTCGCCGTCGATGGCGTCCTCGATCCATTGCTGGATCGAGCCCTCGGTTCCGTCGAGCGTGCGCAACACGGTCACCGGCACGAACCCCAGGTCGAGGAGCCGATCGAAACGGTAGGCGGCGACCTCCTGGCGATGGCGGTCGAGTGCCTGCCCTTGGTATCTACGAGCGGGCCGCTCGTCGACCGTCTTGAAGATCGCCCGCATGCGCATGTCCCCCGCCCGCAACTCGACCAGCTTGGGGCGTGTACTCCCGCGGCCCAACTCCCGCATGGCGACGACCTCGCCGTGCGTCAGCAACTCGATGACCTGCTCGTCCGTGAACTCGCCGACGTGCGCCCACGCACTCTCGCCCTGCGGTAATTCCGGCTGCGGTTCGAACAGGTCCTCGGCGCCGGGGTCGAACACCCGCGCCATGCGATCCTCGAGCACCAAAGCGAGGGGGCGCGCGCCATAGGCCATCCCATGGTCGATGCGGTACAGGCGGCCGCCGAAGCGCGATGTGATTTTCTTTTCTCCGGTCGGCGAGTGCGCCACGACAAGGGTGCGCGCGGAGAGCGCATCGAGCGTGCGCCCCAGGCGAGCACGCTCGATGCGTTCGTTTTCGAGCGAATTCCCGCGATACCACAGCGGCCCTTCGACACCGAACAGCTCGGACTCGGCGAGTTCGCCGAAATCGGCCACAGCCGCAACCCAACTGCGCATGGCCAGGCTCCTGTGATTGCGGTCGAAAAAGCGTTGCGCCGCGTCCTGGGCCTCCTTGAACGTCATCAACTCGTCGACGATGTAGCGGGCCTCGAGGCGATCCCGCACCTTGAGATGCTTCTTCAACATCGACATGACTTGCCGGTTGATCTCGTCGAGACCAAGCGCCGCGACGCGCTCTGTCAGGCCTCCGTGAACGAACAGCACGTCGTTGATCTTGATCAGTATTGGCTGATCGAGGAGCCATTCGCCGTACTCCCCTTCGGGATCGAACGCGGCGATCCGGGCGAAATAGCCCGGCGGATACTTCGCGTCGAACGCCGCATCGACATCCGGACCGTCGTAGCGTCTCTTGAATAGTTTGAATCCCCTCTTGCGTAGCTTGGCGCTCTCTTCCGCGGCGAAGTCGGCGTAACCGTCCGGGTTGACGTAGCGCAGGTCGCGCACGAGGGTCATGACCTCGTGGTTGCCGACGAGAACGTGGACGCAGCCGTCGCTATCGGGCGCCTGCCGCTGCAGATCGCGCAACAAGTCGAGGACCGCACGATCGCCTGCGCCGCGATCGACCATGTCGCCCACCAGGACCAGATGCGTCGAACCGCCGACCCAGTTGCCGGATTCGTCGATCAAGTGCACACCGGCAAGCAAGCGAACCAGTTTGTCATAGCTTCCGTGGACGTCCCCGATCGCAACGATTCGTTCGACGTCGGACCACTCGTAGCGGCCGACCTGTTCACCGGCCGCGAGGGGCCAGGCGCCGGTCACGACAATCGCCATCAACAGCAGCCGCCTCATGACATTCCCCGCACGGGCAGGACGAGACGAAACGTCGTTCCCTGCCCGGGTCGGCTCTCCAGTTCGATCGTTCCACCGTGATCGTCGATCGTGCTCTTGACGATGGCGAGGCCAAGACCCGTGCCGACCCCGCGCGGTTTGGTCGTGAAGCCGGGCTCCAGCACTCGCTCGAGATTTTCGGGCTCGATGCCCTTGCCCGTGTCGCGAAAGATCAATTCCACGCGGTCTCCCTCGATCAATCTCGTCTTGACCGAGATGCGGCCCTCTCCCTCGATCGCCGTCGATGCGTTTTCAAGTAGGTTCATGAACACCTGGTTGATCGCGTCGGGCCTGCAGATCACCTGCGGGAGGTCGCCGTAGTCGCGCTCGACCTCCACGCGGCCGCGTAATTCGTGGGTCAACAGCGCAAGCGCGGCATCGATCCCGACATGTAAATCGTACTCTTCCACCTCGGCTTTATCGAGATGGGCAAAGATCCGCAGGCTGCCGAGAATTTTTTTCATGCGGTCCGCAGCCAGCCGTTGAAGGTCCAGAAGTTTGGCTGCCGTGTCGACCTGCTTGCGCAGTTCCGGCGTTTCGGCCATCCGCCCGGCGATTTCCTGCAGCCGTTCGACGCAGCGGCGGAGCATGTCGGCGTTGGAGAGTATTGCGCCGAGCGGCGTGTGCATCTCGTGCGTCAGCCCCGCGGCAAGCCGGCCGACCGAAGCCATCTTCTCGGTCTGGATCAACGCCGATTGATCCTCGCGAAGGGCCTGCAGGTTTTGCCGGAGTTGATCGGTCTGCCGCGACAGCAGGCCGATCTCGCGGGTGCGGGTCTCGACTTCCGATTCGAGTTGCTCCGAGGTCGAAATCAGGTGCGTCTCGACCGCGAAACTCACCGTGGCATCGCGCAGGATCTCGATCAGTTCGATGACCTTGCCGTCTTCGTCGCAAACCGGCGTCATGATCACTTCGAAATACACCGGACGGCCGTCTTTTTCCTGGCTCAGGAACCAACTTTGCGTGGTGCGCTTGGCGATCACCTCGGCGACGTTGCACCCGGGGCAGGGAGTGTCTCGACCGAAATGCGCCTGGTAACAGAGTCGGTCCCGGCCGTCGCCGAATTCGTCGCGCGCGGCACGACTCTGCCATTTCACGGTCAGGTCCACGGACAGGCGGCTGAGGGCCTGTGGGATCTGATCGAGAAAATCGTTCAACTCCACGCTGACTCCGGAGCCTCAGGGTCAGATCAACATCTTCCACACTTCCTCCCGGAAGGTGTCCAACGATTGAGTCTTGTCTTGCAGTTGATTCAACAGCCGGCTGCGCTCGACGGCGTTGCGCAGGGTCATCATCACGAAGTCGTTGTCCCAGGGCTTTTCGAGGTACTGGAACAGACCGACCTCGTTGATCGCGCGAATCGCGCTTTCCTTGTCCGCATATCCGGTCAACAGCAACCGGGAGCAGGTCGGCTGGATTTCCTTGACGTGCGCGAGCAGGTCGAGGCCGTTCATCTCCGGCATGATGAAATCGGACAACACGACGTCGGCCTTATTCTTCTTCAGGTACTCGAGCGCGGCCGCCGGCTGGTTGAACGAAACGGACTCGTAGCCCGTTTCCATGCTCAGCAGCATTTCCAGGTTTTGGGTCACCATCTCTTCATCGTCGACCAGGACGATACGGCCTTCGGACATCGTTTCTCCTCTCGCCGTTATCCGGCGAGCTTGCGCAATCTCTGGATCAATTGACGGATCAGGCTCCGCGCGATCTCCGGGTGTTCGTCGATCGCTTCGTCGAACCCCCACCGATCGATCTTGAGCGCTCGCGTTTCTTCGGTTGCAGTCGCGGTGACCTGCTGGGGTTCGTCCTCGAATAGAGCCCATGTGCCCAGGGCCTCGCCCTTGCCAAGTTCGCCGAGTTTGTTGCCGTTGCGGACGATCGACACCGAGCCCTCGAGAACGACCCACATGTCCCCGGGTGGATCGTCCTGGTGCGACAGTTCGGTCCCGGCGGGCAGTTGGACTTCCTCGGCGATGGCGGCGATCAGGGCGAGTTGTTCGGGCGGGGTGTCCTTGAACACTTCGACGCCTTGCAACGCCACGACTTTTTCGACGACCGTCAGTGCGCCCATCTCATCTCCCCTGGCCGGTTCCGTCCCCGCACCGCGATCATGGCGCAAGCACGCGGCGACCATCGCCAGCCACTTGTTCTCGCCCACGGCGAGCTGCTCCAGTACTTCGTTGGACGCCTGCGGCCCACCGGCCGGCCGGTCCGTCTCCTGCGCGAACTCTTCTCGATACAGGACCGGTAGCAACTCCCGCCAGAGCTTACGCGGCACCAGGTTGTCGAGCAACTCGGCTGCGTTGGCCCTCAGTTCCAGATTCTTGTCCACCAAGCTGCGCCGGCAGTTGACGATGTGACGCGGTGAGTAGCATAAGCACAGCGTCTGGAACACCGCCAGATGATGCCGGGCGTAGGCCGAGCGCAACGAATCGAGCATCAGACTCCACACGGCGGTCCGTTGCTCGGGCCGATCCTGCTCGAGGATCTGAATCTGCTCGATCAGACGGGAGCAGCGCGCAGCCTGAGCGAGGATCAACGCCCGAGCCTCCCTCGCCGGGATCATCGCGCCATCCGGTTTCTTCAGCCGCACGCGGTAGAGCGCATGGCTGCTGGTGGCGACCATCTGCGGATCGTCGCCCGACATCAGTCGCGCCAGGCTCGCCATCGCTTCGGGCGAATCGATCCCGGACAGCACGAGCGGGATCTTCGCTTTCGCCCTGGCATCGAGATCGTCACGCTCGACCGCCGCCATCAGGACGGGGATCGCCGAATCGCCCTGCGATTGCAACGCCATCCTGGCGGCCTGCCTCGTCGGGGTGCGTCCGAGCAGCGGCACGACGTGGGCCAGGTGCTCATCGCCGCCGATCGAACCCGCCGACCGCGCCGCGGCCGAGGCGACCTTGGGGTCGTCATCCTTGAGCAGGTCCGGCAACAGATCGGCCAGCCCACTTTCGACCGGCACCATCCCGATCGCCGTCGCTGCGACCTCGCGGGCGTCGGCAGGCGAGGACTTATGAAGCAATTGCTCCATCAGCCCGCGCGCGACGGGCCGGAACTCGGGTCCCAGCCGGCGCACCATCAGCGCGATCCAGGCTCCCCGCGCGGGCCCGCCGGCACGATCGAGGATCGCCTGCGCGCGTTGCTTGCGTTCCTCCGGATCCGCTGCCAGTTGCAGATCGATGCATTCGGCCAGCAGCTCCTGATCCTCGCGCGCGAACGCACTGGCCACGCCTTCGGGGAGATCGGGATTGGCGGGATCGAGCAGGATGGCGAGCGCCCGGGCGCGCACTTCCGGGCTCCCGTCACGGGCGAGCCGGCACAATGTTTCGCTCAGGTCCCATTGCGGGTTGGCGGCGACGAGATCGAGTGCGGCCAGCGTGTTGTCCGGCTCGTCCGAGTCGAGCGCCCGTGCAACGGCGGTCATCGTGTCGGCGCCGGCCATCGCCTCGTGCCAGCTGCCGACCTCGACCCGCCCCTCGGCGATCGAACGAGATAGTTCGTTGACGTAGGAACGGCGGAGGCGAATCGCGATCAACAACCACAGCGCGAGGAACACCAGGTTGACGATACCCATGATGCGCACGGCCGAGACCAACGCGAGTCCCGACAGCAAAAAAAACACAGCGGCCTGGACAAGGCCCGCGAGGCCGTCACCGCAGCGATCGACGACCATGTCGATCGCCGACTTGGCCTGAACCTTGATCGAGCGGGACACCGGCAAGTACACGAGTTCGCGACTCGACCGATCGATCGAGTGCTTCAGGGTCGCGTCGCCGCCCCTGAGGATGACCGCGGCCCACATCGTCAGCGCCGGGATCAGGATGGCGGTCCCCAGCGTCAACGCAAGCGGCAGCGCCAGGATCGTGCCGCCCAACCCCAGCACGACCAGCAGGCGGCTGGTCAGCAGCGTCTGGAACAGCAACCCGACGATGCCGGCGATCGCGGTGAAGGTTCCGTCGAACGCGGTGATGGCGTCCGTGTCCTTGTCGAAAGTCACCTCGAGCATCGCGGTGTACTGCATGTCGACCATCTTGGTCGCCAGCGCGGTGATCAGGACCAGCATCGCGACGAGGCGCAGGTGTGGCGAGTGCGAAACGATTCTCAGGCTGTCGCTGAGCTGGCGTGGGGGCGGCTCGCTCTCGGCCCGCGTTTTCGTGGGAATGCGGTAGCGCGCCAGGGCGAAGGCGATCGCCGCGGCGATGCACAGCAACAGGGCCGCGACGAGCGGCAGGTTGGCGGCCCCGATCCGGCCGGCCAGGAAGCCGGTCAGCGAGCCCCCCGCGATTGCGCCGAAGATGCCGCCTGCGCCGACCACACCGAACACGCGTTTAGCCTCGCGTGTGGTGAACAGGTCGTTGGCCAGCGTCCAGACCTGGGTCGCCGCGACGGCGCCGTACATGCCGACCCACACGTAGAAAACCGCGACCGCGGAGTCGACCTCCTCCCGCACCAGCCACCAGAACACGATCCAGCTCGCGATGAACACGCCCAGCGTGCCGATCGCGAGTTGCGTCGGCCGAACGCGACGGGAGACGCGGATGTACAGCGTGACGAACACGCCGACGAGGGCTGCGATCGCGATCGTCGCGTAGGGTATGTTTCTGGAGCCGAAGCTATCGATGAACAAGCCCTTGCTCGTCGACTTCAACATCACGTACGCCATGATCACCAGGCACAGGTACGCCGCGATGAGGAAGGTCCGCGGCCCCTGCCCCGGTTGCAGGTTGAAAAGCCGCATGACTCGCGTCTGGATGCCGGTTGCCCCCATCGGCGCACATTATGGACCACTATCCGGGACTCGGGGTCACCGAATCGAGTTAGAATCCAGCATCAACCTTGAGGGAGGTTTCCATGGGACAGGATAAGGGGTTCGTTGCGCTTGCGTTGCTCTTGGCGTTCGCCGCGCCCGCAATCGGTCAACTTCCGCTCGAGGAACTCGACGCGCGCGAGGCGTCGGAGGCGTTTCTCCGCGATGCCGAGATCATCGACAGCGAGAAAATGTCGGCGTCCGACGCCGTGACCGAACCCTACAAGTTGACGCTCAGCCTCGACGGCAAGACGCGCCACGCGTTATGGAAGAATCCCCAGGGTCGCGTGAAGGGGTTCGTCGAAGGCTGGAAGTACGAGATCGCGGCCTACGAGCTGGACAAGTACCTCGGCACCGACATGGTGCCGCCGACCGTCGCCAAACGCTTCAAAGGGAGCCTGGGCTCCGCGCAATTGTGGATCGATATCTGGATCGATTTCGAAGAGATGACGAAGCAGGCCCTCGACCCGCCCGGCAACAAGATCGACAACTTCAACAAGCGCGTGTACCTCCAGCGTGCCTTCGACAACCTGATCGCCAACGAGGATCGGCACCTGCGCAACATCCTGCTCACCGAGGACTGGCGCATGATCCTGATCGATCACTCGCGCTCGTTCCGTTTCTCCAAGAAACACCAGAAGAAACTGATCTTCACCGAGAAGCACCGTGACGGTCCGAAACTGATGAAGCGGCTACCCAGGCAGTTCGTGGAACGGGTCAAGGCCCTCGATCTCGACAAGTTGAACGAACTCGTGGGCGAGTACCTGACCGCAGCCGAGGTCGCCGCGATCCTCGCTCGAAAGGATCTGATCCTGACCGAGGTTGATCGCTTGATCGCCGAATACGGCGAGCGGGCCACGCTGTACTAGGAACACACGGCCGTCACGTCCTTGACGGAGATCCCGCACTGGTTTGACGCGGCACTCCCGTTGCGCTCGCCCAAGCCGCTGTTGCGGCCCCAGCTGCTTTCGGTGCCGACGCCGTCGGTGCCGACCAACAGGAAGTACAGGTTGCCGCCGGGGACCCCGGTCCACGAATAGCTTCCCGACGTTCCGATCGAACATTCGCTTCCGAGCAGCGAGTAGCTGGCCACGTCGGCGAGCTCACCGTAGAGCAGGTTGTAGTCGGCCGTCGGGCAACTGGCGGCGTCCCACGTCACGTCCATCACCGTGCCGGCGCCGGCCGCGCGCCCGAGGGTCAGGCTTCCCGCAGCGATGGGCGACGGGCCGGCCGGCTCCGTCGAACACACCGACATCACGTCGGAGATGATCGCAAAGTTGTCCACGGAGAAGAACCGGTCGACGGCGGCGTCCTGGTAGCTGAAACGGGCCTTGAAGGCCGGGTTGCCCAGTGCCTGCGCCGACACGTCGATGCTGAGGAACTGGTTGAAATCGGACGAGGATTCCGACCAGATCTCGACCCACTGGCTGCCGTCCCACACGTCGATCGAGGCGGTCTCGTCCCCGTTGACCGTGGTGTGGTCGAAGAAGATGTTCGCTTCAAAGTAAGCGCCCTGGATGCCCGCGATGATCATGTCGATGGCCGGCGACTCGAGGATCGTCGAGGTGCGCGGAAGGATCTGAGCACATTCGTTGTCGGCCAGCGCAAAGCTGCCCGAACCGCCCGCCGGACGTTTGGACGATTGGGTCGATAGCGCCCATTCGCCGCACGTGTGTGGGCCGGGTCCGGTCGTCACCGTCCAGTTGGCGAAGTCCTCGGGGCTCTCGAAGCTCTCGAAGTGCGCCGCCTGCAGCCCGTTGAACGGACCGTCCGGCGTCGCGGATGTTTCCACCGTGTTGCCGTCGAACCGGCCCGTCGAGGCATCGCGCGCCTGGACGTTGTAGAAGTAAGTCTGCTCGTTACTCAGGCCCTCGACGTCGGTGTAACTCGTTCCGCTCAGCCCGCCGGCAAGGAAGTTGCCGGGCACCCGGGCGACCGGCGTGGTCGCGTCGCGATAGATCACGTACTCGATCGGACCCGGGCAAACGGTGGTCGCGGGGCTCCAGCCGAGATCGACCGTGCAGGTCGAGTTCTGCGGGTTGAGCGCCGATTCGATGCCGCCGAAGAACGGTTGGTTGACGCGGGTGAGCTCGGTGCTGACGCCGTCGAACACTTCGTCGGGACAAGCATCGGCACGCACACGCACGTTGTAGCTGTGCGTGCCCAGATCATTCGGCGTGTAGTCCGCGCCCGTCGCAGCGGGGACGGGCAGGCCGTCCCGCAGCCACTGGAAATGGAACGGACCGGTCCCGCCGGTCAGGTTGGCGGTCAACGTCGGACCGCCGTTCTGGCAGACGGTCTGCGGCCCTTCGGGCGACACGTCGACGTACGGGTTCTCGGGGCACGCGCTGGCCGTCGTGCATCCCACAGGCGGTTGCGCCCCGACCTGTCCGCCGTTGAGGTCCTGCACACCGTTGGCCGTGTCGATCGCACGAACCTCGTAGAAGTAATCGGTCCCGCCGACCAGTTGATTGATGTCCTGGTACGCCGTGGTCGTCAAGCCGGCGGCCAGCAAGTTGCTGCCGGAGGGCGCGACGCCCGGCACCGTCGAGCGGTGCACGTTGTAGATCACCGGTCCGCCACACTCCGGCGTCGCGGGATTCCACGAGATGTCGAGCGTGCAGAGGGTGGAGCCTGGAATCGTCACCGATTGAACCCCGGAGAACACCGGGGCGAGCGTGCAACTGCCGGTCGCCGTGGCAGATGTTTCCGCCGACGGCGCAGACGTGCACTGCAAACCGTCGGTCGATTCGACGACGTAGAAGTACTCGATGTCACCAGACACGTCGGTGTCGCTGAACAGGTAACCGGCGCCGTTGGCGCTGCCCGGTGAAGTGTCCGCGATCGTCGCGATGGTGTCGTACGGCCCGCCCGGCGCGCGCGAGCGTTTGACCGCGTACTCGATGACGGTGGGCAGATCCGAATCGTTCCACGACACATCGATCCGGTTGTCCCCGTTGACGACCGCAGCGAGGGTCGGCGTTCCGGGCACCGTCTCGCAACAGGTCATCAACAGCGATTCGATCTGGGCGTAGATCAGGTCGATCCGCACACCGCCGTTGGCGCAACCGCCGAAGTGGTGCAGGGCGATCACCTTGTGCGTCTCGCCGGACCACACGGGGGAACCGGAGGAGCCCCCGGTGGTGTCGCAGAAATAGCCGATGTCGGTGTCGGTTCCGCGCCCGTTGGTCGGCGAGATGTCCACCTGGCACAGACCGGTTGGACTCGTGTCGTCCTCGATCGTCAGCTTTTTCGGGTTACCGGCGGGGTGGCCGCTGATGTAGATCCGTTCGCCGACCGGCGGGAGCCGTGGATCGAGTTCGGCGCGTTCGTAGTTGTCCGAAGCACCTAGGACCGTGAACACGGAGTAGTCCAGCGTGAAGTCGTCCTGCTGGAATTGATCGCCGAGGTAGCCCTCGCTGAAACTCGTCGACCCGCCCCCGCAGTCGGACCTCTTGAAGTCGAACCGCACCTCGGTCAGGTTGACCTCGGCCTGGCTCGACACGCAGTGCTCGTTGCTCATGATCTGGTTGGGACAACCGATCTTCAAGCCCGTGCAGTTCTCGACCCCGTTGAACAGGACCACGACGGCGCGTTTGGCGCGGTCGTACTCGGTCGGGTACGACGTGGCGAAGCACTCCTGGTCCATCCAGTTGTTGATGCCGCAGACGGACTCGGGATCGTTCGGGTCGGGGAACAGATCGGCGATACCGTAGGCGTAGTAGTCCATGTCGAAGCCGTAAGCGCCGGAGGAGTTGACCGACTCGAGCCGTAGAACCGCCGTGTCGCCGATCACCGACGTGACCCAGAAGTCCTGCCCCATGTTCTTGTAGCCGCGCTCGGTGAAGACGTAGCGCTCGGTCCCGTCGGGATTGCTGACGACCAGGCGATCGCCCGCGGCCAGCTCGAACCGCTCGAAGTGCACCTTGACGTAGGTCGCGCCGGGATGATGGATCTCGAAAACGTGGTCGATGCCACCGACATAGGGGTGCGCCGTCGACAGGGTGTGCGGCTGGATCTCACCGACCTTCTTGCGGCCGATCTCGCTTTGCGCAAAGACCGGACTGAGGGCCAGGAGACAACCCACCGACAGACAGACGACACGGGTGAGCGAGCGGATCGGCATTAGACCCCCCTGGAGGGGCCTCACGCCCCCTTAGACCATCCTTATTTACTTTGTGGGACGCAGCATCGCAATCAAAAGTCCTGGAAGGACCGAATTCCCACTCTGCATAAGTGCCGCAACCGTGCCGGTTCGTGCACGACTCGGGAACCAGGCCGGCTCAAAAACTCGCAACCCATCGCCCGTCACCCCAGTCCCGTTTGAGTGCGAACGACGGGTTGCGTTCCTCTAAGGACGGGGGTGATGCTCCCCCGGGCTCAGGTTAACCCACGGTAACGTTGGGTCGGGTGGGTGTCGGGTCACTTCTGCGGTTCCGGTTCACGCAGGGAGGCGCCACATCGGCGGCGATGCGTTCGCGCCTCAGCTCACGACGTTGGCAAACGCGGGCTTGTTCCCCTCGGCCTCGCCCGAGGCTTCGGGAGCGTTGCCCATGTCGACGCTTCCCGCGAAGCATGCGCCGTCGTCGAGAGCGATGCGCGGTGCCCGCAGGTCGCCCTCGACCGAGCCGCTGGCCGTGATCTGGATCTTGTCGTCCGCGGTGATGTTGCCCTTCACTTCGCCCTGAACGATGATCGACTTGGCGCGCAAGCCCCCCTCGATCTTTCCGTTGGGGCCGATGGTCAGCAAGTGTCCGCCGAGCTTGATCCGGCCCTGCACCTGGCCGTCGATGGTCAGGTCTTCGTTCCCGGTCAGCGTGCCGTCGATCCGGATCGAGGGCCCGATGTGGGCGCTCCCGGCGAAGGATTGCGTTTGCTTGGGCGCGCGGGCCGGTGACTTCATGTCCCGGTTGTAGTTCGGCTCGGACTGCGGGTCGTCGGACTTCGTTCGCATCCAACTCATGCTGGAAACCTCCTCATGCTCAGGGACGGGGCCATCCGCCTCCAGGTAGAATCTTGCACCAGAACCGATCCGGAGCAAGGGGTCAGGTCTCACATTTCAACATCTTCTTCGAATTGGGAGTTCGATGTTGAAATGTGAGACCTGACCCCTAGTCGGAGAAACAGGCCGAAAGGGTGTCGCGGATGCGCGGGGAGACCCTGTCCGGGTCCAACTCCCGGGACAGCGGCGGCGGCGCAATCGAGCCGTAGGCCTCCTGCCAGGCCTCGACGGAAAGATCGAAGGCAACGTAGACGAAGGCGAGCAGGCGGGCGTTCCTCGCGGGTTGTTTCAAGCACCGCCCGACGGGCCGTGGTCAGCGCTGAATTCGACGATTCGCGGCCTTCATACCATTTGCAGGTACCGCTCGAGCCGTGCAATCATGGCGGCCATCTCGTTGCGATCCTGTTCGTTCACCGTATAGAATTGCACCCCGTATTCATATCCCCGTCCGTCAGCGCGCGTCACGCGCCGGATGACAAGATTGACGTGGATTTCAAACTCAGCGACCCGGATCACGCTGCCTGTGACCGCGGCCCCGACCTCCAGGCCCGGGATGCGCTCAGGCATGTGGAACGAGCCGCCGCCGACGCTCAGTTCAATCAACGGCCGTTTGTGCGTCGCTCCATCGGGTGCGGCGAACTCGATCTCCGCGTCCTGGAAACCAGGGATCTGGCTCCGGGGGTCCTCGCGACGATTTTTGAATCGGACTGGCATGGCGCTCTTGCCTCCGACTTCAAAACATGCAGCATGTCATAGGGGTTTTCAAGTAGCCGTCACCCGCTCAAAAACGGCCTAAGGTTCAATGAACTGGTACGCCCGACAGGATTCGAACCTGTGACCCCCTGCTCCGGAGGCCGAGACCCGCTTCGGCCTAAGTCACGTAGTGCCCGTACTTTCAGACTTTAACGCGATCTCTCTCCGCCCCCCACCGCTGTACAATGCTCCCACCGTTACATGAGACTGAACATAAGATCCTGCCGCGTGCAGTAGATCAGGAAGATCTCTTTCGTATGGATTCCAGAACGGTGAGGTTCTCTCCTTCTCTCTACGTCAAGAACAGGCTCCGCAAAGACTAGTCCTGTTCTTCTTTCAACGGAATACGCTCTTCGAACTCGGCGATGATCGCCTCAAACTCTGGATCACCGTTGAGAGAGGGCAATTCCTTCCTAAGTTTTTCTACCTCCCAGGCACTTGGAGTTCCATCCAGTTCACAGAAGCGCCTCAGATATCGAAGCGCTTGGTCCCGATCCCCGACGAGGGCCTGGTAGATGGCCAAGGCGAAAGCACCATCCTCGGTCTCCGGCAGGGAGGCCGCCTCAGCGGCTGCTTTCCGGGCTTCTTCCTCTTTCCCCCCTTTTTGCAATCCAGCAGCTTTCATAGCGTAATAGTATGGTTCAGGCGACAATTCATAAGCTCTCCCGTAATGAAACACCGCCTCCTCCCACCTTTCCAGTTCCCAATAGATATCGCCCAGGCCCCAATGATTCTGAAAGTTTTCAGGCCCTAGTTCCAGGGCTCGGCGGCCGTGGTTCAGCGCTTCTTCCAGTTGCCCATTTCGCTGCAGTGCAAAGGAAAGATAAGCCTGGGCGAGAAAGTTGGTCGGATTTAGGGCGACGGATTGTCGAGCATACTCAACCGCCTCGTCAAGACGTCCCAATTCTATAAGGATTGCACTCATCTCGGAATGTGCAAATGGCAATGTGGGTGCGAGTCGCAAGGCCTCTTCAAGATCCGCGAGGGAGCCCGATGTGTCATCCATGAACCGAAGTGCTTGACCTCTCCAAACCAAGACCCGTGCTCGGACTGATGGGGTCAAATCCTCTCGCGCAAGAACTTCGTTGAACAACTCGTAAGCCTTTTTATTATGGTCTTCACCAAAAACTATTTGATTGACGTTCATGGCGGCGCCAAGGATCGCTTCATCCCAAGGGTTGTTCGGGTCGACACGGTCAATCGCAGCCAGGCTTTCCTCCCACGCTTTCCATTTTGGTGACGAGGCTTCAGTTCCCCAAAGATCCCTTGCAAGAGCTGCCGCACGCATAACCAGCGCGTCCGGTTCGTTCGGGAAGGCTTCCACGAGTCGCTTGCTGGCCGCGAGGGCATTGGGCGTTTCGAAGCGACGAAGGGCTCCCACGGTTTCAAACAGATCGGGCGAAGCTAGGAACTCTGGGCTTCCGGCAGGGTTGAGCACGGGATGGTCGTAATAGTTCCCCAAGGATGTTCCGAGTTCACCGGCAAGTTCTCGTGCCATCGACGAGGCCAGCCTGGTTAAGTCACCGTCAGCAGAATCCTCCTGACTTGCCCATAGGACGCTATTCTTCGTGGCATCCACCAGGCTGAGGCTA
>SMVB01183508.1_pt1 | contig 17675 bp, 10 predicted proteins | sample 2456461 | NCBI WGS metagenome assembly SMVB01 (sample SAMN11095934, study PRJNA526329) | marine sediment metagenome | biome: Marine sediment; feature: Surficial sediment; material: Deep marine sediment; isolation source: Hadal surficial sediment | place: Pacific Ocean | collected 2014-05 | depth...
GCGAGAAACACGAACAGGAAAATGACGCTGGCTTTACGCATTTTGATGTGAAATTACCATTGTTTGAATTCCGAGTGGTTGACTATACTGCCTGCCGTTCAGAACAGGAAATTGAACCAGGCTCCCAGGTTGCGCCCGCCTGCATCGATTCCGGAGCCGTGTTCACGATAGTTTTTGTCTGCCATATTTTCCAGTCTCAGGCCCAGTTCAAGTTGCTGACTGAGTTGCCAGCTCAGCAACAGGTTGAACGTGCCCCAGCCGGGTGTACCCGTGGGGTTGATTCTGGGGTCGCTGACATCGCGCGGGCTGAGGCGATTTTGTTTGCCGGCAAAGTCTACATAAGAATCCAGGCGTAAGTTATGACCTGGATTGTAAGTAACGCCCAGACGCCCGTTCAGTGGTGGAATGCGGTCGGCAGGAACCGTCGCGCCATCCGGGTTACTTTCCTCGCCACGGGTGTAGTTGATGACAGCATACAGGTCTATATTGTCATTGATCAGGTAGCGGAAGCCAGATTCGACACCCCAGAGTTCAACCTTGTTCAGATTGTCACTTTGAACGATGAAACGGCCATCCGGCGTCAAATCGCCGGTAAATCGTGAGCTGATTTTGTCCTTGTAATCGGAATAGAAAAGGAAGAACTCCGCTTCCCAGCGCTCAGCTCCGGTTTTTATGCCCAGATCATAGCTCCACACGGATTCCGGCTTGAGGGCGGTATTGGGAATGTTGAAACGATTGCCGGGGCGAGCCCCCAGCGTACCGAGATCAAAAATATTCGGTGGCCGGAATCCACGACCGATGTTACTCACCAGGTGCACGCCTGGTTTGATTTCATAATTGAAGTGAATGTCGCCGGTCAGATCATCCGGCTTGAGGCGTACAGAAGCCACCTCTGATGTGGCCGGCAGGAAAATATCGAACCAGCTGTAACGAAGGCCGGCGCGGACAGTCAAGGCATTCCAGTGCCACTCGTTGGAAGCATAAACGGCTGCGCTGTCCATGGTTGACTGGTCGGGGAAGCGCCCGCGGGAAGACGTGTTCGTTTGTTCAATCGAATTTGTTCGAATACGGCTACTGGATACTTTATCGCTGTAGTATTCGAGGCCCCAGACGAGTTCGTGCGTGGACAAGCTGGTGGACCAGGGTGAATTTAACTGTAAAGTGAGGCCATCCAGTGTGCTCTCATTGAATTCCTGCACGATTTCCGGATCGTTGTAGTTCTGGGTGAGGCGATCATCGGTGATGACCTGGCGTGCAAGGTGCGCTTCGAAGTGGCTGAACCAGGGTGAGTCACTCTCCAGGCGATAGCGCGCGTGAAGAAAACTCCGCCGGTTGGGTTTGAATTCATACAGCTCTGAACTGGGATGGTCCTGGCCGAAGCCGGGAACGAGTTCATCCACCCGGGGTGTCGAGGGTTGTTCCAGGTATTGTGCGGACAGCATGATTTCCGAACGCTCACCCAGCGACTGCCTCCATTTGATGTCACCCGCCTTCACAGAATAAGCGCTGGGGACGATTTTGGCGCCACCTCCCGTGCTGCGGTCCGAGTGATTCTGATAGCTCAGGCCGCCAGAAATCGCGCTGCCCTTTTTCCCACCTGCGGCTTGTATGCGGGATACAAAACCATTGTCCACGCTGTCGAAAGAACCGTAGATACGCCCCTCGTTTTGCCAATTTGAAGTGATAAAATCAGGTTCAGCAGTCAATATCTGCACCACGCCACCCATCGCATCAGCACCGTAAAGGGAAGGTGCTGAGCCACGTACAATTTCCACGGTTTCAGTCATGTATGCATCCACCAGGCCAAGGTACTGGTTCGGGGCATTGCGGAAAAAAGCATTGTTCAGGCGCATGCCGTCGACCAGGTGCAATACCTGCGAGCCCTTCATCCCCCGGATGATGGGTATGCCCTGGCCGGGCGTTGTCTGCTGGAAGAAAGTACCGGGTACGCCGCGCATCATTTCTGCAAGCAGTTCGGGCGCCAGGCGTTTGACTGCTTCAGAATCAATGACGCTTACCGCTTCGGAAACTGCATAGACCGATTGCTCGCTCCGCGTTGCGGTTACCTGTACGGTTTCCAGCACCCGTTCTTCCTTGGACGATGAATCTCCTACCACGCTGGCGAGGCCGGAAGATGAAAAGCCAAGCAGAAGCAATACGAAAAGGGAGGGGATCCCCCCCCTGAAATGAAGTGACATTTAAGCTTAGTTCCTTGCGGGTACGCCGCGCCCTGGTGTCCAGGGCACTCCGGCGTCATCAAGCTGCTTGCGCAGGGCCGGTAAGGTACTGTCATGAATCTGTTGCAGGGCGGTCTTTACTTCGGCGAATTCGGCCCGTGCAATTTCCATCGACCGGATGTGGGTCGGCGTCGGGCCATAGCTTGAGCGGAAGGTGCCCATCATGGCTGCATCAATGCGTTGTTTGATTGAAACCGGACCGGGGTCACCGTACAAGTCGCGGGTCACGTTGCCGTTGATACGGTCCTGCAACTCCATCAATTCCAGTTCCAGGGTCCGGGTAGTGTCACGAAGAGTCAATGCTGCGCCGGAACGCAGCAAGGTTTGTTTGATGGCCCCTGTTTCCGTCAGTGCGACCGCAATGGCGCTTGCTGCACCCTGCACCTGCCGGTTCAGATCATCCAGCCCCCGTGTGAAGGCAACGACCTGCTCGGGCGAAGCGCCTTTCAGCCCGGGTTCGCGCATCTGCACCACTTTAAAAGCCTGCGCATCGCCGAGTGGTGTTAGTTGGCCGTTGACTCTTTTGGCCAGGCTGACCTGATAGTTGCCCGGTAGCGCCAATGGACCCAGAATCTCGATGTAGTTTTCACCACTGTCCTCCGGTTTCCACGGTGAAGACAGGGGGTAGCGAAGATCCCAGGCCAGTCGATGGAAACCGGCCTCGATCGAGCCTTCAAGCCGACGTATGACATTTCCTTCGTCATCGGTGACTGTCATCACGATTGAAGGGGCTTCTTCAGTCTCCTCGGCACGAATTGCATCCCAACCGGGGTAGGGTGTGCCTGTGCCGTCGGCTTCCCGCTTTTTCTCTCGTTTCCGCCGTTGTTCCTGGCTGGATTTCAGGCCATCTTTGAGGTAATAAGTAAACACCGCGCCAAAAGACGGGTTGGGTGCGACAAAGAATCCATCGCCCTGGCTGGATTTACCATTTTCTTCAAAATCTCCCAGCGGCATACTGGGGATGTACCACAGCGCATCCCGAACCGGAAAAAGTGTGGCTTCTTGCTGAAGTTGGTCAGCAGTTACGGTGCGCAGAGGCGTGTAATCATCGAGGATCCAGAAACTGCGGCCAAAGGTAGCGCCTATGAGGTCGTTTTCCCGTGTCTGAATAACCAGGTCACGAAATGGAATGGTCGGGGCGCCCCCGGCAAGTTTTGTCCACTTGTTACCGCCGTCAATACTGAAGAATACGCCGAACTCGGTGCCCAGGAACAACAGTTTCGGGTTAACGTGATCCTGCACGATTCGCCAGGCGATATGACGTTCCGGCAGGTTTCCTGCCAGAGAGGTCCAACTGCGGCCACGATTGACGCTCTTCATCACATAGGGTGAAAAATCACCTGACTTGTGGTCGTCCACAACCACGTACACCGTATCTGCATCGTGCAGGTCCGCCTTGATGTCATTGACAAAAAAAGCATCGGGCACACCCGGCAGTCGTTCCGTGCTTAGCCAGTTTTGACCCCCGTCCTCGCTGACGTGAATGCGGCCGTCGTCGGTGCCAGCGTAAAGCAGGCCCTCTACCAGCGGAGACTCTGACAATGAGGTTATGGTGCCGTATTTGGACATGGCCCAAACGTCCCAGGACGCATCGAAGCTCTGCGCCCGGCCCATCATTTCTTGTTTCAGCCGGTCAATACCGTGAGAGAGGTCACCACTGATCGGAGTCCAACTGTCGCCGCGGTCATCGGAACGCCAGACACGCTGGCTGGCGAAATAAAGCCTGGCGGGGTCGTGCGGGCTGATCAGAATGGGTGAATCCCAGTTGAACCGTTCGCTTTCTTCACCTGCTTCAGGTTGAGGCTGGATGAAGATCATTTCGCCGGTTTTACGGTCGAAACGGACCAGGTTGCCTTCTTGCCATTCTGAATAAACAATGTCGGGGTTGGTGGGATCGACCGCCGGCTGATGCCCATCGGCAAACAGGGTAATGAACCAGTCACTGTTGCGTATGCCGTTGACGTTGGTGGTGCGTGAAGGCCCGCCCTGGGTGTTGTTGTCCTGGGTCCCGCCGTACAGGTTGTAAAAAGGCGTGTCGTAATCTACAGCGACCTTGTAAAACTGGGTCAGCGGCAGGTTGGCCATGAAGCGGAATGTTTTGCCCAGGTCATAGGATTCATACAATCCGCCATCGGTGCCGTACATCAGGTAGTCGGGGTCGTTGGGGTCGAATGCCATGGCGTGGTGATCGCCGTGTTTCGCGCCGTGTTTCTGAGCCACGAAGGTTTTCCCCCCGTCTTCGGAAATATGCAGCGTGGCGTCCATTTGGTATATGCGGTCCAGCTTGTGCGGGCTGGCGAAGATTTCCTGGTAATAATGCGGCCCGGTGCCGCCGGACAGGTGATCGCTGCGTTTTTCCCAGTTCTCACCGCTGTCGGTGGAACGCCAGAAGCCTCCCTTGCGTACGCCCAGTTCAATAGTGGCGTACATCACAGCAGGATCGATGGGGGAAATAGCCAGGCCAATCTTGCCCTTGTCTTCATCGGGCAGGCCGGTGGTCAGTTCGCGCCAGTTCCGTCCACCGTCAGTGGACTTGAAAATTCCCGACTCCGGGCCGCCATTCATCAAAGCTGCAACATTCCGGTAACGCTGGTGCTTGACCGCGAACAAAACGTCCGGGTTGCGTGGGTCCAGGTGTACTTCGTTGACCCCGGTATAGCTTCCGCCGGAAAGGATCAATTCCCAGTGGACTCCGCCATCGGTGGTTTTGAACAAGCCCCGGTCTCCACCTGCGGACCATAATGGTCCCTGGGCGGCAACGTACACGACATTTGAGTCGCGCGGGTCAATCGCTATCATGCCAATGTGTTCGGACTCTTTCAGTCCCATGTTGGTCCAGGTGCCGCCGCCATCAAGTGACTTGTACACGCCGTCGCCGAAGCCGACATGGCGGCCGCCGATATTTTCACCGGTACCGGCCCAGATCACGTTGTGATTGTTCGGGTCGATGCTGATGCTGCCCATGGAATAGGAACCCTGGCCGTCAAAGACGGATTCCCAGGTGGTGCCGCGGTTAGTGGTTTTCCAGATGCCGCCGCTGCCCACTGCTATATACCATGTGCTTCGCCTGTCGGGATCGATTGCAATATCTGCAATCCGGCCGGACATCAAGGCCGGGCCGATGCCGCGCCATTCCAGACCTTTGAAAGTCGCCTCATTGAGGCCGGGTTTTACGTCCTTCTCACTTTCAGCTGCAAAGGCTGAAGATAAAATGAAAAGGCTACAGGCTGCCAGCAGGGAATGCTTCAGCTTTATCATGGTGGGGGTCTCCGTTCGTTCATTCTGCCGACTTGTTTTGCTAGGCCAGAAATTGTCTAATTTTCATAGAAGCGTAACCGTTAATTATGCCATGTTATTGCAGCAGAGCGCTCACATCTTTCGTCATCCCGGATCATGCGAAGCGGCCCCTCCCGTCGTCCCGGATCATGCGAAGCAGCTCTCCCGTCATCCCGGATCACGCGAAGCGGCCCCTCCCGTCATCCCGGATCATGCGAAGCGGCCCTCCCGTCATCCCGGATCACGCGGAGCGTGCATCCGGGATCCAGTAAGCACAGTAGAAGTGCCCGGAAATTATCAGTTCGTTACACACAGACTGGATTCCGGATGCGACTGCGTCGATCCGGAAAGACGGGGGGTAGTGGGCATGCTATCCTCAGCAGATTCTGCACATCAAGTGAATGCCAATTATACTGCTCATTATCAGATACAGAGAACGGGCCAGAAAATGACGCAAAAACCGCAGTCAAACGTTCATTCCATCAAGAAGGATGAAGTGATTGAACGCAATCCGGGCATGGATTTCCAGCCGGATCTGTTTGGCAGTATCCGGATCAACCGCAGTGCGGTAGAGCGTCGTGCTGCCACCATCGGCACCCGGCGTTCCGTCAAAAAGGACTACCAGGCTGCGTGGTTACTGAAGGCCTTGACCTGTATTGATCTCACCACCCTGGCAGGTGACGATACTCCCGGTAAGGTCAGGCGCTTGTGCCAAAAAGCCAAACGACCGGTACGGCGAGATATTCTTGAAGGCCTGGGTGTGGCTGATCTCAACATCACAACGGCTGCGGTGTGTGTCTATCACAACCTGATCGAAACTGCGGTTCGCGAATTGGAGGGATCCGGCATCCCCGTGGCCGCAGTCTCCACCGGTTTTCCAGCCGGACAAATCCCTTTGCCGCTGAAACTGGCCCAGGTAGGCGAGTCGGTTGCAGCCGGGGCCGCTGAAATCGACATCGTAATCAGTCGTGCCAAGGTTCTGACCGGCGACTGGCAGGGCCTGTATGACGAAGTTAAAGCCTATCGCGAAGCCTGCGGTGAGGCTCATCTCAAAACCATCCTGGCTACAGGTGAGCTGGCAACGCTCAGCAACGTGGCCAAGGCCAGTTGGGTGTGTATGATGGCCGGGGCCGATTTCATCAAGACCAGCACCGGCAAAGAGTCGGTAAACGCCACTTTGCCCTACAGCCTGGTCATGGTCCGCGCCATCAGAGACTACCTGGAATTGACAGGCTATAAAATCGGCTACAAACCGGCAGGGGGTATCAGTAAATCCAAGGAAGCATTGAACTACCTTATTTTGATGAAAGAAGAATTAGGAAATCATTGGCTTACACCAACTTTATTCCGTTTTGGTGCAAGTAGTCTCCTGGGCGATATTGAGCGTCAACTGGAACACCATTTGACCGGTAGTTACTCGGCACAGCACAGGCATCCAGTCAGTTAGTGTACTGTCACACTTATATTGTCAGGTTCAGCGGGTCGTGAAGCGGTTGGCCGCACGACTGCAGGGAGAAGGTGAGACCGGGAACCGGTCGAGAGGCTGGCCTGGGCCATGCAGGAGGTACGAGCCCATGGATGGGCGAAGGTAGAACAATGCAGGAGCAATTGTCGAGAGCAACGCAGGGAGCAGTTGCCGAAGGCGCGCCTCCGCCGGTAATGGCATGGCCCTTACCAAGAGGTGCAACACCGCGGACGACTGCTTCACGGCCCGCCCGACGGGAGTTACCCAGATGCCCCAATACGGCGTTGCAGTCCTTGAAAAGGACATGCCATTTACTGCGGATTGCGTCTTGTCTAGGAACATCTGGGTAGTTCTGAACCCATCAATATAAATGTGACAGTACACCAGATTGATTGAGCACCAGGTTTGGGAGGGAATCCAACATGTCAGTAAAAGCAATATTTGAATCCATGGAATACGGCCCTGCGCCGGAGAGTCCGGACCAGGCCCAGCAGTGGTTACAGGACCGGGACAACACCCTGCTGCACTTTATCGGTGGCAAATGGATGGAGCCCGAGTCGGGTGACTATTTCGATACCGTCAATCCCGCCAACGGCGAAAAGCTGGCAAGAGTGGCCGATGGCAATGAAGCCGATGTCAATCGCGCGGTTGCCGTTGCGGCGGATGCCCTGGAAGGCTGGGTGGCGATGGGAGGGCACGGCAGAGCCCGTTACCTTTATGCCATGGCGCGTCATATCCAGAAAAACAGCCGCCTGTTTTCAGTGCTCGAAAGCATGGATAACGGCAAGCCGATCCGCGAGTCACGCGACATCGACATCCCGCTGGTCGCACGTCATTTCTATTACCACGCAGGCTGGGCTCAGGTTATGCACGAGCAAATGCCCGGTTACCGTCCCATCGGCGTGGTCGGGCAAATTATTCCCTGGAATTTCCCATTATTGATGCTGTCCTGGAAAGTGGCGCCGGCACTGGCGATGGGCAATACCGTGGTTTTAAAACCGGCGGAATTAACCTCATCCACCGCCGTGCTGTTTGCTGAAATGTGCCGGGAGGTCGGATTGCCCCCCGGTGTTTTCAACCTGGTACTGGGTGATCACAAAGCAGGCGAGGCGCTGACCAATCACCAGGAAGTCGGTAAGCTGGCGTTTACCGGTTCCACTGAAGTCGGAAGAATTTTACGTAAGGCGACCGCTGGTACCGGTAAGAAACTGACCCTTGAACTGGGCGGCAAGTCTCCCTATGTGGTTTTTGAAGATTCTGATCTCGATAGTGTGGTCGAAGGACTGGTGGATGCCATCTGGTTCAACCAGGGCCAGGTTTGTTGCGCGGGTTCACGCCTGCTGGTGCAGGAATCGATTGCCGACCGCCTGCATGAAAAGCTGAAAAAACGGATGTCCAAGCTGGTTTTAGGCGACTCTCTCGACAAAGGTGTCGATATGGGCCCATTGATTGACCGAACGCAACTGGAAAGGGTTAGCAGCCTGGTTGACCTGGGCGTGGAAGAGGGGGCGAAAATATGGCAACCTCAGTGTGATCTTCCCGAAGACGGCTGTTTTTACCCGCCGACACTACTGACGGACGTGCAGCCCTCGGCCACGCTGGCACAGGAAGAGATTTTCGGTCCGGTTCTGATTTCGATGACCTTCCGCACACCCTCAGAAGCCGTATCCCTTGCAAACAACAGCCGTTATGGGCTGGCCGCCAGCGTCTGGACTGAAAACATCAATCTGGCACTCGACGTGGCGCCGAAAATCAAGGCCGGCGCTGTCTGGATTAATTGCACCAATATGTTCGATGCCGCTGCCGGATTTGGTGGCTATCGCGAATCCGGTTTTGGCCGCGAAGGCGGCAAGGAAGGCCTGTACGAATATGTGAAGCCGTTCTGGGAATCGAAACTCAGCAAGGACCCCGTGCAGAAGATGCCACGTTTTGTACCGGCTGAGGAAATAGAAAGCCAGGACGGACCGGCCATTGACCGCACAGCCAAACTCTATATCGGTGGCAAGCAGGTGAGGCCCGATGGCGGATACAGCCAGGCAGCCTACGATGCCAGCGGCAAAGTAATCGCCGAAATCCCGACGGGCAACCGCAAAGATATCCGCAATGCCGTTGAGGCCGCCCGGGCCGCGACCGGCTGGGGCGGCACCACCGCCCACAATCGAGCCCAGGTAATTTTCTATATTGCCGAAAACCTCAGTGCCCGGGAAGATGAGTTCGTGCGCCGGATATCGCAACTGAGTGGTAAGGACGAGGCAGCAGCCCGGGCCGAACTGGACCTGTGTATTAACCGGATCTACACCTATGCGGCCATGTCAGATAAATACGACAGCCAGGTTCATTCCACGCCCATGCGCAACATTACCCTGGCGATGAAAGAGCCGCTGGGTGTGATTGGAATTATTGCACCCGAAGAAGCCGGCCTGCTCGGGTTTATCTCCACGGTCATGCCGGCGATTGCCATGGGCAACCGGGTAGTGGTTGTACCTTCGCGGCATTATGCCCTGCTGGCCACCGATTTTTACCAGGTACTGGATACTTCGGATCTACCGGGCGGCGTCATCAACATCATCAGCGGTGATCAGGCCGTGCTGGCCGAAGTACTGGCGAAGCACTATGACATCGAAGGCATTTGGTACTGGGGCAGCCGCCAGGGCAGTAAAATGATTGAAGAAGAAGCTGCCGCCACGATGAAACGAACCTGGGTCAATTACGGCCTGTACCACGACTGGGAAGACGATGAGCAAGGGCAAGGCGAGTCTTTCCTGCGCAAGGCAACCGAAATAAAGAACATCTGGATTCCCTACGGCGAGTAGAGGCGGCACGGTCCTCCATACCGTTATTGACCTTTGCCCTGAAGGAACGTAGCTATGATTGTTACCGACAAGTTTACCCTGGTGCACATGCACAAAACCGGTGGTCAAACTCTGATCAAGGTGATTGAGTCCTGTATTCCCGAAAATGAGTCTGTCGGTTATCACTACCCCATCAGCTACCTGCCGGAACACGCTGCCAAAAAGCCGATAGTCGGAATCGTGCGGGACCCGTGGGATTGGTACCTCTCCTGGTATGCGTTCAACACCAGTCCGAAAATGTTTTACAACCCGCTCTATGTTGCTTTGTCCGATGGTGGCAACGGAGATTTCGAGAGCACCGTAAGCAACCTGGTCAAGCTGGGCTCTGACACGCCTGAAAGTGCTAATTATCGCACTGCATTGAAGGCACTGTTGCCGGAAATATTGGATGGAAATCAGGGCGTTGGGTTGACACGGTTCTGCATTGACGAGCTGGCAGAGAGTGGCAAAGGATATTACTCCTGGTTGTTTGAGCGAATGCACGGCAAACTCGATAGCGCTTTGCTGCATATCGGGCGCTTTGAAAACCTGATTGAAGATTTTATTGGAATAATGGCTGACCTAGATGTTGAACAGTCAATGGATATGAAGTCGAAATTTGACCTGATTGGCCGAACCAACAGCTCGAGTCACAGCCACTATAGCCGCTACTACTCCGAAGAATTGAAGCAATTGGTGAGCAATAAAGATGTATCGCTCATCGAGCGTTACGGTTATCAGTTCCAGGCTCAGTCAGATAATTCAGCAGCTGTGATTCCCTTAAGCGCAAATATGAATTTTGCCTTCAAGAAGCTGTTGGGAAAAAGAGCCAATTTCCTCACACTTGCTTCCGACATCGATGTCAGCGGGCTCCGGCAAATACTGGCGCAACAAACCGAAGAGCAGTGGGCAGGATCCGGGCGGGAAGAGCTCTATGAACCGCACCGGGATACTCAGGCCTTACTCATTGTTCATGATGATGACTTCCGTCACTCAAGACCCACGGTCAAGCCTTTGTATGAAACATTCAAAGCCGAGCTGGTGCCTTTGTTTCAACTAATTTCCAGTTACTACGGTGGTGATGGATTTTTTATACGGGTGTTGTTTGCCAGGTTGCGGGCAGGGGGGAAGATCTCCCCGCACATAGACAAGGTGCACACATTGCTCAATTGCAATCGTATTCATCTGCCGATCATAACGAATGACGACGTTTGGTTTTCGGTCGGTGGTCAGTCAATAAATTTGCCGGCCGGCGAGCTTGTAGAAATAAACAACGCCACGGTTCATTCTGTTGAAAATAACAGCGATGAAGATCGGGTTCATCTAATCATGGACTGGGTACCCTATCAAAAGGTCCACAATCGCTCTCCCGGCGCTAAATACTGAAACATTCACCCGGTTTTGACGGTCTGATACTTTTGAATTCGTTATAATCGGGCGCTTGTCTGTTCAGGCCTTTAAAACATGATTTCAGAATTACGAACTTTGCTGTTTAGATGTTGCCTTCTGGGCGCATCAGCGCTGTTGGTTTCAGGCTGTGCATCCATGATGGCGACCGCGGGCAGTGGCCTGGCGGGTAACCTGAGCATGGCCATTTTGAACCAGGATGACCCCGAATTGGTTCGCGATGGTGCACCGGCTTACCTGTTATTGCTGGACAGTTTTGTTGCCGGCTCACCGGGTAACGAAGCGGCACTTAGTGCAGCGGCCAAGCTGTATGCAGCATATGGTGCGGTATTCGTTGACGACCCCAACCGGGCGCGCAAACTCACCTTCAGAGCACGTTCCTACGGGCAGCGTGCCTTGTGTGCGGCCAACAAAAGTGGTTGTGGTATCTGGGAGCTTCCTTATGAGGCTTACGTGGCGGCCCTGGGCGACCTGAATAAGAAAGATGCCGCGGCCCTGTATACCTTTGCTGTGAGCTGGATTGCCTATATCCAGGCGCACAGCGATGACTGGGGGGCTCTGGCCAGACTTCCCCAGGTGCAGGCAACCATGGTGCGGGTACAGGAACTCGACCCGCAGTATGAGCAATCCAATGTGGAGCATTTCCTGGCGCTGCTTCATACCATTCGTCCACCTGCACTGGGTGGCGATTTTGAGGCCGGCATTGCCCATTATCAGCGCGCCATATCGCTTTCCGGCGGGAAAGACCTGAGCATCAAGGTTGATTGTGCGCGATACTACGCCCGCACTTTGTACGACCGGGAACTTCACGACCAATTATTGAACGAAGTATTGTCGGCTGATCCGGTGCAAGAAGGGTTCACCCTGTTTAATACACTGGCGCAACAGGATGCACAGGAGTTGCTCGACAGCGCTGACGAATACTTTTAATACTTGTTGAAAAAAATGAAAATTAATACATCGCTTAAAATATTGTCGTTGCTGGCTGTGCAGTTATGGGCGCCACAGGCATTTTCGCAAACGCTCAAAATCGCAACCATAGCACCCGAAGGTTCGTCCTGGATGAACGACATGCGTGCCGGTGCAAAAGTAATCAACGAAAGCACCGGGGGGCGGGTAAAACTGAAGTTTTATGGGGGCGGAATCCAGGGCAGTGACCGACAGGTGCGGCGCAAGATGCGCACCGGGCAGTTGAATGGTGGAGCCTTCAGTTCCGGGGGAATGAATGGCTTTCAGAAAGATGCAGACGTTTTTTCACTGCCCATGATGTTCGATACCATCGAAGAGGCGCGGTATGTGCGTGATCGCATGGAGCCGGAGCTACGGCGAAGGCTGGAAGATGCCGGCTATGTGAATTTTGGCTTCGCCACCGCCGGTTTCGGCTACATGATGTCCAATAAGCCCATGACCACCCTGGCAGACTTGAAAGGCCAGAAAGTATGGACGCCCGAAGGCGACCCGGTTGGCTACGCAGCGCTGTCGGCGTTGGGTGTGGCTCCGGTGACCATGCCGATTACAGATGTGATGACTGGTCTGCAAACTGACTTGCTCGACAGCGTCGGGGTACCGCCGGTAGGCGCCCTTGTCTTTCAGTGGCACACCAAGCTCAGTTACATCACCGCAATGCCGGTGGCTTATGTGTACGCGGCGATGTTGATCGATAAAAAGGCTTTTTCGAAGATCAGCGCGGAAGACCAGGCCATCGTGCGTGAGGTAATGGAAGGGATATACCGGAAATTTGATCAGTCCGGAGTGAGAGACAACGACGAGGCGATGCAAGCCTTGTTGGATGGCGGAATGGAGATGGCCACGCCGGATCAGTCAGAAGTTATCCGGTGGCGCGGAATCGTTCTGGAATCACACCGTAAACTGGCACAAAAAGGTGTGTTTGATATTCAACTGCTGGACCAGATGCAGGGCTTGCTGAAAGATTATCGTGCGGGGCAGGGCACAAATGCCCCTCGCATCAATTAAGACCGGTAACACTTGAACCCGCCCCAAACCATCATGCAACGGCTTGAGAACCTGGGCCGCACGGTGGAAGATGCCGTTCTCGTCATCATCCTGACCGGCATGATCCTGCTTGCTGCCGGCCAGATTGTGGCCCGGAATGTATTTGGTATCGGCTTTATCTGGAGTGACGAATTGCTCCGCATGCTTGTGCTGTGGATTGCCGTGGCCGGAGCGGTCGCTGCCAGCCGGACAGACAAACACATCAATATCGCCATTCTGGACCGGTTTTTGCCACCCAGGGTCAATGACGCTGTAAAAATAATAATCGACCTCTTTACAGCTGGAATATGTGCCGTAATCACCTGGTACAGCATCAATTTCGTGCAAACATCGTATGAGTACAAGGATATTTTGCTTGGAAGCGTGCCTGCATGGCTGCTCCAACTGGTACTGCCCATCGGTTTCGGACTCATTTCCTGGCGCTATTTCGTGGCTTCACTGAAGCGCCTGGTCACTCAACTGCGCACAGGCGCAGCATCGTGATTTTGATCGGGCCGCTGTTGGTACTGCTGGCCCTGTTGGGCGCGCCCTTGTTCGTAGTGATCGCAGCCAGCGCAATGTGGGGGTTTACCCAGGAAGGTATCGATCTGCAGGCAGTGGTAATTGAGTTCTACGGCATGGCCGAGATGCCGATTTTACTCGCCATCCCGCTGTTTACTTTTGCCGGTTACCTTTTGGGCGAAAGCGGCGCTCCCCGCCGGTTGATGCGCTTGACCCAGGCGTTATTGGGCTGGATGCCGGCCGGTTTGGCCATTGTTTCCCTGGCGATCTGTGCTTTTTTCACCGCTTTTACCGGCGCTTCGGGCGTGACGATCATCGCCATCGGTGCACTCCTGTTACCAGCCCTGCAGGAGGCCGGCTACCCGGAGAAATTCAATCTTGGGCTGGTAACGTCTGCCGGTAGCCTGGGCTTGTTGTTCGCACCCTCATTGCCATTAATTCTGTACGGTGTCATAGCTGGAATTTCCATTGATGATCTGTTCCTGGCCGGTATTTTGCCGGGCTTCCTGATGCTTATCATTTTGTCGGGGTACAGTGTCTGGAAAAACCGCGCAATTCGTGTTCCGCTTTCTGATTTTTCCTGGTCGGAGGTAGGTGCTGCGATGCGTGAGTCGATCTGGGAAATACCGCTTCCGATTGTTGTTCTGGGCGGGATATACAGTGGTTATTTTGCAATTTCCGAGGCAGCGGCAGTAACCGCCCTTTATGTTCTGATTGTCGATGTGTTCATACTGCGTGAAATCCCGTTGCGAAAACTACCGGGAATCATGCGGGAGTCCATGGTGCTGGTCGGTGGCATCCTGGTCATTCTCGGAATGTCGCTGGCATCTACGAATTACATGATCGATGCAGGCATCCCGCAAAAACTTTTGGCGTTGGTCAGTGAAACAGTGACCAGTCCTCTGAGCTTCCTGCTGCTTTTACTCGCGTTCCTGCTGGTTCTGGGCGCCATCCTGGATATTTTTTCAGCGATTGTTCTGGTGGTTCCATTGATCCTGCCAGTAGCAACCCAATTTGGCATACACCCGGTTCACCTGGGAATTGTATTTCTTGCCACCATGCAACTGGGGTACCTGACTCCGCCCGTCGGCTTGAATCTTTTTATCGCCAGCTACCGCTTTGATCGCTCAATTGTCGAGTTATATGTCGCCACGCTCCCGTTTTTCCTGTTTCTGCTTATTTCTGTCGTCATCATCGCGTTCTGGCCGTGGTTGTCGTTGGTGTTGCTCTCTTGAGCACTACCAACAATATTCTGCAGCGAGGATCCGGCCATCGTACACTTGCCAAGCCTTGATTGAGTCCTGACCTGATGCTCCGATTACGTCATCCCGTTTCACTCTTATTGATTTGTGCCCTGGTGCTTATGGGTGTGCTGCGTACTTTTTCGGCGCCGGAACCTGTGGGAGCGGATGCTTCGGAGGTGGAATTTTCGGCGCTGCGCTCAGTAGCTATCTTGCGCGATCTGCTGCCCGAAGGTGTGCCACACGTTGCGGGCTCGCCCTATAACCTGGTCGTTCGAAACCGGGTTGCTTCACAGTTCGAAGCTTCCGGTTACACGGTGGAAATTCAGTCGCGGTTTCACTGCAACCCCTTGTTTGGTGCTTGTAGCCCGGTGGACAACATCATTGCGGTCAAGCCGGGTTCTGAAGGAAAAAATGCGGTTTTGCTTACCGCCCATTATGACAGCGGCTGGGCTGGCCCCGGTGCGTCAGATGACGGTGCCGGAACGGCGGCTGTACTGGAAATTGCGCGCATGGCTGCAGCTTTCCCGCCATTTAAAAACGATATCATTTTCCTGATTTCAGATTCTGAGGAAAATGGTTTGATCGGGGCAGATGCATTCGCGCAATACCATCCGCTTTTCGAAACAGTAAAAGCCGTAATCAACCTTGAAGCCCGGGGGGTCACGGGATCCAGCGGAATGTTTGAAACAGGTGAGGGTAATCGCAGAATCATTCGCATATTTGCAAAGAATGTGGAGCGTCCGGCGGCCAACTCGCTGTTTAATGAAATGTACATGCGAATGCCAAACTACACCGATTACACGGTGTACAAGAACAAGGGGGTAATGGGCCTGAACTTCGCTTTTTCAAAAGGCGTGGCACTCTACCATTCGGCAATCGACGACCCGGACCACCTCGATACCGGCAGCCTGCAACATCATGGCGATAATGCATGGGGCATGATAAAGGCCCTGGGTGAGAGCAACCTGGATCACATCATTTCGGAGGAAGATGCCGGCTACATTGACGTATTTGCCAGCCGCTTGCTGCATTATCCCGCCAGCATTGTTTTGGGTTTATCTCTGGTGCTCGGCATCTGGGTCATGATTGCAATCGGCATGGCTTTCCGGAAGGATTTTCGGATCTGGCAATTGCGCTGGGGGTTGCTGATGGTCCCTTTTCTTTTGGGTTCCATCGTGCTGGGTGGATATTTATTCTCATTTCCACTGGGACACTGGCCGGACATTCATCCGATTGAGCACCCCTATCCCTGGACAGGGCGCATGGTCCTTTTCGGAGTGGTGCTGCTGAGCTTGTATACCACGATAAAGCTGTTCGTTGGGAAAGTGTCGCCCTGCGCCATGACGATGCTGAGTTGGGGGCTGATTTTCGTAGCTGGAATGGTACTTGCCAGCAAGATGCCGACGGCCGGTCACCTCACCCTGATTCCCCTTGCCATGTTCGCAATCGGGTCGGTGATTGACATTTTCAGGAAAAAGTCTCCCGCCCCATTGTTGATGGCCATCATTTTGGGTTTCACTGGTACGGCATTCATTTCTTTCTATCACTTCTTCATGCTGGACACGGTGCTCAATTTTGACAACAGCCAGTTTAAAATTATTCCATTGGCTTATATGGCCCTGACTGTTCTTCCCATGCTGCTTGCATTTTCACGTGGCCGGGAACTGAGTTGGCAACCGGCCCGGTGGCTGTTGGTCGCCATGTTGCTTGGGTGCGTGATACATCTATCTTTACCCGGATTTACCCCCGACCGCCCGCGTGGGATGACCTTGATGTACAGCGAAGTGGAGGGCAGCGACACCGGTTACGTGGTGGTTGAGAGTCTTTTGACAAAGCCCGATGGGGATTATGTAAAGCGCCACGGATTCAAACCGCTTGATGTCGTTTCAGGGCGGTCACGCCTCATTCAACGCCCTGCTCGAATCGTGCCGGCATTGAATCTTCCAGGAGTGGAAATCAGTGCTCACAGCGTGAGAGAAGAAGAGTCAAGTTGGTCTCATACCTTTGTTTTACATGCACCTGAAAGATTGCAATTGCTGCTCATGATCTTTTCGAAGGAAAATTCCGTGTCGAAAGCCTGGGTAGACGGCCAGTTGGCGCTGGACACTTCTCTCGAGTCCAAGGGTCAACGGCAGGTGAACTCGTTGCGCTTAATAAACGCCGATAAAACTTCATTTGAAATCAGGATGCTGACGGACAACCCGGAAACCCTTAATTTTTCCATGGTCACCTGGCACCCATTACCCACTGAGCTGATCGAGCCGTACATGACGGGCTGGCCGGAAAATGCGCAAGCCGTTATATATGGGCCGCGCGCGCGGAAAGTTCAACAATTTACCCTTGATGGTGTAAATTAGCCCTGTTCTTTTTGCCCGTTGGGAAATGGTATGGACAACCCGGTTACTGCTCTTGATTATCGCCGCCTGGCAAAAAAACGCCTGCCACGTTTCCTGTTTGAATACATTGATGGTGGCGCCAACGACGAGGATACACTGGCCGCCAATGTATCTGATTTCCGCCGAATCAAGCTGCAACAGCGTGTCATGCACAATGTTGAAAGCATCGATACCAGCACCGTTCTAAGCGGTCAACCCGCCAGTATGCCGCTGGCACTGGCGCCAATCGGCATCGCCGGCATGATGGGAAGGCGAGGCGAGGTCCTGGGTGTGCGTGGGGCTGAGGCGGCAGGCATTCCTTTCAC
>SMVB01105135.1_pt1 | contig 17671 bp, 17 predicted proteins | sample 2456461 | NCBI WGS metagenome assembly SMVB01 (sample SAMN11095934, study PRJNA526329) | marine sediment metagenome | biome: Marine sediment; feature: Surficial sediment; material: Deep marine sediment; isolation source: Hadal surficial sediment | place: Pacific Ocean | collected 2014-05 | depth...
ACACGCTGAAATGGTTGCACTTCGAAATGCCGCAGCAAGCATCGGCAATCACAGGCTCGTTGATACACAAATGTATGTCACTGTGGAACCTTGCACCATGTGTGCAGGGGCACTGATACACGCCAGGGTCGCGATCCTTGTCTTTGGTGCGACTGAGTCAAAGGCAGGGGCGATTGTCTCAAGTGCCAGAGTGCTGGATAACAAATCACTCAATCATCACATTGATGTGGTTGCGAATATGTGTCGCGAAGAGTGTTCTGAATTGATGACGGAATTTTTCAGGAAAAAAAGAGAGGCACGAGAAAAATAATGTTGCAATTGCAAGGTGGTCCTGCGCTTTCTGAATTCCGTCTTGAAAAGCTTCGATCAGTTCTTGATTCAAAGGTCTCCGGTCTTGAATCGGTTACTGGCCGATTTGTTCATTTTGTTGATACGGGAGAATCACTCGATGAGGCTGCTTTGCTGGTACTGCAGAAAATTCTCACCTACGGTCCCAGATCAGAAGCTGAAGAAAGAACGCCGGCAGTCGGTTTATCTACCCTGGAGAGGATTGTGACACCAAGAATTGGAACGATTTCCCCCTGGAGTTCCAAGGCTACCGACATAGCGCATATCTGTGGTCTGGGACAGGTTAGGAGAATTGAGCGAGGAATCCTGTTCCAGTTTTGTTTTTCCAGAGAACCGGATGCGGAAACCATCAGTGCTCTCGATGAATCGGTCCATGACCGGATGACGGAAACAGTACTGGCTTGCCTCGAAGATGCCAGCCAGTTGTTCCTGGTTGCCGACCCGGCTCCACTGACTTTGATTCCAGTGCTCAAAGAAGGCGCCAGGGCGCTCGAAAGAGCTAATAAGGAACTGGGTATGGCGCTTGCCGATGATGAAATTGATTATCTGGTTGATGCCTTTACGATGCTGGAACGCGATCCCACTGATGTGGAACTTATGATGTTTGCCCAGGCAAACTCAGAACACTGCCGGCATAAAACCTTCAGGGCCAGCTGGACACTGGATGGGGTAGACAAAGCCGATAGCCTGATGGACATGATCCAGAATACCTTTCAGCAAACCAATGGTGAAGGTGTGCTCAGCGCCTATGAAGACAATGCATCCGTTATAGAAGGGGCGCGTGGAGAAAGGTTTTATCCGGATGTGGATTCCAGGGAGTATCGGTATTCAGAGGAAGATATTCATATCCTTATGAAAGTTGAGACTCACAATCATCCAACCGCTATCGCACCATTTCCAGGAGCAGCGACTGGCTCTGGTGGGGAAATCAGAGATGAGGGTGCCGTTGGTCGAGGTTCAAAACCTAAAGTTGGACTTACAGGTTATAGCGTGTCCAATCTTCGCTTGCCTGATCTTGAGGAGCCCTGGGAAGTTGAATATGGTCGCCCTGATCGGATTTCGTCAGCCCTGGATATTATGATCCAGGCTCCCATCGGCGGAGCAGCATTCAATAATGAGTTTGGGCGACCTAATATCTGTGGTTACTTCAGAACATTTGAAGCGGAATTTGATGGAGAGGTTCGTGGTTATCACAAACCCATCATGATTGCCGGTGGCCTGGGGAATATTCGAAGCGATCATGTGGAGCAACGAAGTATTGCTGACGGCGCCTCACTTATAGTGTTGGGCGGCCCGGCAATGTTGATTGGTCTGGGAGGTGGCGCAGCTTCATCAATGACTACTGGTTCCAGCGATGCTGATCTGGATTTTGCCAGCGTACAACGACCTAATGCCGAGATGGAGCATCGGTGCCAGGAAGTGATTGACCAGTGCTGGCAGCTGGGTTCGGAAAACCCCATCCAGTTTATCCATGATGTCGGTGCAGGCGGCCTTTCAAACGCGTTGCCTGAACTGGTAAAGGATGGTGGCGTCGGTGGAGAATTTGAGTTGCGTGATGTCCCCAATGATGAGCCGGGTATGTCGCCGCTTGAGATCTGGTGTAATGAAGCGCAGGAACGATACGTCATGGCCGTATCACAGGGTGATCTGGCGAGGTTCATTGCCATCTGTGAAAGGGAACGATGCCCCTATGCAATTGTTGGTACCGCGATAAGCGATTCAAGATTGCTGGTCAATGACAGATTGTTAACATTAAAGCCAGTTGACCTGCCGATGTCGATTTTATTTGGCAAGGTGCCAAGGATGCATAAAAATGCCGTCAGCAAAATAACCCAGAGCAGTCGTTTTGATCTTGATATTGATCTCGCCGAAGCCATCGATCGTGTGCTTGGTCATCCGGCGGTTGCCAGTAAAAGCTTCCTGATTACGATTGGTGATCGTACTGTCGGCGGCATGGTGGCAAGGGATCAGATGATTGGCCCCTGGCAGGTGCCGGTTTCAGATGTGGCTGTCACAAGCTCTGGATACACGGGCTTCTCTGGCGAAGCAATGGCAATGGGCGAGCGCACCCCTTTAGCGCTGTTAAATAGCCCTGCTTCCGGAAGAATGGCAGTCGCCGAGGCCATTACCAACATTGCCGCGGCGCGAATTAGCCGCATACAGGATATAAAATTGTCTGCCAACTGGATGGCAGCGGTCGGTCACCCCGGTGAAGATGCCAATCTTTATAAAACAGTCGCGGCAATTGGTCTGGATCTTTGCCCGGCACTCGGGATTTGCATTCCTGTGGGAAAAGATTCGATGTCGATGAAAACCAGATGGCAGGATTCCGGTGAAGAGAAATCAGTGACCTCGCCCTTATCTGTGATCATCTCGGCGTTTGCGCCGGTGAAAGATGTTCGTGAAACCCTGACGCCTGAATTACAGCAAGTGGAATCTGTGCTTCTCTTCATTGACCTGGCGGACGGCAAAAAAAGGCTCGGTGGTTCAATATTGACCCAGTGTTTTAGCGAACTCGGTGAATCAACGCCCGATGTAGAAAGGGCAGGGATTTTATCTTCGTTCTTTGCCTTGTTCCAGCAGGCAGACTTCCGTTCAAAACTCCTGGCTTATCACGACAGGTCTGATGGCGGGTTAATGGCGACACTGAGTGAAATGTCTTTTTGTTCGAGACTCGGTATTGAGATTGAGCTCCCTGCTGGCGAAAGTGCTATTGATTTTCTCTTCAACGAAGAGTGTGGTGTCGTTGTGCAGGTTGCGAATGAGGATGTAGATAAAATAGTCGTTGCCATAAAGGCTGCCGGGCTTTCCTCTGTTCAGATTGGTCGCGTCCTTGAAACCCAGTCAATCTCCATTGCCAGCGATGGTGTTGCGCTTTACAAGGCGAGCCGAAGTAGCTTGCAGGAACGCTGGTCCGAGGTCAGTTATCACATCCAGAAGCTGCGTGATCACCCGATTTGTGCCGATGAAGAATATTCACTGATTGCAGATGATGAGGATCCTGGGCTGTCTGCCGAACTGACCTACGATATTAGCGACGATATTGCCGCACCCATGATCGCCACGGGTGTACGGCCGCGAATCGCGATCTTGAGGGAGCAGGGTGTCAACAGCCAGGTGGAAATGGCAGCCGCGTTTACACGCGCAGGGTTTGCTGCCGTCGATGTTCATATGAGCGAGCTGCTATCCGGTCAGGTTAAGCTTGATTCGTTCAAAGGTATGGTTGCCTGTGGTGGATTTTCCTATGGCGATGTTCTTGGTGCCGGGGAGGGCTGGGCAAAGTCCATCCTGTTCCATGAAAGCGTCAGGCAGGAATTTCTGGATTTCTTCAATCGCGAGGACACATTTGGGCTTGGCATCTGTAACGGATGCCAGATGTTTGCGACGCTTAAGGACTTGATCCCAGGTGCGCAATTGTGGCCGCGGTTTGTTACCAATCGATCTGAACAATTTGAAGCTCGTTTATCACTTGTCCGGGTGCAGAAGACCCCCTCAATTTTCTTGTCTGGGATCGAAGGGTCACACATGCCGATTGCTGTTTCCCATGGAGAAGGCAGGGCAGAAATTGATGAAGTTGAACTGAGATTACTCTCAGAGAGTGATCAAATTGCGATGCAGTTTGTAGATAACTACCTCACGGTTACCCAGAGCTACCCGATGAACCCAAATGGATCACCGGCCGGTATCTGTGCAGTCACTAATGCAGACGGCCGGTTCACGGCAATGATGCCACATCCGGAAAGGGTATACCGGACGGTGCAAAACTCCTGGCACCCGTATGAATGGAGCGAAGATAGTCCATGGATGAGGATATTTCGGAATGCCCGGGTGTGGGTGAGTTGACCTTGTGCCTGACCTGTCGGTTTAACGCTTACTCTTTCGGTCGATAATTATGTCCAGTGAACGGATTGGGAAAGAGCCATTCTTCCTGTCATCGAAGTAGTGGGTTAGCGTCTCGGTGATAACGGGGAACGCCAGCTCATCCCAGGGGATTTCTGCCTCGCTGAATAATTGCGTCTCCAGTGTTTCTTCCCCCGGGCTAAAATCCAGGTCGTTAAGGCTTGCACGGAAGAACATATAAACCTGAGAAATATGAGGCAGGCTGAACAAGGTGTACAGCTTGATAATAGTGGCATTTGCATTAGCTTCTTCCCGGGTCTCCCTCAGGGCTCCATCAGCAGTTGTTTCACCGTTTTCAAGGAAACCGGCAGGCAGTGTCCACATGCCTGAACGTGGATTAATGGAACGCTTACAGAGAAGCACCTTGTCCTCAAAGATGGGTAAACAACCGGCAATGATTCTTGGATTCTGGTAGTGAATCGAATCACAGACAGTACAGATAAACCGAAGACGATTATCACCCTCCGGAATTCGCTGTGTAACCGGCTCTCCACAATGACTACAAAATTTCATCCATAGAGTATAGAACATGGGTTCAAGTCTTTCATAGGCAATGAAAGACTTAACCCTGGCTGTTAGACTGGCTCTTTTTGTTGCGAACCTGATTCAATGAATCGAATCGTTACCTTTGTACTTCTGATTTTTAGCTTCAACCTCTCGGCAGAATCACTCGATGAAAAGTTGCATGCAATTCACCAGGAAGTCGACTTTCCCGGGTGGACCTTGCTGTCGTTAATAGTGACGGTCTGTTGTATGAACATCACGAGGGTTTTGCTGATCTGCAGAAGCAAAAGCCTTTTACAGATGCCACTCTCATCAATATCGCTTCTGTCAGCAAAACATTTGTTGCCATGGCGATTGCTGCAGCGATTGAAGAAGGTTGGTATTGGCCGTATTTTTTTAACCAATGTGGACATAAAAAATAAAAAGCAAGCGCAGCAATTCAAACTCATCTGGGATGCGGTAGGTGAGGTTTATGGTAAGGTGAGTGACTGATTCTCTGCTGTGACTATCGATCCCCCAAAACAAAATGACGCCGGTTATTTTAGCTAAACTGATTCAAAATCTCGATGCCTACAGGCCGGAGACAACTCTTGAGGCTGAAGGCGATAGAGATCGTGCCGCCGTACTTATTCCGATTGTCGTTGAGCCGGAACTTTCATTGATTCTGACCCAGAGAGCATCGCATATGGATAGCCATGCGGGAGAGGTTGCCTGGCCCGGGGGTAAACAGGACCCGCGCGATGCGACTCTACAGGCTACTGCATTACGTGAGTCTCACGAGGAGATCGGGTTGCAGCCAGAGCACGTCAAAGTGGTTACTGAGCTTCGCCCCTTTATTTCCAAGTTTGGATTGTTAGTGACGCCGTACGTGGGATTAATCACGGAAGTTCACGAACTGAAGGCTAATCCCCATGAAATCGATTCTATGTTTCAGGTTCCGTTGTCCTGGTTACAGAATGATCCACGGACCCAGACGGATGTCATCTCTCGCCACGGTGAAACACTAAAAGTACCCGTCTACGATTTTCAGGGTTACAGGATCTGGGGTCTGACAGCCATGATTCTGTGGGAGTTCATGAGGGAAGTCATGGGCGTGGGTTTGGATCAGGAAGCGTGTGCTAAGCTCTTAAGAAATGCAGATAAAGACTGGGAAACACGATGATATACAGCCTTGGTGACCGCAAACCCGAATTTCGCGGGGATGATTATTGGGTCGCAGACAACGCCACACTGATTGGTTCCGTGGTTTTGGAAAATAACGTAAGTGTCTGGTTCAACGCCGTGATTCGTGCAGACAACGACGTCATTACCCTCGGAGAGAATTCAAATGTGCAGGATGGATCTGTTCTGCATACCGAAGGTGGAGTTCCTCTCGTCATCGGCCGGAATGTCACGATCGGCCATCAGGCCATGCTCCATGGATGTGTCATTGGTGATAATTCATTGATTGGTATTAATTCGGTGATCCTGGATGGCGCGAAGATAGGGAAAAATTGCTTGATTGGAGCTAATTCACTTATTCCCGAAGGCAAGGAAATTCCTGATGGCTCATTGGTTATGGGTTCTCCAGGAAAAGTCGTGCGAGTGTTGTCAGAAGAGCAAACCGCAGATCTGAAAATGAGTGCACTTCACTATGTTGAGAACTTCAAACGATACAAGGTGGGACTGAAAGTCGCGGAATGAACCGTTGGCAGGATATGGCGCCCCTTGGATTATGGCGTAGACCGAGCTATAGTTGCAGTTCGAAATCACTTATCGAATGAGCTCTTATTAATAGAGTGCATCGGGAACAGGCATGAAATTGGCTGGACGCACACAAAGTATAGCCAGACTTTCTAACAGAAAGGGCATGCTGCTGCCGGCTTCATGTCAAATTCTCAGCCGCCTCATTTCACTCGATTCCGGGGCTCTGTGTTCTATAGATCTGTCAGAGCTGGATCTAATACTGCCGTTGTAGGCGGCCATCTAAACTCCTGCATCGTTATTGATTACTCACAATTTAGGTGAGTTTCGCTCTAACAATTTTATAAGTGATACAAAAATGAATACTGAAAATCAATCGATCAATCAAAACAATGCATCGCCAAAGACGATGCCCTTCCACAAATACAAACCGTTCAAACCGGTATTATTAACTGATCGCACCTGGCCAGATAATGTCATCACCAGTGCGCCACGATGGTGTAGTGTCGACCTGCGGGATGGCAATCAGGCTCTTGTTGAGCCGATGACACCGAACGAGAAGCAGAAAATGTACGATCTCTTGCTGGAGATAGGTTTTAAAGAGATCGAAGTAGGTTTCCCGGCGGCTTCGCAGACAGAGTTTGACTTCGTCAGGCGAATTATTGATGAGGACATGATTCCGGATGATGTAACGATCCAGGTACTTTGCCAGGCTCGTGCACAGCTGATTGCTAGAACTTGTGAGGCCGTAGCTGGCGCTAAAAATGTGATCTTTCATCTCTATAACTCAACCTCCGCCCTGCAGCGGAGAGTTGTTTTTAACATGAGCCGTGAAGAAGTCGTTAGCCTTGCTGTCAATGCAACCGGAGTGGTGAAGGAAGGTGTGTCGAAACTGATTGAGGACGGAACAAATGTAACGCTTGAGTATTCTCCTGAAAGTTATACAGCGACTGAAATGGATTTTGCAGTGGAAATTTGTGTTGCCGTGATGAACGAATGGCAACCAGCAGAGAATGAGAAGATTATTCTCAATCTTCCGTCCACTGTTGAGATGGCGACTCCGAATATATACGCTGATCAACTGGAGTGGTTCATTCGTCATCTACCCCAGCGAGATAAAGCGATTATTAGTCTGCACACCCACAATGACAGGGGAACCGGGGTCGCTGCATCCGAACTTGGTTTGATGGCAGGAGCCGACAGAATTGAGGGGACGTTGTTTGGCAATGGGGAGCGTACGGGTAACTGTGATGTCATCACAATGGCAATGAATATGTTTTCCCAGGGTGTCGACCCCGAGTTGTACCTCGGTGATATGTCAAAAATTGTCGCTGTGTCAGAAGAATGTACAAAAATTGCCATTCATGTTCGCCAGCCCTATGCCGGAGACCTGGTATTCACCGCATTTTCAGGCTCTCATCAGGATGCCATTCGAAAGGGTATGGCATTTGTAGAATCCGGTAGTGACGGTTTATGGGAAGTTCCATACCTGCCGATTGATCCAGCCGATGTTGGCGGTTCCTATCGCGAGACTGTCAGAGTGAACAGCCAATCCGGCAAGGGTGGAGTCGCCTTCATCCTGGAGAACTATTTCGGCGTGTCATTGCCGAAATCAGTCTTGCTTGAGTTTAGCTCGATTGTTCAACAGCTGTCGGAAGAGGATGGTGGTGAACTGAAACCGGATGTGATCTGGAACGCCTTCGTTAAAGAATATATTGATGTTAAAGGGCCCTACCAGTTGATTGACTATAGTGTGAATTCACTAGGAGAAGATCGGGAGTCTTGTGATGCCAGGATTCAGGTTGCTGAAAACGAGGTTGAGACTCACGGCGAAGGCTCGGGTCCGATTGACGCTTTCATTGAAGGCCTGGTAAAGACACTGAATGAGCCTATTTCTGTAGTGGAATATCAGGAATATGCGCTAAAGGAGGGAAGTGAGGCGCAGGCAATCTGCATTCTTGCCATCAATGATGACAAGCAGAATAAGTATTATGGGGTTGGTATCTCCCAGAATACGACGACAGCTGCATTTAAATCGATTATCTCTGCCATCAATAGGAAATGGCGCTAGCCTGAGCTGGCGCCATCCCCGAAAAATCCCATGAGGGATTTGTATCGGGGATCCACCATTCCAGTAATTCGCGAAAGTAACTCGCGAACTTGCGTGAATCAGATTGTCATCCTGAAGGCAGTGAAGAGTCTTCCAGGTGAACATTCAATCAGAATAGTAGTGGAACTGGGTGGTCCTTCGGCTTCGCTCAAGGCGTCTGAACCCTAAAAGGGTTCAGGCGCCTCTGACAACCTTGCGGTTCGAATCATATTATCCTGTATCTGTACAACCTCAATCCGATACTGGCCGATAGCAAGACACACATTAGATTCAGGAATCGTCTGCAGATGTTCGGTAATCAATCCATTTAAAGTTTTTGGACCATCCTGCGGAAGATTCCAGCCAAGGGAGCGGTTGATCAGGCGGATATGCGTACCACCATCGATCATGAAACTATCATCTTCCTGTGGATGAATATCCACATTGACGGCTGCCAGGTCGGTGGTGAACTCCCCGACAATTTCCTCAAGAATATCTTCAATCGTGACGATGCCTTCGATATCGCCATACTCGTCAACGACAAATGCAATCCTCGCTTTGTTTTTTTGAAAATTGTAAAGCTGGGTTTGTAGAGGCGTATTTTCAGGCACGAAGTAGGGGTCATCCGTTTCCTGCAAAATGGCAGCTTTGGTGAGTTCCTTTGCGGTGAGAAATTTCGCTGCATTCCTGAGATGCAGAACACCAATAATCTTGTCGATATCTGCTTTGAAAACCGGCAGGCGTGTGTGCTGTGCGCTTCGAATCTGGTTGATGATTTCATCGAGGTCATCTTCGATATCGATGCCGATGATTTCTGTTCTCGGAACCATAATGTCATCGACTGTTACCTTATCCAGGTCCAGCACGCCTAACATCATATTCTGTGGCCGGTCCGCAATTCGCGAACCTTCAAAGATCAGGGTGCGCAGTTCATCTCGGCTCAGGTGATCATCAGACACATCGTCGTGTCGAATACCCAATATCCACAACAGTCCGTTGGCAAGACCATTGACCATCCAGACTAACGGGTAGGTCAGCCACAACAGTAGTTGAAGCAGATAGGAAGAAGGAAAGGCCACCTTTTCCGGATAGGCGGCAGCGATGGTCTTTGGCGCAACTTCAGAGAAGATGAGAAACACCAGCGTACAAACGATCGGGGCGATAATGACCCCGCTCTCTCCTAACAGTTCCAGCGCGATGACTGTGGCGATGGAAGCGGCTGAAAAGTTTACAAAATTGTTTCCGATCAGGATGACCCCGAGCAACCTGTCTGGCCTTTCGAGAAGCCGACTGGCACGTTTCGCACCACCATGCCCCTCATTTGACAGGTGCTTCAACCGGTATCGGTTGAGCGCCATCATTGCGGTTTCAGAACCTGAAAAGTACGCGGAAAGTATGATTAACAATATGATGGAGCCAAATAAAGCTCCAAGCGACGGATCGTCCAAAAATGGCAGACCTCATATTACTATTGGGATGCTATTTTTATCGATTTAGGCCGGTGAGTGCAAGTCAGAGGTCTTCTATTTTTGAAGATTCTATTATGACGTATCTGTGAATCACGGAACCGATTTATCGAGAGTTGCCTACATTCGGCCCAGAATCACTTCTAACACCAGTTTACTGCCGAAATATCCGATGACGAGTAGCGTGAACCCGGTCAATGCCCACCTGGATGCAATAGCCCCTCTCCATCCCCATTGATATCTGCCCCAGAGAAGAACAGCGAAGACAACCCAGGCCGCCAGGGTGATTACCGTGTGATGAATGAGACCAGGGCTGCCAATATCTGCCAGGAAGGCAAAACCGGACGCGATGGACAGGCTTAGAAAGATCAGACCGACCCAAATTGTTTCAAACAACAGGGCTTCCATGGTCTGCAGTGGTGGCAGCCGCTGAAGAATCGACAGATTCTGGTTCTTCATTTCATAATCACCGAACGACAAAAGAGCAGCCTGTAGAGCGGCAATCGTCAACAGGCTATAGGCAATCACAGACAAGGCGATATGCAGCAGGATCCCTGAGGTGATAGCAGTCCGTGGAGTGTAGGTATTAGTCATGAAGAGTTCGAGGCACAAGCTGATGGTTGAAACCGGGAAAATCACGATAAACAGGTTGGCCACTGGTCTCCGAATGCTGCTCACCAGAACAATGGCAGCGATGCTGAATGCCATCAGGGACAGCATGGCATAGATACCCAGATTGATACCCGCGGCACCGTACAGATCCATGTAAACAGTGATTCCATGATTCAGAACCGCGATGGCTGCAGACACCCTGACTATGACATTGACGTTGGGGATATCCCGGCTAAGGCTAAGGAATTGAGTCCCAGCACTTACCATGTATAGAACGCTGGCTATGATTCCTGGAATTTCCGGATTCATAATAGTTAGATGTTCTCAAGTTACTGCCTGGTTCCGTTATAATAGCAGGTTCCCCAGAAGTGGATCAGGTAGTCAGGTGTTTGAATCGTTAACAGAGAGACTGGGCGCAACGCTCAACAGTTTGACCGGTAAGGCAAAGCTTACCGAAGAAAATATACAAGGAACATTACGAGAAGTTCGAATGGCATTGCTCGAGGCGGATGTCGCCTTGTCTGTGGTCAAAACCTTTATCGACCAGGTGCGAATCAGAGCTGTAGGGCAGGAAGTCGCGAGCAGCTTTTCTCCAGGCCAGGTGTTTGTAAAGATTGTCAATGAAGAACTTGTCAGCATCATGGGCGCGGGCTCACATGAGTTAGACCTTAACCAGCAACCCCCGGCAGTTATATTGCTCGCGGGTCTGCAAGGCGCAGGTAAGACAACTACCGTTGCAAAACTGGCCAAGTGGCTAAAAGAACGAGAAAAAAAGTCAGTGATGGTGGTCAGTACCGATGTCTACCGCCCGGCGGCGATTGACCAGCTAAGGACACTCGCTGCGGAGGGAGATATTCCTTTCTGTGAAAGTTCACCTGATCAAAAACCAATCGATATTGCTCGTGCAGCGCTCGACCATGCGAAGAAACAGTTTGCCGATGTGCTCATCGTAGATACGGCGGGTCGCCTCCATGTCGACGATGACATGATGGAAGAAATCAGGATGCTCCATGACACCCTGTCTCCGGCAGAGACATTATTTGTTGTGGATGCCATGACTGGACAGGATGCAGCGAATTCAGCTCAATCATTTAATGAGGTGCTGCCACTGACCGGGGTGATTCTCACCAAGGCCGATGGTGATGCCAGGGGTGGTGCAGCATTATCTGTAAGGTCCATCACCGGTAAACCCATTAAGTTTCTCGGTACCGGTGAATCCATTGATGCACTTGATGTGTTTCACCCGGAACGGATTGCCTCCAGAATTCTTGGCATGGGTGATGTGCTTTCCCTGATTGAGGAAGCAGAGCACAAGATAGACAAGAAAAAAGCCGAGAAACTTGCCAGGAAAATCAAGAAAGGGAAGAAGTTTGATCTTGAAGATTTTCGCGACCAGATCCAGCAGATGAATAATATGGGCGGGATTACCGGCATGCTGGATAAGATGCCTGGTATGGGGCAGATGGCCAAGGCCGCCAGGGAAAAGATGAACGATAATGCCTTTGGCCAGATGGAGGCCATTATCAATTCAATGACTCCTGGGGAGAGGCATTTCCCGGATACGATCAATGGATCACGCAAAAAGCGTATTGCTTTCGGTTCAGGAACCCAGATTCAGGACGTTAATCGATTGCTGAAACAGCTTAAGCAGATGCAAAAAATGATGAAAAAGATGGGCAAAAAAGGCGGTATGGCAAACATGATGCGTGGAGTTGGTGGCATGATGCAGCCACAAGCTGGCGGCTTCCCAAGAATGTAGTGGGGACAATTCAAATATATTGTTATAAATCAACAGGATAATTACAGAAACCAGATTATCCCCGGATCTGATGAAAGGGTTTAATTTGCCTTATCTTTCCCGTACAATAGCGCCCCTTTCGACAGCGACCCCTTCAGGGGATTCAACTCTCATCAAGTAAGGTATGAAGAGTAGCTGACTACAGTAAAGTTTAATTACCAAGGAACAATTACATGGTTACCATTCGCCTATCTAGAGGTGGTAGCAAGAAGCGCCCTTTTTATCACGTCACCGTGGCAGATCATCATCGCGCCAGGAATGGACGTTTTATTGAGCGTGTGGGCTTCTTCAACCCGATTGCACGTGGCGCCTCTGAAGGGATTCGCCTGGACCTTGACCGAATTGATTACTGGACACGCCAGGGAGCACAGCTTTCTGATCGAGTCAGTAAGCTGGTGAAGGATTACAGAAAAGCAGCCGCAAAGAACACAACCGAAGAAGCGGCAGCCTGAGTCAGCCAGCCCCTTGGCAGCTGATCCATGGAATGCGCGATTTGTGAGCAAATGAAAAGCGAGATTGACTCTCTCGAACATGAAAGCAGCGAGCACAAAAATATAGAACAGGTACAGATTGGCCGCTTCGGCGCGGCATATGGGTTGAAAGGCTGGCTAAAAGTAATTTCCTTTACCGACCCAATGGATCGGATAACTGAATATCTCCCCTGGAATGTGCGCAGAGGCAAGCAGGAATTAGGGTTAAAGATTGAGCAATGTAAGGCCCAGGGTAAAGGATTAGTCGCGCTGGTTGAAGGAGTGAGCGACCGGAATCAGGCTGAAGCTATTGTTGGTGTCGAGATTTGGGTAGACCGGACCAGGTTGCGTGAACTTGAACAGGGTGAATTCTATTGGCACCAGTTGGAAGGTCTGCAAGTAGTTGGCCAATCAGGTGAGGTTTTAGGTCGAGTCGACTACATGATGGAAACAGGCGCGAATGATGTGCTGGTGGTGAAGCCTACATCCCAGTCAGTTGACGACAGGGAAAGGCTGATACCTTACGTTGATGATGCAATAAAGCACGTTGACCTTGAACAGAGAAGGCTCATTGTCGACTGGAATGTAGACTACTGACCCGGGTGAAACAGATGTGGTTGGGAATTATTTCGTTATTCCCCGAGATGTTCACGGCAATTTCTGACTATGGAATTACCCGTCGGGCGATAGAACAGGGTTTGCTGACACTCGAGTGTTGGAATCCCAGAGATTTTGCCCTTGACAAGCATCGTACCGTTGATGATAAGCCTTACGGTGGTGGTCCAGGAATGTTGATGAAGGTCAGCCCGCTAAGGGATGCCATTGAAGCAGCTCGCCAGCAGGCCGGAGATGGTTGCAAGGTGATATACCTCTCACCCCAGGGTGAGAAACTGGATCAGGAAAAGCTGATCCAACTGTCTGCAGAGTCGAAGCTGATTCTTATTGCGGGCCGATACGAAGGAATTGATGAAAGGATTGTAGAAGCAGAGGTCGACGCAGAATATTCCATAGGGGATTATGTTTTAAGCGGTGGTGAGCTACCCGCAATGGTTTTGATAGATGGATTGACCAGGCTTCTTCCGGGTGCAGTGGGTGATGTTGAATCAATTCAGCAAGATTCGTTTCAAGACGGGTTGTTGGATTACCCTCACTACACAAGACCAGAAGAGGTAGATGGCATAAAAGTACCGACAGTTTTGCTGAGTGGAGATCACGAACAGATCAGACTCTGGAGAGCAAAACAGTCATTAGGCAGGACATTTGAACGAAGACCGGATCTAATTGAGAAATTGGATCTTTCAGAAGAACAGAAAAAGCTATTGGATGACTACTTAAAAGACATCCAAAACGAAAATCAGGAAATTGATCATGAGCAAGAATAAATTAATTGAGCAGATCGAAAAAAACCAGCTTAAGCAGGACTTACCGGAATTCAGTCCGGGTGATACCGTCGTTGTTCAGGTTAAAGTTCGTGAAGGCACTCGCGAGCGTCTGCAGGCGTTTGAAGGCGTTGTTATCGGCAAACGAAACCGGGCTATCAATTCTGCATTTACGGTTCGGAAGATTTCCCATGGAGTTGGCGTTGAACGAACTTTCCAGACTCACAGCCCGCTGATCGACAGCATTACTGTCAAGCGTCGGGGTGATGTTCGACAAGCTAAACTCTACTACCTGCGTGAACTTAGTGGTCGTGCAGCACGTATTAAAGAGAAGCTTAATTAAGGTTGATCCAGACCCTCTGAACAGCACTCAATTTCGGCAGGTCATCGCCCGATGATCTGCCATATTTGAACTCCCCACTTATCAAATGAAATTTATTCCTTGATCCGATGGCCGCTTTCATCTGGATAAAAAAGTGAACGAACTACATGTTATGTGGCTCCTCTTTGAACCCAGTCTTCGCGAAGTAAACCGCATATCACCTCATCGCGGAGCTCGTTCTTCACATATTGATTTTTCCTGAGAGTACCCTCTTTGGAAAAACCGAGTTTCTGCAGGACGCGGATAGATGCTATGTTTAGAGCATCGGTGTGTGCACGGATTTTCCCAAGCTCGAGGTGCCTTCCGAAGGCTAGATCTATAATCCTATTGGCGGCTTCTGCAACATAACCACGACCGCGGAACTTGCCATGGATTCCGTAGCCAATTATCGCGATACGTTGATGTTCTTCAAAGACCAAGCTGATAATTCCCACAACGAGGTCCTGATGGACGATCGCCCAACTTGGCTGCAAGTCCCGGCTTCTGCCACACAGTTCTGCCACGAAATTTTCGACGTCACTTAGCGTAAAGTTTGCAGGAACACTCGCGTTAAATCTTTCCCAATCTGAGTCACTTGTCCAATAGTCGAAGATTGCCTCAGCATCATCCTCGCAGAATGGCCTCAAAGATAGATTTGCAGTTTCAATGCAGTCTGGAATCATGTTGAGACAGAGATTATCCCAGTTATGTCTCTTGTCGAAGGTTTAACCAGGTCTCTGCCTAGGAATTGGTCGAACACATAACGCCAAGTACCCTCTTTTGTTGCTGTCATCCTCCTCGGCATGAATTACTTTCCTGTGTTGGTTCATGACACCCGGCTAAGTGGCTGAAGATCGCTTTCCTCTTTTTCTAAGTCTATTGTTATCTTTAGTTCCATTGACGCCTAACAGCCAGTTAAGCGAAATGGCTTAAACTTCATGTTAGGCACATACGTCATTAATCAATCTCGTCCGTCCATTCGCAAAGATTACTAATGCATTTTACTTCTGGCGGCGCTTTATCCTCGTCGTATGCCTTAGCCACGCACTCGTACATGCAACGACCACACGACATTTGGTAGCTGCTCAAAAATTTCTCCAGGTGCTGGACTGAGTTCCTGTTTATGGGGCGATAACAACCCAAAGGGCATTGTGTGTACATTGTACAATCACTGTCCTGGTCACACGACCTTATCTTCTTGGTGCGTATCAGCTGCCTGCCTTCAATTTCCAGACTATTACATTTCGGTGTGTCTGCGATCAAATTCTGATCTGTCAATAATGCAAACAGAAACAAAACTGACATTTGTATCGCCCTACACCCAGCTAATCGGCTGACAGTCCTAAAGTGAAGCGTCGGGATGGCGGTCTGAACGAGCGAAGGGAGTGGTTTCGTAGCGTATTTCAACTTCATGTTATCGAGAAGAGATAAAGAACTTCTGTATATCTTCGTATTCTCGGATTTTGTGAGGACCTTGGAGAGTGATGCAGATTGATACTAGCGGTCCCATTATCGGCAGAACCCAAATAAGACCGATTTCAGCTACTTTTTCATAACCTAACCTATGATGATCACGAATTACATGCATTGAAACCACTAGATTAAGTACGCAGAAGAGAATGGCTATTGATAGTACCGTCATTTACGGTTCTCCTTCTTTAGATAGACCAGATTAGTACATCCAGATTTTGATTCTACCAAACACATAACGCCATTTCCTAGTGACTGAAAGGAACGACTTAAACTTCATGTTATGCGTCTCGGTGAGTTCCATCTGATTTCGTTTCGCAATTTCACATGAGTTATCAATAAGCTAAGTAGGAATTTGTCGTCCGAGTTTATCGCCAAAATAGCTATTTCACTAATAAATGGTCGGAAGACTGGCGATTTATCCGAGAATTTCTCGCCAGATTGGCGAGTTTGAGGAAGGAACCCGTTACAAATTGCTGAATGTCCGGTGTTAGCCGAGGACTTTGCTATGTGCTGGATCAACAGCTACTCTGCTGCATGCTTTGCAAGGGTATGGGGCGAATTTCCATACTTGCATCAAAAAAATTGAGAGGAGGACAGTTGTGGGTAACGGCAGATACAAGTGGCGAAAATTGACTGTGCACACACTGTTGCTAATGACCTTAGGTCTTCCAGCCTCTGGTTGGGGGGACGAGGCAGAATCCTATCAGGTCCATTTCGCAAACTCCTGCAGTGCCGGAGTGAAGGCAAAGTTCAATCATGCAGTGACGCTCCTGCATTCCTTTGAATATCTCGAAACAACAAGAATCTTTGGAGAAATTATAGATCAGGACCCGGAGTGCGCAATGGCACGTTGGGGTGCTGCGATGAGTATCTGGCATCCCCTGTGGGCACAGCCAAGCAAGGCAGATCTGGAGAGCGGCGCAAAGTTACTTGCTGAAGCGGCGAATCTGGATGTCACTCCGCGAGAGGCAACATACATAGCAGCACTTGGCGGGTTCTTCTCCAGTACCGATACCGCGACTCATCGCAAACGGGCTCAAGACTATGAGTTGCGTATGAATGAGGTGTATGCGAATAATCTTGATGACCTCGAGGCCACAATATTTTATGCGTTGGCCCTCCTCGCCAGCGCTGATCCACGTGACAAGTCCTACGCGCACCAATTCAAATCTGCAGGTTTATTGAACTGGGTTGGCGCTTCACAACCGGCTCATCCGGGTGTACTGCACTATTTGATTCACAGCTACGACTATCCGGGCCTTGCGCACCTGGCGCTCAACGCGGCGATGACCTATGCAGATGCGGCACCTGATTCTGCACATGCACTACACATGCCTTCGCACATATTTACGCGGCTCGGCATGTGGGACCGCTCGCTGTCATCTAATCATGATTCAGCCCAATCAGCTGCCGAATACACGGTCAGGGCTAAATTACCCGGTCACTACGACGAGGGACTGCACAGCATAGATTATCTAATGTATGCCATGCTGCAGACTGGGCGTGACGACGAGGCACAGCAGTTACTTGTGCGACTGGCTAATATCAAAAAAACGGATACTGAAAACTTCAAGGTCGCCTTCGCCTA
>SMVB01362501.1_pt1 | contig 17668 bp, 15 predicted proteins | sample 2456461 | NCBI WGS metagenome assembly SMVB01 (sample SAMN11095934, study PRJNA526329) | marine sediment metagenome | biome: Marine sediment; feature: Surficial sediment; material: Deep marine sediment; isolation source: Hadal surficial sediment | place: Pacific Ocean | collected 2014-05 | depth...
ACTCGGTCATGAAGACGCTGGTGACGGGGGCGGCCGGTTTCGTCGGTTCCCACCTGTGCGAAGATCTCGTTCGCCGCGGCGACACCGTTGTCGGCCTCGACTGCTTCCTCGACAACTACGACCGCGCGCTCAAGGAGGAGCATCTCACCGGGCTTGCCGGAGAGGCGAGATTTGAATTGGTCGAGGCGGCGATCCTCGACGCCGACCTCGCACGGCTCCTGGACGGTGTCGACCGCGTCTTCCATCTTGCGGCGCTTCCCGGCGTGCGCCCCTCGTGGGGCCGCACCTTCGCCGACTACCTGTCGTACAACGTCATGTCGACCCAGGCGTTGCTCGAGGCGTGCAAAGATGCCCCCATACAGCGATTCGTCTACGCTTCGTCGTCGTCGGTGTACGGGGACACGGACGTGCTGCCGATGCGTGAAGATGCCGCGACCCGGCCCTATTCCCCCTATGGCGTCACCAAGCTGGCGGCCGAGCACATGGTGCGCCTGTACCATCGCAACTTCGGTGTGCCGACCGTCAGCGTGCGGTACTTCACCGTCTACGGGCCGCGGCAGCGACCCGACATGGCCATCCAGCGCTTCTTGCAGGCAGCGCGCGACGGTACCCCGATCCGGGTATTCGGCGATGGTTTGCATAGCCGCGACTTCACCTACGTCGACGATATTGTCGAAGGCACCCGTCGCGCCGCCGAGACGGGCCGGGTCGGTGCCGTATACAATGTTGGAGGAGGGAGCCGCGTGTCGGTCAACCGGCTGATCGCATTGATCGAGACGGTTTCCGGCGTCGACTTGCAGGTGAGTCGCGAGGCGGGCAAGCCGGGCGACGTGCGGTCGACCGAGGCGGATTGTCGGCTCGCGCAAGATGTACTCGATTTCGTCCCCAAGACGTCTTTGGAAGAGGGTCTCGCCAGACATTGGCAGTGGCTGACGTCGGCGGACTCTGGGTCTTGATATGAATTCATCTTCGTCATCTTCGTTGCTAAGACTTGTCTGCGGCCTCTCCGTGCTGGTGGTCGCCACCGGGTGCGCCGGTGCCTCCGCGCTGCTGACCTCCGATCCCGCTGGAACCCCTCTATTCGAGCAGGGCCAGGATGCCCTGGTCTCCGCCCACTGGCGCGACGGGATCAACGCTTTCGACACTCTTTTGCGCAATTACCCCTCCAGCCCCTACCTGGCCGAGGCCCGACTGGGCCTCGGTCGCGCCCACTACGAGCAGGGCCGGGTCGAGGACCTGATCATGGCGATCGACGCGTTCCAGGGCTTCCTGACGTATCACCCCACCCACCAGTTCGTCGATTATGCCCAGTACATGATCGGGATGACGTACGTGAAGCAGATGCTGACCCCGGACCGAGATCAGGCGCCCACCCGGAGCGCCATCGTTGCCTTCGAGTTCTTTCTCGACACCTACACGGACAGTCCCTTGCGTGGAGCCGTTGTCCAGGAGCGGAAAAACGCCATCGACAATCTGGCTTCGCACGAGCTCCAGGTGGCTCGCTGGCAGGCCACCCGCGAGTTCGACTGGGACGCGGCCATCGACCGGGTGACGTTCGCCCTCGAGGCCTACCCCGACACGACGCTCAAATGCGACCTTTTCTTCACGATGGCGCGGGCATACGAAGAGGGGGAGCAATTTGAGGACGCAATTCGGTATTATGAACAGGTTACGAACGACTATCCGGATTGTGAGCTCGTAGAAAACGCCCAGAAGCGCATTCGCGAGATCAACGGGGTGTAACCCGCTGCACTTGGGGGTGGGCGGGTTTCCCGAAACCGTTCGTCAGGAGACATTCGGTCATGAGCCGTACTGCGACCCAGAAAATCATCTCGGTGGCGGTCTTTGCCATCGCGGCAGCCGCGCTTTCGTTTTTCGTAGCAGATGCCGAAGCGCAGCGCGCCTTCGTGCCGGCCACCGGGACGCAGTGCCTGGTGGTTACCGGCTCGGTGCCCGAAGATGCCCCGCGCGTGCTGGGCAGCCGCGAGCCCGGGAGAGAGTCTTACGGCAAGGGCGACGAGCTGTTTGTCGGCGGAGCGGGCGTCGCGGAGTTTACCGTCGGGCAGCAGCTTCAGTTCGTTCATCACTTCGGGGCGGTCCGGCACCCGGATACCAACGACGTCATCGCCGAGGCCATTGCCTGGATCGGATTCGCCGAGGTTGTGGAAGTCAGCGCCGACCGTGCCATCGTCCGCGTCACCATGTCGTGTCGCGAGATCGAGATAGGTGAGCTGTTGGTCGAGCCGGAACTTCGGCCGCTCGTGCAGGTCGACAGCGTTCCGGATTTCGTCCCCTTGCGGCTCGTCACCCCCGATGACGCCGACGCCGTGATCATCCTCGGTGATCTGGAGTCGGTGGCGGCCGGCTCCACGGGGCGCGGGGTTGCTACCGCGGGACGCCTCGCCTACGGGCAGCGCGACGTCGTGATCATCGATCAGGGATCCCTCGACGGATGGTCCGGGGGGGAGATCGTCGACCTGTACCGTGGCAAGAGCGTGCTCGGGACCTGGAGCGGTGTGTCGGACTTTACGCCCCTGCTGATCGCCATCGGCGTCGTCGTTGCCGTCGGCGACGAGGCGGCCGCCGTCTTGATTGTCGAGGGCGATCTCGGCGTTCGGGTCGGCGATCGCGTCCGCCGATCGACGTCGGGTAGCTGAGGAGCAGTAGCCTAGCCTCCGTTGAGGCGTTCGACGACTACATAGGGTCGCTTGCCCTGCGCCTCGTGGTAGGTGCGCATCTGCATCTCTGCGAGCACCCCCATCAGCAGGAACTGCACGCCCACGAGTAGGCCCAGCATCGCCAGATACAACATCGGGTTTCCCGTCATGTCGACCGCAGGCTCGGACACCAACTTCATGTAGATGACGGCGCCCAGCGCGGCGAAGGCGAACAGCCACGAGCCCATCGCCGTCATGCCGAACACGCGGATCGGGTGGGAGCCGTAGCTCATCAGAAACTTCACGATCACCAGGTCCAGCAGAACGGTGACGGTCCGCCCGATGCCATATTTCGAGGTGCCGCGCTCCCGGGCCCGGTGGTTGACTTCGATCTCGGTGACCGTGCCGCCGGCCCAGGCGCCGAGCGCCGGAATGAATCGGTGCAGCTGCCCGTATAACTCGAAGCGCTGCAGCACCGTGAGCCGGTAGGCCTTGAGCGTGCAGCCGTAGTCGTGCAGATGAACGCCGGTGATGCGTGAGATCAACAAGTTGGCGATGCGCGACGGAAGGGTGCGCAGGAGAAAGCCGTCTTTTCGGTGCTTGCGCCAGCCGCTGACGATGTCGTAGCCGCTGTGGAAGACCTCGAGGAGCCGGGGGATGTCGGCGGGGTCGTTCTGCATGTCACCGTCGATGGTGATCACGACCTCACCGACGGCGGCGTGAAAACCGGCCGAAAGGGCGGCCGTTTGACCGTAGTTCTTGGCCAGGCGCAGCACCGACATGCCGGGCCGCCGGGCGGCGACGCCGCGCAGTTTGTCGAAGGTCCCGTCGCTGCTGCCGTCGTCGATGCAGATCACCTCGCTGGCCGGCTCCAACCCATCGAGCACCGCGAACAGCTCGTCGAGCATCGGCTCGACGTTGTCTTCTTCGTTGAACAGTGGCACCACGACGCTTATCTGCGTAGAAGTGTCTTCTAGTGTCGTCATGTGTGCATTTGACGGCGCGAAACTATTCCGGCCCGTTTCGTCGATGTTTGCCGCGCAGGTGAGACAGCACTTCAGATTCTGTGTCGCGCCATGATAGCCTGAAGGCATGCTGATATCGCGAACGACACTGTGGCTAATACGGTCGGTTCTCGCCGCTACCATCGCGTTGGCGGTCGCCAACGTGGCGATGGCGGACACGATTTACATGAAGAACGGCCGCTTGATTCATAGCTCGCACGTTCGCGTCGAGGGCGACCGGGTGATCTTTCTGCAGTACGGAGGAGAAGTATCCATTCCGATGTCACTGGTCGATCGCATCGTCAAGGACGCGGAGGTCGAGCCCGAGGGAGTGCCTCCGCTGCTGCCCGCGGCCGACCTTTCGCCGGTGGATCCCGCTGCCGACCCGGCGGATCCGGAAGCCCCGGAGACCCCGCCGAAGGAGACGCGCGACTACTGGCAGGACGCGGTGGCCAGGATCGTGGCGGACCGCGAAGAGGTCGGCTTGGAGATCGAAAGCCTGAGACGCACCGAACGTGCCTTCCTGTTCTCTCAGCGGTCGACGGCGGATACCCGCGCCCAGATCGTTGCTGCCGAAGTTCGGCTCACCGAACTGGATCAGGAAATGACCGATCTGCAGACCGAAGCGCGGCGCCTCGGGATTCCGTCGGGCTGGTTGCGCCTGGATCCATCGGGTGGCGACGCTTAACCCGAGGCAAGCGAAAGCCCGCGCAGCCGCGACCCGTTGAGAAAGGTGGGCTTGCCAGCCGGACGGCCGGACCTCTCAAGGCGTCGCATAGTGAGCGAGTGCGTTCGCGCGGCCATCACCCGTTGAAACATCCAGGCTAGCGTCTCGCCCGGCTCGCTTGTGAACCCGTTGAGGTATCCGGGCTAGGAGCGCGAGCTCAAGTAGATCGTCCGCAACTGGCTCAGGTTTGGCGGCAGGATCATGGCCGCCAGTTCGAGCGCCGGAATCTGATCGAAGAAGCGGTTGATCGCGTCGAGGCGACCGCCGAGTGTTTCGGACCCCAGGCCTGCGGCCAGCGAGGCGAACCGCGGATCGCTCTCGGCCATAACGTGTGCCTCTTCGAGATCGGCCTGAAACCATTTGCCGGCCGGCCGATCGTCCATCGTCTCGGTGAGCCGCTCCATCTTCTGCAGGGAATCGAGGCGCTCGAGGTCTTGTCCGGCTCGGTTGGAATCGTTCATCGACGTTCCTGTGCCTCTCTCAGCACCATCTGCAGCTCGATGCGGCGTCCGATCCGCCACACCCCGAGGGTAACGCGGTCGCCGACGAAGCGCGGCATGAGGGCGAGCTGGGCGTCCGCCAGCGTGTGGACGCGCTTGTGGTCCACGTCGAGGATGACGTCGTTGCGGCGCAGGCCGGCGCCGGCGGCGATTCCCGGCTCGAGAACCAGCAGCCCGTCCTCTTCGAGTCCCATCACGGCGGCGGTCTTGTTGCTGACGCTGGGTTCCAGCTCGAGCCCGGAAAAATCGACCGGGCGGACGAGCCCGTACATACGTATCTCATCGGCTGCCTTCAGAGCCCGCTCGATCGGAATCGCGAAGCCGAGCCCCTGCGACCCACCGCTGTCGGTGAGTATGAACGTATTGATACCGACGATCTCTCCGGAGGCGTTGGCCAACGGTCCGCCGCTGTTGCCGGGGTTGATGGCGGCGTCGGTCTGGATCATGTCCGGGTAGTAGAGCTGCGAGCGTGTCTGCCGACGCGTTGATGGTGTGAACGATCTCTCGAGCGCCGATACCACGCCGACCGTGACCGTTGGGCGGAACCGGCTCTCCGCAGTGACGCCGCGCCCGCCCACCGGATAGCCGATGGCGACCAGCCACTCGCCGACGAGCAGGTCCGCCGCGGCGCCCAGCGGCGCCGGCCGCATACCTCCGGCGTCGCACTGCAGCAACGCCACGTCGAGCTCCGGGCTGGTGCCGATGACCCGGGCCGGGCACGATTCACCGTTCGGAAGCCAGAGGAAGACAGCATCTGCGCCGCCGACGACGTGCTCGTTGGTGAGGAACTCGCCGGCGGTCGAGATCATCACCGCGGAGCCCGATTGCACCGTGACCCGGCGCGTCGTAGCCGGTCCGAAACCGAAGAACTCCCGGTAGAACGGATCGTTGAAGATCGGCACTCGTTGGATGCCGCTGACGACCACCGAAGCCACGGAGGGGGAGACGCGCTGGACGGCTTCGACGATGACGCTGCGGCGCTCCGCGGCGATGGCCTGCTGGGTCCCGGTGGTGTGTTCCTGAGCCAGCGCCACAAACGGCATCGTGACGGACACTGCCAGAGCAACCGAGCGGGTGGTTGTAGCTAGGTTCATGGGCTTGGCAGCGGGAGCTTGAAGCGTCAGAAAGGCGCGTCGCGCGCGCCGCGGGAACTTGTAACAATAATGATATGACAACCGAGGCGCGGTGCGCAGTCACGATAGCGGGCTCGGACTCCGGCGGAGGCGCCGGCATCCAGGCCGACCTCAAAGTCTTCCAAGCGCATGGCGTCTACGGGGCATCGATCGTCACCGCGGTGACGGCACAGAACAGCGGCGAGATCCGCGCCACCCAGCCGATCGACGCCGCCGTCGTCGCCGCACAGATCGACGCTGTCGTCGCCGATCTTCGCGTCGGCGCGGTCAAGACCGGAATGGTAGTCAACGCCGGGATCGTCTCCGTAGTCGCCGCCGCGATCGAGCGCCACGCGCTGACGAACCTTGTCGTCGATCCGGTGTTCGTCGCCACCAGCGGAGCCCGGTTGCTCGACGACGAGGGGATCACCGCCTTGGCCGAGTCGCTGCTACCGCTCGCCCGTTGCGTTACGCCCAACGCGGCTGAGGCGGCGATCCTGGTGGGTGCGCCGGTCGAGAGCGTCGATGAGATGGCCGCAGCCGCGGAGCGGCTCTGCACGATGGGCGCGGCCAGTGCGGTCGTCACCGGTGGCCACCTGCCGGTCGACGGGGCCGTCATCGACGTGCTGTATGACGGCGCCGACGTCTACGAGCTGCGCGCAGAATCCCGCGCCACCGCTGGGGGACATGGAACCGGTTGCGCCTTCTCAGCCGCGCTGGCGGCCGGACTGGCCCGCGGTCTGACCGTTCACCAATCCGTTCGCGGCGCCCAAGACTACGTCGGCAGGGCGCTGGCGTCAGGGTTTCGCGGCCGCACCGGTGAAACGTTGCTGTGGCACGACGTCGAGCCGGGCGCCTTTCCGGAACGAGACGAGTGACTTTTTTACCGGGTCCGCAGCACGAAAGCGGGTCGGCGAGATTGTTGATAGTGTCCGACAACTGCTCATGAACAGGACTCCCCAAGCGCAGCACCAGCACGGATACCGGCGCCGCGGCGGTGCTCTAGCCGTCTCTGTCTGCTCCGCTCTTGCGAGCGTGCTGCTCACCGCCGCCTGCGCCACCGAGGCTCCGGCGCCGCCGCCACCCCAGCCGGTGGCTTTCGACCATCAAAAGCACGTCGCGATCGGCATGACGTGCACCCAGTGCCACCCGGGCGCCGAGACCCAGGCGCAGGCGGGATTGACACCGATCGCCGCCTGCGCGACCTGTCACCGGGGCATCCTTCCCGACCACCCCGAGATCGTGAAGCTCATGGCGTACCTCGACAACGACGAACCGCTTCGCTGGCGGAAGGTCAACGCGATCGCCCCGACCGCCATGGTCCACTTCAAGCACAAGCCGCACGCCCGTGCCGGCGTGGCGTGTGCCACCTGCCACGGTGACGTCGGCCAAATGACCGTTGCCCGCCAGGTGGTCAACACCGCGAACATGGGCTGGTGCATTGCCTGCCATCAGGACAGCAGTGCGAGTACCGATTGCCTGACATGTCACCACTGACCCTCCCCGAAGATCCCGGAAGAGAGAGCCGACGTTGCGCAGACGAGATTTCCTGAAAGCGACTACCTTGGCCGCCGGCGTGTCGCTGCTCGACGCCTGTGCGGAACCCGAGGAGCAGTACCTGGTGCAGCCGGCACGCGGGCCGTTCCCACCGCTGCCGGGCGAGAGCGTCTGGGTTCCGGGGGTGTGCCTGCAATGCTCGGCGGGCTGCGGCATCCGGATCCGCGTCATCGACGGCAACGCGCGCAAGATCGAGGGCAACCCGGAGCATCCCGTCAATCAGGGCGGCGTCTGTGCCCTCGGCCAGTCGGCGCTGCAGGAGCTCTACAACCCCGATCGCATTCTGGAGCCACAGCGACGAGCGGGCGTCGGCGGTGCGGGAGCGGGGCAAGCCATCACCTGGGAGGAGGCGCTGGCCGAGGCCGTCGCGGCCATCGCACAGACGCCTCCCGAGCGCATCGCGATCGTCGGCGCCGAACGCGCCGGACTCACGGGCTCCCTGTGGCGCCGTTTCGCAGCGGCGCTGGGGGCACCGGCGCCGGCTTTCGTCGAAGCCCCGGAGCTCGAGGTAGAGCGCCGTGCCGCGTATCTCAGCCTCGGTGTCGATGACATCCCGTACTTCGATGTGGGCCGCTCGGACTACGTTCTGTCGATCGGCGCGGCGTTCCTCGACCGTTGGCGCAGCCCGGTTCACTACACCCGGGCGCTCGCCGAGATGCGTCGTGGCCGCCCCGGGCGTCGCGGCAAGCTCGTGCAGGCGGAAGCCCGCATGTCGTTGACCGCGGCCGCCGCCGACGAATGGCTCGCGGTTCGCCCCGGCGCCGAAGGGATCCTGGCCCGTACGCTGGCCGGGGTTCTGCTGTCTTCGGGAGGCGTCGACGAGGCGGACGCCGCACGGTATCGACGGCTCTTCCCCGAGGACCCGCCGGGCCTCGACGAGGGCGCTGCGCTGTGCGACGTAGCGGCGGCGAAGATCGAGCGCATCGGCGCGGAGATCGTCGCCGCCGAAAACAAAGTCGTCATGGCGGGTGGCTCGGCCGCGGCCCACGCTGACGGTCTCTTCAACGTCGCCGCGGCTCTGGGGTTGAACGTGCTGTTGGGGACACTCGGCGAGCCCGGCGGCGTTTTCGCGCCGGTCTCGTTTGATCTCGAGAATGGTGTCGCACCCGACGCCGAGCCGAGCTCCATGGCCGAGCTCGCGACCCGTTTGCGCGGCGACGGGGTGGCGCCGGTCGATGTGCTCATCGTCGCGGACGCCGACCCTGTTCACACGTTGCCGGCGAGCTGGCAGTTGCGGGAGGGCGTGGCGGACGTCGGGATGGTCATCGTGTTGTCCAGCTTTCGAACCGACACGACGTTGCTCGCCGATCTCGTCCTGCCGGTCACTACCGAGCTCGAGCGCTTCGAGGCGGTGGCTCCGGCGGCATCCGTCGGCGTACCGGTGCTGAACTTTGCGCAGCCGGCTGTCGAGCCCCTCGGCGATGCTCGCCATCCGGCCGACGTGGTGCTGGCGCTGGCCGCCGCGCTCGGTGAGCCGGTTGCCGGCCGGTTCCCCTGGGCGAGCTTCCCCCGCTTCGTCGAGGCGCGCATCGAGGAAGAGCTGGGGCGGTTGCCGGGCGGTGCGGACACGTCGGCGTCCGCTTTCATCCGCCGGGCAGTGGCTCGCGGCGGGATCTTCGGCGATGGACCGCCGAGCCTTGCGCCGCCGGGCCCGGCGGAATCAGCGGCACCGATCCCCACGGCCGGCGCCCTCGAGGTCCAGGAGGGTGACTATCCGTTGCTTCTGTTGCCCTTTGAATCCATCAAGATGGCGGATGGCCGCGGCGCCAACCGGCCCTGGCTCCAGGAGCTTCCCGACCCGATGTCGACGGTCATGTGGGATGGGTGGCTCGAGCTGTCGCCCCCGGATGCTGCTCGTCTGGGCGTTCAGGATGGCGATCGATTGCGGGTCGAGTCGCCGAGCGGCGCCGTCGAGGTCCAGGCGGTGATCGATCCGGCTGTACGGCCGGGTGTCGTCGGGATGCCGCTGGGCCCGGGCCACGAGGACTACGGCCGCTATGCGCGCGGGCGCGGCGCCAACCCGCTCGACCTGGTCGAACCGACGCAGGTCAGCGGCACATCGGCGCCGGCGTGGGCCGCCACGCGCGTTCGTCTCGAGCGCCTCGGCTCGGGGCGTCTAACGCGCTTCGGCCGCAGCTATACCGAACAGGGCGAGGGCGAAAACATCCCGGTAGGTTGGGCCCCCCAGGACACGACCCGGCACCTGGCGGCACAGCCAGCGGCCGCCGCGGCGAAACCGGGGCGCAAAAGGCCGGGCGGCGACGAGCTGCCGGTGGTCAACCGGCGGAGGCTCGGATGACGCGCTGGGGAATGGTCATCGACACCGACGTCTGCACGGGTTGCGAGGCCTGCGTGGTGGCCTGCCACGCGGAAAACAACATCCAAACGGTCGGCGAAGAAGAGGCGGCAAAGGGCCGCGCGATGCACTGGCTGCGCATCGAGCGTCACTACGAGGGGACGTTCCCCGACATCAAGGTCCGTTTCGTCCCCGTCCTCTGCCAGCACTGCGCCGACGCCCCCTGCGAGCCGGTCTGTCCGACCTACGCGACCTACCGGACCCCCGAGGGCCTCAACGCCATGGTTTACAACCGCTGTATCGGAACCCGCTACTGCGCCAACAACTGCCCTTACACGGTGCGCTTCTTCGATTGGCATGTGGGCCACTGGCCGGCTCCCCTCGATCGGCAGCTCAACCCCGACGTCAGCCCGCGGCCGGCGGGGGTGATGGAAAAGTGCACGTTCTGCGTGCAACGGATCCAGGATGCCCAGGACACGGCGAAGGACGAGGGGCGCTCGGTGCGGGACGGCGAGATCCAGCCGGCCTGCGCCCAATCGTGCCCGGCGCAGGCGATCACCTTCGGCAACCTCGATGATCCGGACAGCCGCGTCGCGCGGCTGGCGCGCTCCGACCGCGCTACCCGTCTCCTGGAGAACCTCGGTACCGATCCCTCGGTGGTGTACCTACAGGGAGGGGACTGGGGCGGTCGAGAGGATGGCGGTCGAGATGATGGGGAGGACCCGGGTTGAGCGGGTCGGCCGTATCCATCGGGCTCGAGGTCGACGCACGGCCCGCGGAGCAGAGCCTGCTGCGGCCCCTCGGCGGGCCCCATAAGGGACTGATCTTCGGAAGCCTGGTGACCGGCGCGCTCGTCGCGCTGCTCTTTTATAGCTGGGGCTATCAGGTTCGCCACGACCTCGGGGTCACGGGGTTGAGCCGTCCGAACTTCTGGGGCTTCTACATCACCAACTTCGTCTTCTGGATCGGCATCAGCCACGCCGGCACGCTGATCTCGGCGATCCTCCGGGTCACGGCGGCGGAGTGGCGCCGACCGATGACCCGTTGCGCCGAGGCCATCACCGTGTTCGCGCTGTGCGTCGGCGGCCTTTTCCCGCTGATCCACCTCGGGCGACCATGGCTGTTCTATTACATGGTGCCGTTCGTCGGCCAGCGCCTGCTGTGGCCGAATTTCCGCTCGCCGCTGGTATGGGACCTGCTGGCGATCACCGCGTATCTGACCGGATCGATCCTCTACTTGGCGTTGCCGTTGGTACCCGACCTGGCGATTCTGCGCGATCGCGCCCTGGCGAGCAATCCGTCGGGCGCCCGAGCCCGTCTCTACCGTCTCTTGGCCGCCGGTTGGCGGGGTACGCCGCAGCAGTGGCACTCGCTCGAGAAGGGTATCCAGGTGATGGCGATCATCATCATTCCGGTGGCGGTCTCGGTGCACACGATCGTCTCGTGGGATTTCGCCATGACGCTCCAGCCGATGTGGCACAGCGCCATCTTCGGCCCCTACTTCGTCGTCGGGGCGATCTACTCGGGCATCGCCATGTTGCTGGTGACGATGTACATCCTGCGGCGTGGGCTCGGCCTCCAGCAGTATCTTTCCGATGCCGTGTTCAACAACCTCAGCCTGCTGTTCGTCGCCATGGCGGTGATGTGGGCATACTTCACGTTCGCCGAGCACCTCACCGTCTTTTACGGCAACGAGCACGCCGAGATGGCGGTGTACAACGAGCGCATCTCGGGTCAGTTCGCTCCCTATTTCTGGACCATGATCGCCTTGAACGTGGTGGTGCCGCTTCTTGTTCTGGTGTTTCGCGCCGGCCGGCGGCCGCTTGCCTCCGCCGTGGTCGGCATCGGCGTCATCGTTGGCATGTGGGTCGAGCGCTACATCATCGTCGTCGGCTCGCTGAGCATGCCGCGGCTCGAGTACACCGTCGGGAGCTACCAACCGAGCTGGGTGGAAATCGGCGTTCTGGTGGGCTCGTTCGGCCTCTTCGGCTTCCTGTACTTCTTGTTTCTGCAGCTGGCGCCGATCGTATCGATCTGGGAAGTCCGCCAGGGCGAGCACATCGCCCAGTCGGCCAAGGTCGTGGGCACGGGCGAACCGCTGCGGCGGCCGATCCCCGAGGAGTCCTGACTTGAAGAAGCCACAACCAACCCGGCGATATGCGGTATTCGATGCGGTACCTGAGGTGCGTCGAGCCCTCGCCCGCCTCGCTGCCGACGGCGTTGCCGCCCACGACATCGAGATCCGCAGCATGATCCCGCTCGGCGAAGACCTGGTGCCGGCGGGCACCGAGTTGCGATCGCGTGTGCCGCTGCTGGCGATCCTCGGCGGCGTGCTGGGAGGATCCGGCGGCTACTTTCTGGCCACCCTGCAGCCGCCGATCGGCGGCCTGGCGGCCGTCTCCGGCCCTCCCATCGCGGTAATCGCATTCGAGGGCGCGGCCGTCGGAGCCATCCTGTTCTGCGTCGCTACGGTGCTGGCCGAGTGCGGCCTGCCGCGGCTGCGCTGGAAGCCGGGTCCGTTCGACCACCACATCGCCGCGGGCAACATCGTCGTCGCCGTCGATTGCGACGACGACGCGGCAAGTGACTGGACCTCCGCGGCGCTGGCGACGGAAGTGCGTCGCTGATACGGAGCTCTTTTTCGGCGTGCCGCGAGCCTCGTCGAGACAACACGGATTCGGTTCTCAGGGATGCCGCCGAATGGCAAGCACGCGATCGAGCCCGGCCAACGCCTGCTCGTAGTCGGGGCGGATGCGGAGCGCCTCGCGATAGTGGACCAGCGCCTGCTCATAGTCTTCCTGGAGCTCGAGTGTCAGCGCCAGGTTGATGTGCCCGCGCTCCGACTCAGGATCGAGCATCAACACGACGCGAAATTCGTCGGCGGCTTCGTCGAGCTGTCCGGTTTGAGCCAACGCACCGCCAAGGTTGTTGCGTAACTCGGCGGCACGCGGCTGCAACGCAACGGCTCGTCTGTAGTTGGTCACGGCATCCTCCGTGAATCCCAACGCGGCTCGGGCGCTACCAAGACCGTCGTAGGCCTCCCACATCGCGGGATCGAGTTGCAGCGCCTCGCGGAACAGATCCTCCGCCCGCGCGTGCGCACCCACACTCATCAGCAGCAACCCCATGGCCTGTGGCGGCGCCGCCCAGTCCGGCTCGAAGCGGCGGGCGTGATCGAAATGGCGCAGGGCCTCCTCTTGCCGGTCGAGCACCTGCAGCAACATCCCATAGTTGTAGTTGGCCTCGGCGCTATCGGGCGCCAGCGACAGCGCCGTGCGATAGGCCTCTCCAGCCTCTTCGTACTCGCCCATTCCCTTCAAGAGAAGGCCGAGGTTGTGGTAGTCGCCGGCGCTGTCGGGGTTTGCGGCGACGGTACGTCGGATCCCGGCGATGTCGGCGAGAACCTCCTTGAGCGCGAAGTCGCTCTCGAGGGTGGCGAGGTCCTTGTGGCTTCCGAGAATGACCTGGATCCACAAGTCGCCCATCTCGTCCGACGAACGTGGCCCGTACTCCACCCGCACCGGTGGGTTGCTCGGATTCGCCGGGTTGTCGGCGGAGTTGTCGTAGGCGAACTCCATGGTCAGCGTCGTGCCGGCGGGCAGCGAAACAGGTTCCTCGTACATGTACCAATCCTGGCGCATGAAGTCCCACTGCTTGATCCAGATCAGCCACTCGACGGTGCCGTCCGGCAGCGTTGCATAACCCTTCATCTCCTTGGCGATGTAGTGGGCGTGGGGGTAGATCGCAAAGGCCTCGACGTCGACGGGCAGCACGTAGTCTTCGCGGATCCAGTACTCTGGCTCACCGGCGGGAATATCGATGTCCTTGGGGCCCAGGCGCACGACGAACGAATCACGGGTCGGCGCAGAGTCGGCGAAGTAGAGGCCGAGTTCGGACTGAATCACCTCGGGGCCCGCCTGCGGCAGCATGTGCAGCTGCAGCACCAGATCGGTGCCGGCGCGCAGCTCCCAGGCGATGTCCTCTCGGCCCTCCACGGTTACCTTGCCGGGCGTCCAGCCGATGAAGTGGCCGTTGGGACTTTGAGCCTCGCTGAACAACGCCATCCGCGTGTAGTAGCCGGGATCCGGGTCCATCTCGTCGAGCCGCCGGGACGACCGACTATCGTCGATCGTGATCAGCGCGTGATGCACGATCTTGCCGTTACCCGGACGAAACTGGACCTGGCGGACGAAGCGGCGCTCGTCGAGCGGCGCCGGGATGACGAAATTGCGGAATACGTCGCCCTCGCCTCCCGGCAGCGTATAGGGGTCGGGCATCCTTACCACGAGGTCGGGCTCGCCCAACTGCCAGCCGGATTCGTCCTCGGCAATCGTCGGCATGAGCGCCGGGTCGCCTTCCTGCATGCCCTCGTCGACCCAGCGGCGAATGGCGGCGATCTTGCCGTCGGACAGGCGCCGATCGGCGGCAAAGTGGCCATAGCCCGGCTCGGGAAGCCAGGGTGGCATGTAGCGGGTTTCGACGGCGACCGCGATCTGCGGTCCGCGGCGTCGTACTTGTTCGTATTCGGTGACGCTGAACGGCGCCGGGCGCCCCTCCCGGTGACATGCCGAGCAGTTCTCCAAGAGGATCGGGGCGATGTGCTCGCTGTAGGTCAACGGCCCGCTGATTGCCGCCAGGTCCACTTCTTGCGGGGCCTCGGGAACGCTCTCGCCGACACTCGGCGAGGGCGCGTCGGCACACGCCGCGCACAGCAATATGGCCGGCGCCACGAGCAGCGCCCGGAGCGCGAAACGAGGGCCGTAGGCCCGCCACCGGCAACACCCGGCCGCCGTTGGCCGGATCACGAATTTGACCTTGATCTCAATTGGTTCGTGGGCGCGCGCGGGGTGCGTTGCGGGAGAGACGAAAGGATAACACCCGGAAAATGCCGCCGGCGGAGCTCACCTGGTTCGACGACCGACCGCCTACCGGCAGCCGGCTCGCGGCAACGCGACCGGGCCGAGGTTGTGTGTGTCGGTGGGACTCGGGTACGGTACGTGCCCGAGGGGTTTGGGCCCAAAACGAAAAGCTCGAGGGATCACATGTTCGTCTGGACGACACGCGGCGCCGTGGCCTTGCTGCTGACGGTTTTTTTCGCCGGCGGCCAGACCAGCAACGATCCGTTTTCCTCTCCTATCCCTGCGGCTGACGGCGTCATCACGGTCGATTTTGTCGAGTTTGCCTCCCTCCCGGACGTCGACGAGCAGCCGGCGCGCATGATGCTCCTCGTCGATGAGCCGGGGACAGGCCGCCTGTTCGTCAACGACATGCGCGGCCTGCTGTACGCGGTCAGCTACGACGGGCAGACCATCTCCCGGTATCTCGACCTCACCGCCCCAGACGCGGAGCTCGACATCCAGGCGCGTGGCAGCGAGCGCGGGTTTCAGAGCTTCGCCTTCCATCCGCAGTTCAACCAGACCGGCACGCCGGGCTTTGGCAAGTTTTACACCTACCTCGACACCAACAACACCGCGCCGGTGCCCGACTTCGTGCCCGGCGGCGGTGGCGACGCCCATGACACGATCCTCTTGGAGTGGACCGCCGGGAACCCCGGTGCCGCGACCTATGACGGCGGTCCGCCGCGCGAGCTGCTCCGGGTCGAGCAGCCCTTTGGAAACCACAATGGCGGCCAGATCGGCTTCAACCCGCTTGCCTCGGCCGGGGACGCCGACTTCGGGCTGCTCTACGTCGGCATGGCCGACGGCGGCAGCGGCGGCGACCCGCTCGACCTCGCCCAGAACCTCGGTTCTGTCTTCGGCAAGATCCTGCGCATCGACCCGCTCGGCTCCGACAGCAGCAACGGCGAGTACGGCATTCCGGCCGACAACCCGTTTGTCGGCGACGCCGGTACGCTCGGTGAGATCTATGCCTATGGCGTCCGCAATCCGCAACGTTTCGCCTGGGACCCGGCGAACGGCAACATGTACGTCGCCGACATCGGCCAGAACATCGTCGAGGAGATCAGTCCCGTAACCTCCGGCGCCAACCTCGGCTGGAACGACTGGGAGGGCAGCTTCCGGTTCATCAGCCGGCGGGAGGTAAGTCTCGCCGATCCGCGAGGCGACGCCGAACTCACCTATCCGGTCGCCGAGTACGGGCAGGTGGACCCGCTCCTGCAGCGCAGCTCGGCTGCCACCGGCGTCGTGGTTTACCGCCGGAACGCGATCTCACAGCTGGCAAACCTGCTGTTGTTCGGCGACAACCCCAGCGGTGAGGTCTTCTACGTCAGCGCCGATCAGCTACCGGGCGGCGGACAAGATGCCATCCGCCGGATCCTGTTCACCACCGACGGCGACGCCAAGACCCTGCTCCAGCTCATTCAGGAGAAGAACCTCGAACAAGGTAGAACGCCGGCCAGACGCGCCGACCTGCGTTTTGGCACGGGGCCCGACGGCCAGATCTTTCTGCTCAACAAACGCGACGGCATCATCCGCCTGCTCGTCCCGTAGCCCGGGAGCCCTCGGTCGAGAAGTGCGCCCTTGAGCTCGAGGGGACATGGCACCAGCATTCGATCGACGTCGTCGTGCTCAACCCTTCGGAGGCTCCATGATCAAGCATCTGCTGCACAGCGCTCTCCTTTGCCTGACCGTTTCCGCGTTGGCGTGCGGGCCCACCGCCACCGAAATCGAAACCGCGCCAGCCGCTGCGGCACCGACGCCGCCCTGGGATTGGACGGAAGAAGAAGTCCGCGCCAAGGTCAACGCTGTGCGCGCCGGCCGTGATCTGACGCCCGAGAGCTGGCCGGGCGGCGCGCGGGTGGCCATTCTGCTGTCGTTCGACGTCGACAACGAAACGGTACAGGGGCTGCGCGACGGCGAGGCCAGCATCGGACCGCTGTCACAGGGCGAATACGGCTCGCGGGTCGCCCTGCCGAGGATCGTGAGCCTACTCGATAGCGAAGAGGTCCCGGCGACATTCTTCTTCCCCGCCTGGAGCTTGAAGCTGGCACCCCAACAGGCCGGAATCATTCAGGCTTCAGGCCGCCATGAGATCGCCGTCCATGGGTGGATCCACGAGCGCAATTCGGTCCTCGACGGCGACACCGAGCGCCGCCTGCTGGAACAGGCGGTTGATGCTATCGAGGAGATCGCCGGGACACGGCCCGTCGGGTACCGAGCACCGTCGTGGAACTTCAGTCCCAACACCTTGAACATCGTCCGCGACCTGGGGTTCGTGTACGAGAGCTCGCTGATGGCCGACGACCGGCCCTACGAGCTCGTCGCCGATGGCGAAGCGACCGGTATCGTCGAGCTGCCGGTGGAGTGGATCCTCGACGATGCGCCGCTATTCAACCCGCTGGGCACTCGCTACAGCCCGCCGCGTGATGTCATGCAGGTTTGGATCGACGAGTTCGACCGTGCCTGGGAAGAAGGCACGATGCTGCTCCTGACCATGCATCCACACATCATCGGGCACCGCTCTCGCATCGTCGCGCTGCAAGGGCTGATCGACCACATCCAGGCCAAGGGCGGCGCGTGGTTCGCCACCCATGAGACCGCCGCCCGCTATGTCCGCGAACAGGCCGGCATGGACGGCTGATCGGGCCTGAGCTCGCCGCCGAGAGGCGCTGAGCTCTTCGGCCCCCGGCTAGCGGCCGGTCACCCCAATCGGTAGCCAGCGCGGATTACTGTCCGCCGCATCGTTGGTCGTCAGGCGCGTCTCGTTCGTCCCGTCGGGTCGGATCACGTAGATCTCGGTGTTCTCGTGCCGATACGACACAAACACGATCCACTCGCCATCGGGCGACCACACCGGAGCGAGATCGTCGGTGTCGTTGTTCGTCAGCCGAACGAGATTCGAGCCGTCGGCGCTCAT
>SMVB01431057.1_pt1 | contig 17653 bp, 14 predicted proteins | sample 2456461 | NCBI WGS metagenome assembly SMVB01 (sample SAMN11095934, study PRJNA526329) | marine sediment metagenome | biome: Marine sediment; feature: Surficial sediment; material: Deep marine sediment; isolation source: Hadal surficial sediment | place: Pacific Ocean | collected 2014-05 | depth...
GCTCCGGGCACCCGGGTTTCAGGAAGCGCGAAGTCACACACGAAAGCCAAGCCGCGTGCGCTGGGAAGAAGGTGTTTATTATCAATTGGTTAGCCGAGTTTACTCCCCAATGCAACCCACAGATTTTGCGGAGGAGGCATATTTTTTATCCCCACATCTCCTCCTATCCCCACATCCCCTTGCTTTTCGAACAGCCGGTTTACACGGTTGGCCTCACTCTGGGATCTCGAGGAGATCGGGGACGGCGTCTAGAGGGGAGACTTCGGTGTCGTCATCAGGGCGGCGGGGCTCGATGAGGAAGTTCTTGTAGGACGAGATGAAGGTCACCGGTTGGGTGCGCAGCAGATCTTCTTCGAGCGCTTCTGTCAGGAGGACCCCGTTCATGTCGTGGCCTCGCGGAAGGCCCATCAAATAGAGAAGCGTGGGCGTGATGTCAAGTACCGAGGCGCCGTGGATCTTGGCGCCGGCGGCGATTCCGGAACCATGGAAGATCAGAAGGCCGTCCGGCGCGTCCTCGTGATATCCGGACAGATGTTCATTGCCTTTGAACGGCTCGATCACCCGCCGGATGAGCGGAAGCGGGTCCATGCCATGGCCCGAGATAACAACGAGCGTCTCCTCGTCGGTTCGAGAACGGATGAAGCCGCCTAGGATCGAGTCCAGTCGACTGTAATAGGTCTCTACGACGCGGCCGTATTTTCGCATTTCGGCATCGCTGACGTTACCGAAGCGATCCGGTGCCTGGTAGCGCATGAAGGTGTGGCCGATCGCGTCGAGCCCGAAGAAGTAGATCGCGTAGACATCGGGCCGCTCTTCGTTACGCAGCAGCGTCCCGATATTTTGGTAAGTCATATCGTCCGCGAGGGCCCGCCGGAGCTCCGTCCGCCAGGGGACGGTGTCTCCCGGGATGTCGACCGAGCTGTCCACGAATGGCTCGAGCGCAGCGGCTTCGATATCCTCCGGCAGGACCGCGTGGGGGGTGAGACGTGCGGTGAGCTCCTCCGGATAAGTGAGGTGGGGCAGGGGTGGATCGAATCGCTCGCGCATCTGACGATGAAAAAACTCGGAGATGACGAAGCCGTTGATAGGCGCGGCCGGATAGGTCCCCCACCAACGCAGAAGGCCGACACGCAGGCCGAAGCGGCTCATGATGCTCCAAAACGTTTCTGTGCGACGCGACGCGGCCGTGACGGCGCTTCTATTCAAGACACCGAGTCGATCGAGCGTTCGGAAATCGATCCCGCGCGGGCGGAGCGAGAACGGCGTCTGGACCCACCGAAAGCGGTAACGGTAGAAAGCTTTGAGCCCATGTTCTCGGGGAAGCTTGCCGGTCGCGATGCTCGTCCAGACTGCGAGTGATTCCGTCGGATACACGGTTTTCAAAGCGCCCGAGGCTCCGCCCTCGATGAGGCGGGCGAAGTTCGGGAGCTTACCATCGGCCACAGCGGGGAGCACATAGGATAACGTTGCCCCTTCGATACCGATGATGGTGAGACGCCGCTTCGCGGGCAAGTCTTCTAGGGGCATGCGGGGGACGGCGTCTTCGGCCGCGGGCTGGGGCCGCATGACGAGGGGCAGAACAATTGCGGCCACAAAGAAGATGGTGGAGAGAGCATAGCTGATGGTTGCGCCCCGCCGCCCGAACGAATAATGGAAGAGCCCCACAACGAGCAGCACCAGGGCAGCAGCCGTTGCCATCGTGGCGGCGATGGCGACCCCCCGCAGCGTTTGCGACGGGATAAACATGCGCAGATGAAGTAGGTTGTACCAGAGTAAAGTGGCGGCCCCGGCGAGCGCCAGCATCAAGAGCCACGTCAGAACCCTGAAAGACAACCAGGCCGCGCTAAGCCGCTTGCCACGGATGGCTTCGACGACTGCGAGCAGTACCCAAAAGGCGAAGCTGGCCGCGAGCCCGTAAGTAAGCGCGAAAGTGCCCCAGACCGAGAGCACCGTTTGAAAGGTATGGGCTACTTCGGGATTCAGCAACAAAACGCACTCCGCCAAGAGCAGCGCCACGACGAGGCCGGCGAAGAGGCAGTTTGTTGCTTTCCGCATTTCGTTGATCGCCTCCGGCTACCTGTTTCCTGCTGCCTTTATGCGCCTCAGTTTTTCTAAGAGGTCATTTATGTCCTTTGGGACTTCCGCGGTCCAGTTCATCTCTTCACCTGTTTTGGGGTGGGTTAGTGTCAGGGACTCCGCGTGAAGGGCTGGGCGGGGGAACTCGCTCAGCCATTTGAAGGCGAGTGCGTTTTGTCCAAATGCTCGTTTTCGTGGCGCTCCGTAATCTTGGTCGCCGGCGATCGGGTAGCCAGCTTCGCTCAAGTGTACGCGTATTTGATGGGTGCGCCCCGTGTGTATTTGGATCGCTAGAAGTGCTGAGTGCGGAAGTTGTTCCAGCCGCTCGACCGTGCTCGTCGCCGGTCGCGGGTGCTTGGTGCGCGATGACATTTTGGTGCGGTGCAGCCGGTCACGGCCGATCGCGCGGTCGATGACGAGATGATCGGGAGGAGCGCCGTGCACAACGGCCAGGTAGCGCTTGCGCACGCGGCGTTCTTGAAACTGTGTGGCGAGATGTTGGTGCGCATGGTCGTGTTTGGCGACCACGATCACGCCGGTCGTTCGCGAGTCCAGCCGATGCACGATTCCGGGCCGCTCGACGCCGCCGATGCCGCTCAAATCGTGGCAATGGGCCAAGAGCGCGTTCACCAGCGTTTTTGATGGATGACCCGTGGACGGATGCACTACCATCCCCGCCGGCTTGTCGACGACCACGAGGTGCTCATCTTCGTAGAGGATGGAAAGAGGGATGGCCTCGGCTTCCGGGCTTGCGGACACCGGAGCGGGGATCACCACCTCCACGGACTCGCCTTCGTGACAGAGGCGAGACGGTCGAGCGATCTTGCCGTCGACGCGTACCCGTCCGTCTTCGATCCACTTCTTGACCCGAGCTCGGCTCACGTCTTCGAAGCGGCTCGCCACGGCTACGTCGAGCCGGAGAGACGATTCCGAGGACTCGATCGTCCAGGCTTCGAGCCGTTCGCTCACGCCGTCCGCTTTTGCGGGAAGCGACGAAGGGTCGAGAGCGCGAACACAGAAAAGCCGAGGAGCACGAAAGCGATGGTCTGTGACGTCGAGACGGCGCCTCCGAAAACGAAACCTCTCGCGAGGTCTCCACGAAAAAACTCGATCACGAAACGCGCCGTCGAGTAAAGAGCAACATAGCTCCAAAAGATCTGACCGTCGAACTTTTTCCGGCCGGCAAGAAAGATCAAGAATCCGAAGATGGCGAACTCCACAAATGATTCGTAGAGCTGCGTCGGGTGGAGCGCGATACCGAGCGGCACCCCCACGATATCGTGCGCATAGTCCTGTGTGAAGGTAATGCCCCACGGCATGGTTGTAGGTTTGCCGTAACAACATCCGGCGCTGAAACATCCCAAACGTCCGATGGCGTGGCCGAGCGCCACGGACGGCGCGAGAATATCGCTCATGCGCCACGCGGACAGCTTGTGCTTCCTGAAGAACCACATCGACGTGAGCACGGCGGTGACGAGGCCCCCATAGAACACGCCGCCCGATCGGATGAGACTGAGAGGGTCGTGTCGATAGTGTGGCCAGTCGACGAAGAGCAACAGGAGCTTGGCTCCAACGAGCGCTGAAACGAGGATCCAAAGCCCGAGGTCCATCGTCAGATTCGCGTCGACTCCGAATTTCTTGCCGCGCCGTGCCGCGACGTTCAAAGCGATGAGAAATCCAGCAGCGAGCAGGAAGCCATAAGTATGCAATACGGCGTGGAACTCGATGCCGAGGAAGCTGACCTCGCCGAAATCGAAAAGTTTGGGATACAAAGTCTAGTTGTCTCCTCGGCTCGCGGCTGCTGCAGCTTCGGCTTGGGGAGCCAGCTCGGCTCGTGGCGCCTTTCGAAAGCTGTCGAGTAGCAAGAGCCCCACGCCGATGCAGATACAGCTATCGGCGACATTGAAAGCCGGCCAATGCGTGTCGCGGTAGAAAATGTCGACGAAGTCCACGACGTAGCCGAGACGCACGCGATCGATGATGTTACCGAGAGCCCCGCCGAGAATAAAAATCAACCCGAAGCGCGTGAGGCGTTCGTGCTGCGCGGATCGGAGGGCGTAGTAGGTCACCGCGGCCATCGCGGCGGTCGAAAGAAACGTGACCAGAGCTGCTTTGAAGGGAATGTCGGAGCGAGACAAAAGGCCAAAGGCCATTCCCGTATTGCGGACAAGTGTCAGGTGGAAGAAATCCGCGAGGACGGGCACGGACTGCCCCAGTCGCAAGGAGCTCGTGATCCAGAACTTGGTGACCTGATCGAGGACAACGATGACCGCGACCAGCGCCAAAATCGCCACCAGGTTGGTCTTCCAGTTTGGGGTGTGCCTTTGCATCATCGCTTGCTCGCACCCAGACTAGCACTCCGCTCTAGGTTTTTACAATATTCGCCTTGTCCTCTTCGGTCGTTGGCTTCCTCTATGTCATTGTTGATACTTGGGTTATTGTGTCCTATTCGCCTTCGACGCTATGCCGATGGTAGAATAGTCGAGTTGTCGGGCCCCGACTCGGCATCGATGGAGGGGCGTGGCTCGCGTACGCCTCCGTCGTACACCTACCGCCTTTTATATTTCGCAATGTCCGAAGAAGCCTCGATTCTCATTGTCGACGACGACGCCGAAGACCTCGCTTCGCTGAAGAAGGCTCTCGAAGCGCTCGTCGCCACGATCGACACCCTGAGTGATCCGCACGAAGTGCTCGAGCTGACACGCCGCGAGAATCCCGATGTCGTGATCCTGGACGCTCTTTTGCCCGGGTTGTCTGGCTTCGATCTGTGCAAGCAAATCAAGTCCGATAGCGCGCTCAAAGCGATCCAGGTAGTCGTGATCACGGGCGTCTACTTGAGGAAGCAATATCGGCAGGAGGCGCTGCAACAATTCAAAGCCGACGGGTTCATGACCAAACCTTATAAGCCGCTAGAGCTTCAGCGCCTCGTTACGCAGCTTCTTGCAAAGAAGACAAGGAGGCCTCAGAAAAGTTTTCTCCGCCGTTCGGGCGGGGCGGCGGATACCTCTGAGCCCAAGAAGCGTGGTTTCTGGAACCGGCTGCTCGGAAGGAGCGAACCGGAGGCGGCGGATACCCGTATCTCACCGGCCGCACGCCCGCCTCGAGCCGCCCCGATGGCATCGGCGCCGAAACCAGATCCGGGGCCATCGCACGTGGCTGTGGTCGAGACGCCTGTCGTCACAAAGCTCGCCGAGCCCGAGCCTGTCGCTCTGAACGAGAGCCCCAAGAGTGAAGTCTCGCGCACGACCATCGAGCCCGAATCGAAGCCGGATGCGGTTGTTGAAAGCGCCGCGACGATCGGGGCATCACCCGAGGTCTCGACCGAGAAATCCGAGGAGCCTGCGATCGCGAAAGAGATCGAGAGCTCGCCAGTGGACGACTCCGAGCCCGTCGCTACAGTGGACGACTCCGAGCCCGTCGCTACAGCGGACGAAGAAGCTTTGGCACCGCACGCGTCCGAAGAGTCTAGCGGAGAGACGGCTAGCGCCGACAAAGCCCCCGCTCCTGCCACGGAGCCCGTGGTCGAAGCGGCGAGTGTGGAAGTCGAGGAAGCGGTGAGCGTTGTCAACCCGGCCGCTCCCGCGGTTTCTAAAGAGCCGAGTGCTGTGGACCGGAGACCCGTTCCCAAAGCACCTGATGAAGAACATAGCGAAGCTAGCGATGAAAGAGTTGAGCCGTCGGAAGCCGAAGAGGCGGAGCCAGCCGAACCCGTTGCGTCTGCCTCTGCTTCCGAAGCATCGAAAGAAGACGACGAGGCCCCACTGCAGCCAGCACAGCCAGACACGGGCGACGCGCCAGCCGAGACGCTTGCACTCGCTCCCGAAGCGGCCCGGGAAGACGAGAAAGTTCAGTGGACGGAGCCTTCATCGAGCGCGTCCATCGAGACACAAGCGGACGTTCCCGAAGAGCCCGAGCCCGAGCCCAAAATGCGGAAGTCCATTTTCCGCGTCAGGGAAGTCCCCGTTTGTGACGAGCAGGAATTTCACTCCGAGTTGAAACGCGAGATTTCGAAATGCCGGCGTGTCGATCGGCCGTTGACCGTCATCCTCATTCAAGTGGAGGACTTGAGCCAGATTGTGGAGCTGTTCGGCAAAGAGACTCGTGAAGCCGTACTGATGCACGTCGCGGAGCTTGCGACGTGGTGTCTTCGCGAAGTCGACCTCGTCGGTATGATGACGTCGAAAGACTTGGTCGCCATCATCGCGTTTGCCTCGGACAAGTATGGCGGAAGCCGCATCGTGGACCGGATGCGCAAGACCGTGCAGAAGAATCCCTTTCGCGTCGGCGAGGAGCTCCCCCCGATCATGCCCGCGCTTCGGTTCGGGATGTCGAGCTATCCCGACGATGGTGAGGATGTCGTTGGGCTCATCGCGGAAGCCTACGCGGACATCGGAGACTAGTCAGCCTCGCCGCCTTTTTATTGACGCCTCCACATGCCGGTCGTAGAATGCGCCGCGTGAGCGTTGAGATCAGAGGGCTCGAGGCCTTCTCGGAATACGAGGCTTGTGCCCAACTTCAGCTCGACGTGTGGGGGTTCGCCGAAATCAACGTTGTCCCGGCGGGCCACCTTGTCGCCATGGATCACTATGGGGGTATCTGCCTAGGTGCCTTCGACGGCAACAAGATGGTTGGGTTCGTCTGCGGTTTTACCGGTTGGGATCGCGGCCGCTCGTACCATCATTCGCACATGCTCGCGGTCTTACCCGATTATCGCGGTCAACGACTTGGTGAGAAGCTCAAATGGGCGCAGCGAGAGCGGGTACTGGAGCAAGGCCTCGATGTCGTCAACTGGACGTTCGACCCCCTGCAAGCGCCGAACGCGAATCTGAACCTCAATCGTCTCGGCAGCATCGTCCGCAAGTACAAAGTGAACCTTTACGGTGTGAGCGAGAGCCCTCTTCATGGCGGTCTTCCGACCGACCGCTTCGAGGCGCACTGGGACATCGAGAGCCAGCGTGTGGTGAAGGCCCTTCGTCAGGAATGGGAGGGCTGGCCTGGCTGGGAAGAATTGCCGCGGGCCAACCGAACCAGCGTGAGCGATGCAGGCCTTCTGCGTTGCGACGAGCTCGACCTCGAGTTGGACGTCGAGGCTTTTCTCATAGAGTTCCCGAAGACGATCACCGAGCTCATGGCGCAGGATCAGAAGCTGGCGCTCGATTGGCGTCTGCAGACCCGCAAGCTCTTTCAGCAATATTTCGAGAAAGGCTATCGCGTCGACGGTTTACACCGCACGGAGTCGAGCGCTTATTACCGGCTCACCCGCGAACGAGACACTGACTAATCCACTAGCCGTCGATATCGATCTTGGGGTCGACGGCGACGACGCCATCGATCAGGACGTCGTATTTATACGTGCCGAGATCCTCGTCTTTGATGCCTTTGATGCGGCCTTCGATTACTCCGGTGCCGTTCGAGGCGACATTGTCGACTTTGTCGATCCGGATCGGATCTTTGCGGCGGTTCTCGTCGTTCTCGTGTTTGAAATTGCCGACGGTCACCGTCCGCGTGCCGTCGCAGTTATTGGTGACGTCCCACCGTATTTTGTAGTTCCGTTTCGCGGAGTGGATGTCCGCGGGAGACGTCGTCACGACGCAGGCCCCGTCACTTCCCGGTCCGATGACGATCTGGGCGGTGATCGTATTGCCTTGTCCCTGTCCGAGCACAATGGCGCTGGCGAAAGATAGACCGAAAGCGACCAAGATTGCAGGCTTCATGAGCCCTCCTTCTGATGACGTTGCATTAGTAGCTCATATTCTTCGAGCTTTTTCAAACTTTCTAGATCATCGTCCTGGACGGCCTCGGACAGGCTGAAGCCATTCTCGAGCGCCTCCTTCAAATAGCGCAATGCGTCGCTGGGCTCGCCCGTCAACGCGTGCACGACGGCCCGGTAGAACAGCACGTGACCGTCCGTCCGCGCGAGGGAAACCGCGTCGTCCGCGTGGGCCTTAGCGGCGTCGCTCTGTTCGAGCTTGGCTTCGTAGACGGCGAGGGCGCCCATCATGTCGGCGTCTTTTGGGTTGACCTCGAGCCGTTCCTCCGCCATCTGCTTCGCGCGCTCGAACGACGCGCGCGCGTGTTCTTCTTGGCCGAGCCGCTTCAAGGCGTCGCCCAGATTTCGATGTCGCAACGGGCTGGGTTCGAGGTCAATCGCACGTTCATACTGCCGGACGGCGGCCTCGAAATTCCCGCGGCGGTAGTGAATGGTGCCGAGGTTGGAATAGACAGCGGGACTCGCGCCGACTTCGATGGCTCGCTCGTAATTCTCGACGGCACGCTCGACATTGCCAGCAACATGATACGCGGCACCGAGCGCCTGAAATCCCGCCGCGGCGTCGGGCTGAAGCTCGGTCACTCGGGTAAACGCTAGCGCGGCCCGATCGAGCTCGCCTGCCCGGAAAAAGGCCATGCCGAGCGCGCGATGGTTCCCCCAGAAGTTTGGGCGAATGCGGATAGCGTTCTCGAATTCCACTATGGCGGCGTCGAGATCGCCTCCCGCGGCGAGAATCTCGGCGAGGAGACGGTGGGCATCGTCGTTGTTCGACGAGAGCTCGAGCGAACGGTGGAGCTCATCGATGGCCGCTTCGCTTCTGCCCGTGTCTTCGTAGATCACAGCGAGCGTGAAGCGAACCCGGGCGTCTTCAGGGTCGAGGCGCAGCGCCTCCATCGTGGCGTCGCGCGCGTCCTCGGTAAAAGCCGCGTCGCTGCTACGTTTATATTTAGCCCAATAGGCTTCGCCGAGTCCGGCCTGCGCGGCGGCGAAGTCCGGGTCCTTGTCGATGGCCGTTTCGAACAACTTGATTGCGCGATCGACATTGCCAACGACGTCGGGCCGCTCCAGAAAAGCATAGGCCTGCGTGTAGTCACCAAAAGCAGCGGTGTTCTCGGTTGGCAGCGTGCTCAGGCCCGCGCGGGCCGCTTCGGGGAGCGATGGCTGCAACGCGGCGGAAAGACTCACGGCGAGGCTGTGCTGCAGCGCGAAGAGATCATCGAGCGAGCCTTCGGAGGTGCCGCCCCAGACGATCGAGTGGTCGGGCTTCACAAGATTCACCGTCACTTGCAAACTTTCACCCGCGCGTTGCACCGCACCCGTGACGATGAAGGTCGCGCCGTGTTCCCGGGCAATCTGATCGGGGCTGGGGCTCTCGTCCTCATATCCGAGCGTCGCGGAGGGTGACACGATGGTGATGGTCGGGATCGACGCGAGACTCGTGATGAGACTGTGGGCGATACCGATGCCGAGATGGTCGATCGAAGGATCGCCGCTCAAGTTCATGAACGGGAGAACGGCGATCACTGGAGAAGCATCAGCGGCAATGCCGGCCACTTCGTCGTTCGGCGCGCTTCGGAAATCCCACACCCCGATGAGGAAGAATGTCACGGCGATGAGCGCAGCGAAAGCCACGAGCCACCGTTTGGGCAAGCTCGGCCTCGGCGTAGCTGTCGGGTGTGAAAGAGACAAGCTGATACGTTCGAGCTCGTTTTTGAGCTCGCTGGCGTTTTGTATCCGCTCGGACGGATCCTTTCGAAGGGCTTCGAGGATCGTCTTCTCGAGCCCTTTCGGGATATCCGGCCTGAGCGCGCTCGGCCCTTCCGGTTCCTTGTTCAAGATGGCGTCGATCAGACGCGGTCCCTGAAGCTCGGGGTGTGGTCTCTGGCCGGTGGCCATTTCATAAAGAACCGCCCCCGCGGAATAAATGTCACTCGCGGGCGTGACGGGCTCTCCCAGCAGCTGCTCTGGCGACATGTAAGGGACGGTGCCGCGCGCGATCCCTTTTTCTGTCCTCTCGAGGGTAGTCGCGTCCTCGCCGATAGGCTCGAGAAGCTTGGCGATCCCGAAGTCGAGGACTTTGATCTGTCCTTTGACGGTCACGATGATGTTCCCTGGCTTGAGGTCACGGTGCACAATTCCGTGATCGTGCGCCTCCACGAGGGCTGCTACGATCTGTAAGCCCAAGCGAACGACCTCGAGCTTCGGCAAAAGGCCTTCCTGCAGCAGCTCGCCGAGGGTCGGCCCCTTGATGTACTCCATCACGAGATAGTCCGTGCCTTCTTGCGAGTAGAAATCGTAGATGGTTGCGATGTGCGGATGGTTGAGCTTCGAAAGCGTCAGCGCCTCCTGGTGAAAGCGCCTTCTAGCTTGCTCGTCGTCGAGGGCGCCGGCGGGGAGGACCTTGACGGCCACGTCCCGCTTCAACCGCTCGTCGACGGCGCGATAAACGACCCCCATGCCTCCCGCACCGATACGCTCGACGATGCGGTAGTGATCGAGGGTCCGGCCAATCACTTTGCGGTCTTCCCTAGGTTCACTTCCCGACCCAGCAAGGCTTCCGCTTCTCGAGAAAAGCCGACATGCCCTCCTGGGCGTCGAGCGACATGGCGTTCATGCTCATGACTTCTTTGGCGTAGCTATAGGCTTTGTTCTGTTCGAGATCGATTTGCGTGTAGAACGCTTGCTTGCCGAGCGAGATGACGAGCGAGCTGGCATCGGCTACTTTTTGTGCGAGCTGCTCCGTTTCCTCCCGCAGTTTCTCGTGGGGAACGACGCGATTGATGAGACCCCAATCGGCGGCCGTCTCCGCGTCCACGGGGGTTCCCGTCAAGAGCATCTCCATAGCGCGCTTGCGGCCCACGGCTCGGGAAAGAGCTACCATGGGCGTCGTGCAAAAGAGTCCGATTTTGACGCCGGGAGTGGCGAAGCGGGCCCCTTCGGACGCGACGGCGAGATCGCAGGTTGCGACGAGCTGGCAGCCGGCGGCGTACGCGGTTCCCGGTACTTCGGCGATCACGGGCTGTGAGATGTTCTGCACCGTCTCCATCATCTCGATACAGGTGCCGAAGACGAGGCGCTGTTGATTGAGATCTTTGTCGACCATCTCGGTGAGAAAATGTCCCGCGGAAAAAGCCGTTCCTTCCGCACCGAGGATAATCGCGCGCACATCCGGGTTCCCCGCTAGAGCTTTGAGGCCGTGAGTGACTTCTTCCATCATCTGGAGGGAGAGCGCATTGCGTTTCTCCGGCCAACTCAGAGTCAACCGAGCTACCGGTCCCGTTTCTTCGATCCGAATCCGTTGATAGGCCAAAGTCCACTCCTTTTTCATTTAGTGAGGAACTTCTTCCAGACCTCCTCTGGCGAAGGAGGGGTGAGCAAGCTCACGATCACGAGGCTCAATATCGAGGCCGTCGCGGCTGGATAAATAATGTAATCGTAGTCGAGCGGCAGCAGGAATAACCCGAGATTCAAATGTTCCATCCCGCCGCTCACGAGAAAGCCGAAGGCGATCGTGGTCACGATCCCCGCCGCGATCGAAGCGACGCCTCCGGCGGGCGTCACGCGCTTCCACAAGAAGGCGGCTAGAAGTGCCGGCGTCACCGCGGCGCCCACCATCGTGTAAGCGTAGAGCGCCATATCGAGGATGCTTTCGAAGCGTGTCGTGACCACGTAGGCCACGAGAGCGAGCACCACGATGCAAATGCGCTGGAAAAAGATGATGCCTTTTTCGCTGACGTCGGGGTTGATGAAGCGCTGGTAGATGTCGCGCGCGAAGTTGGTCGAGGGCACCATCAAAAACGTCGTCGCCGTCGAGAAAACGATAGCGACCGCCCCCGCTAGCAAGAGACTGCCGGCGATGACGGGCAAGTTGTGCCGGGCGAGCACGAGCAGGATGGTCTCCGTCGCGCGCGTGTCGAAGCTGCCATCGGCGGCGACAAAAGCTGGGTTGGTCCAGTAGCTTCCCGCCGCGAAGATCGCCGTGACATCGATCAGCGTTTCCACGAAGATGACGCCGAGGATCATTCCGATGACGGCTTTGCGCGCCGCGGCTTCGTCGCGCGCGGCGAAGAACTTCTGATACATGCTGCTCTCGCCGAGCAGCAAGAAGAGCGTCGGCAGAAAGAGTCCGATCGCCGAGGAGATTCCCAATCGTCCTGTGACGGTGAAGTGTGTCGCCGGAAGTGTCTCGACGAGCGTCGACCAACCGCCGGCGCTCGCGAGCGCCAGAGGTGCGGCGACGGCGATGCTGACGATGATAATAATCCCGTTGAAGACATCGAGAGAGATGATCGAGAGCATCCCGGCGGTTACCGTGAACAAGATAACGAGAGCGCAAATGATCGCCTTGCCGGTATCCGGATCGACGGCGGGGTAGAGGATGTTCAAGAGACGGCCGCCGCCGATGAATTGGTAGCCGGCGATCGTTAGATAGGCGATGACGATGGCGAGGGTGCCAAGGACCCGCGCAGCCGGGTGGTACCGGGTCTCGAGAATGTCGGGCACTGTATATTGCGCAATCCGGCGGACCCGTCCCGCGAGAAAATAAACGATCGCGATCCCGACCCACGCCCCCGCGCTCATCCAAAGGGCGGAGAATCCTTCGCGGAAACCCCGGCCGGCACCGGCGAAGAGGCTTCCCGATCCGATCCAAGTGCAAACGAGCGTTCCAACGAGCATGTACCAGGGAACGCTGCGCCCCGCCACCATGAAATCGTCTTGCGTCTTCACTTGCCGCCAGCGGTAGAGGCTGACGCCGACGAGCAAGGCCAAGTAGAGAACGACGACGACCACGTAGATCATCGCCCGATTCTATCGCATACGCTAAAGTGCCGCGTTTAACTCGTTGTGCAAGCGCTGTTTCGCCGCTTCGTCCGCCCACGTCGCATCGATGGTTAGCCGGATGATCGCGGCCTGGTCTGGCGTCAAAGGTTTTTCCGGGGATCGAAACCGGCGGGGCTCGGCTCGGGCTCTTCGTCGGCAGGAGTGAAATCCTCACCGGGATTGATGAACCGGTTCATCTCGAGCTTATACTGGCGGTCGTAGAGCTCTCGGTACCGCCCACCCTTTTTGAGGAGCTCTTCGTGATGGCCCCTTTCGACGATTTCCCCGTCCTCGATGACGAGGATCTGCTCGGAGCTGATGATGGTCGACAGGCGGTGCGCGATGACGAAGGTGGTGCGGCCTGTACGCAGCGAGCGCAGACCGTCTTGAATCATCGACTCGCTCTCGCTGTCGAGGCTCGAGGTCGCCTCATCGAGGATCAAGATTTTGGGATCGGCGAGAATCGCGCGCGCGATCGCGATGCGCTGGCGTTGGCCCCCGCTCAATTTGACGCCGCGCTCACCGACCACGGTGTCGTAGCCGTTCTCGAAACCGCTGATGAACCCGTCGCAATGGGCGATGCGGCTCGCTTCGCGTATGTCTTGCTCGGAAGCGTCCGGGCGTGAATAAACGATGTTGTCGGAAACAGTGCCGTCGAAGAGAAAGTTATCCTGCAACACCACACCGAGATGTGAGCGGTAGTCGCCGAGTCGTATTTCGGCCAGGTCCTGGCCATCGATCAGCACTCGGCCCGACTGAGGTCGATTGAAGACCAAGACAAGGCTCGCGAGCGTGCTCTTGCCTGAGCCGCTCGAGCCGACGAGCGCCGTCGTCGTTCCCGCGGGCGCCTCGAACGAGATGTGCTTCAAGACGGGAACGCCCTCCGTATAAGCAAACGACACATCCTCGAAGGCGATGTGGCCGAAAACGGTGGGAAGTGGCATACGGGCTTGGTCTTGTTCGAGCTCTGTCGAGCGGGAGCGGAGCTCCCGTATGCGGTCGAGCCCCGCGAAAGCCTCGCTGAGCTGTGTGGAAATCGACGATATCTGCACGAGTGGCGCCGCGACCAGCCCGGTGAAGAAGATATACATGACGAAATCGCCCAACGTCATAGCACCCGAAAGGATCGACCGGCCCCCGACGAGGATCATCAAGACTCCGACCGTGCCGAAAATGATCGTGGACCCCGCGGAGACACCAGCCATGGCCGTCACTGCTTTTTTGACATTCTCGAACAGAGCGTCCACGTTGCTGCCGAAAATGCGGCCTTCACGCTTTTCCGCCGTGTAGGACTTCACGATGCGGATCCCGCCTAGAGCCTCGGCGAGGCGGCCGGTGGCGGTAGCGTTCAGCTCGCCGCGCTTGCGGAAAAGCGGCCGGAGGCGCGTAAAGGCGAACGCCATCATTCCCCCGAATAACGAGAGAACGATGAGCGTGAGCGAGGTGAGGCGCCAATTCAAGTAAAAGAGCACCGATAGTGCAATCGTTGCCGTGAGGAACCCGCCGGAGAGCTGCACGAGCCCGGTGCCGACGAGATTCCGGATGCCCTCCGCGTCGGTCATGATTCGCGATATCAGCTCGCCGCTCTTGACGGAGTCGAAATAGGCCGTCGGGAGCTGGAGCACGTGGTCGTGCACCGATTTGCGCAAGTCGGTGATCGCCTTCTGGGCGGCGACTCCCAGGATCTGGGAGAGCGCGAATCCCGTGGATGCTTGAACGAGGGTAGCCAGTCCGGCGGCGGCGGCGAGCGGTGGTAGCAACTCCGCGCGCGCGTTTCCAATGACTTCGTCCACCAGGAATTTGGAGGTTGCCGGCAGCACGAGCCCCGCCAGCCGGCCTACGATCATCAAGAGAAAACCGAGGGAGAGGCGGTATCGCCTCTCCCAAATAATGTCGCGCGCTTCGTGCCAGGCGACGCTGCTAGATCGGACAGCCATCGGACGCTAGCTTAGCACTTGGCGAGGGGCTGGCCTTGACATCCAAAGCTGTGATAAACTCCCCTCTCCCTGACAAGCTAAAGTAGAGGAGGTAAGCGCCGTGGCGTCTGATTCAAGATCTCCGTCCCGCGGATTTACACTCATCGAGCTTTTGGTGGTCATGGCCATCATTGCCATCTCGGCTGCCGCGTCTATCCCGATGGGTCTTAACTTTATACGCCACTATAAGATAACGGGAGCCGCTCATGCTCTGACGGCTCAGGTTCACCGGGCGCGTTCGCAGGCAGTCAAACGCAATACATCTCGTGGCATTCTTCTTAATTTCAATTATCCTGCGCCCGGTCAGTATCAATTCACGAGTCTCGACCCCAGCCCCGTCACCGGAAGCTGGGATGGTGGTGTCTACCCTCAAAACCCGGGTCTCTTCGGTCCTGGGGACACACTCAATTACGGCATGGTCCCGGACCCGCCGTCCAATATCGTCGATCCCGATGCCGCGGCAGGCGTCCAGTCGCCCCACGGCGTTCCGACGGGTTTGCCCGTGGACCTCGGGTTCGATGTCGGCGTGCGCAACGCCTTGTTGTTCCGGTCGGACGGCTCGGTGGCGGCCGTGAACGCTGGGGGTTCGGTGGGAGCGCCGGCGCTCGTGCAGGCACCGAACGGTGTTGATTGGCTCATCACGGTCCGAGACATCAGGACGAACTTGAGCCGCGTTATCCGTGTGAGCCCAGGCGGCCGTGTGCGTCTGGAAGACGAGTTTTGAGGGGGCCAGACATGCCAGACATGGCCGACATAAGCCGTGAAACGAAAAGAAGAGAAGCTGGCTTCACACTCATCGAGGTCCTGATTGCGATCGTCATTTTGAGCGTTGGGCTCTTATCGCTGGCTCAGATGATGGCCTTGGCGACGCGATCGAATGCGCTCTCGGGTCGCATGACCTCGTCGACGGCCCTCGCACGTGAGCAACTCGAGCGATTGAAGGCCGTGCCTTTTTATTCCAATCCCGCGGTGAGAGCGCGCAACCCCTTGCTCCAGGACGGGGGAGACGTCGACGCGGGTGGCGGCAATTATGTGCGGTTCTACGACGCCGACGGGCAGCCCGTGGCTGCTGGGAACGCGCTCTATGAAGTCCGCTGGCAGATCACTCGCGTGAACGCGCCGGGGCTTCCCCTCGAAATGTTGGAGATCCGTGTGCGCTGTCTTCCGGCAGCGGGCATGAGCTCTCAGTTCGCGATTATTGGAGAAGCGCGGTTCACGACATATCGAACCGCGAGCGTTGGCTAGCAGGTACGGAACACGGGGCACGCTTTTTGCCTGCGGTGTTCGCATTATTTATTGAGACGGTTCATACGAGGAACAACATGATGCACTCCACTCGAGCTTTTTCTCGTGACGAAGGCTCGGCCTTTGTCATCTCAATCCTGGTCCTCTTCATCCTTACGGTCCTGGGCATGGCTCTCATGCTCACGACCACGACGGAAGCGGACATCGCGATCAACTATCGCTGGGGCGAGCAAGCGTTTTTCAACGCCGACGCTGCGCTGGAATATGGCAAGAACGTCGTCGCGGCGCACCTGCTCAACAACGGCGACTTCGCCGCGCTCCTGCCGCCAGCAAGAAATGACGTGACGGTGCCGAATTCGGGCTCGGCGTGGGGCCCGGGAACGGCCGCGCATCCCGATGCGGGCGCATGCGCGCCGACGACGCCCGGTTGTCGCGACTATCAATATTACATCGATCGCTGCCAACCTGATGGAACGGGGCCATGCGTCCGCATCTATATCGGTCGCGTGCTCACGCGACCGGACGGTACGTTGGCACAATACGATTTTCGTCAGCCAGGAGCCTCGGTGTCCGGCGATTTAGATGGGGACGGTAGCGCGGATTTGGAAGGGAGCATCACGATCTGGGCCCGTCGACCGATCGTCGGCCGTCAAGACTACGGTGCTCCTACGCCACTGGACCCGCTCGAGCGTCACGATCGCGTGATCTTGACGGCAGAAGGGACGGCTCCTGGGGCGATGGGCGCCGGCGCGGGGCGGCCGGTATCGTTACGGCGGCTGGAAATGACCGTCAGGCAGCCGAGCAGCGGCCTAGAAGGTGACGATTATTCCGACACGTCTCGTGCGAGCGACACGGGCCGAAGGCGTACGACCTACGGAGAGTCGGCCAGGGTCGGCCTCGCGACGAACTGAGATTCAGGTTCATACATCGAGGACGAGAAACCATGCACTCTTATCCAATCATCAAAAGAACTCTCTTGGCTCTCATCACCGCCGCGATCGCGATTAACTTTAGTCAGACGGGGCACGCCCAGGCACCCTGTCTGGTCGGCAGGGGCCTCGACCCGCTCGATGTCATTAGTTCGGGCGTGCGACACAACGTCTGGATCGTGCTCGACACGTCCGACTCGATGAACGAGGGGTTCAAAGATCCCGCAACCGGGTTCCCTTTGCCTTGCACCGCCGGGGTCGATTGCAAGATCGACATCGCGAAGGCCGTGATCAACGATCTCATGGACCGGATTGTCGATTCTTCTGGCCGACCTCGCGTCAATTGGGCTTTCGTGCATTACGCCGTCAACGAGCGCGATTTCGGCGGAAAGTGTCTTCGCGTCGACGCGCCGGAGGATCTGGATTTTTTCCCGGACAAACCCAATGGATGTATTGGCCTCAAGGATTCGGCTTTTGTTCCCCCGCCGCTTTGTGGTGACGATTCGAGGGTGGCCATCCGGACGATCCTCGACGGCGTCGGTGCTAGCGGCATCACGCCGATCGGCGTTTCCTACACGGATATCGCGGAATATCTGACCGGTGCCCATCGCCCGGACGATCCGGGCGTCAGTGGGAGTACGACCGATTTCGTGAACAATCTTCTGACCGACCAGAAGAATTTCATCGTTCAGGTCACGGATGGAGCGGATACTTGCGAATGTGACCAAGGTGGGTACCCACCCGCACTCCCCGTGACGGTCGGCGGCACTCCTTTCACGGCGTTCGCCGACCTGGTAGTGCCCGTCGAAATGAGGCCGAGCTCGACCGACCCTACC
>SMVB01379830.1_pt1 | contig 17643 bp, 16 predicted proteins | sample 2456461 | NCBI WGS metagenome assembly SMVB01 (sample SAMN11095934, study PRJNA526329) | marine sediment metagenome | biome: Marine sediment; feature: Surficial sediment; material: Deep marine sediment; isolation source: Hadal surficial sediment | place: Pacific Ocean | collected 2014-05 | depth...
ATCGAGCCCGGCAGTTTTCTGGAACCGGAGGTACTCGAAGGTGGGGGCCTGGGCCGGATCGAAAACGGGGTGATTATTTCCCAGCTGTTGGTAGAGCGGGGACTAAAACTGGGCGATAAATTTATACTGGATCGGGTGCTGACGGAACTGGAAGTGGTCGGCATTGTGGGGGAGTTTAATATTGGCCACGTGCCGATTATTTATATCCCTCTGCGCAAGTGGCAGGAAGCCACCTACGGCCCGCCGGGCGGTCCCCCGCCCGGGGAGACGCTGCCAGACATCTTGTTTGACTACGCCAGCATCATCGCCTTGCAACTTTCACCAGATGCAGACATTCAGGCGCTGGAGGAGGCCGATATAGATATGGGCACCTTAACCGTGGACAAGCAACGGGCCTATGAAGCTTCCAGCGGTTACAAGGAAGAACTGGCTACGGTGCGCATGATCCAGGCCTTCCTGATTGTAATTTCGGCGGTTGTCATCGGCGCATTCTTTACCGTCTGGACCATTCAACGCACCAAGGAAATAGGACTCATCAAGGCGCTGGGTGGTTCCAATATGTATTTGTTGCGGGATGCATTGGGGCAGGTAATCATATTAATGCTGAGTGCGACCCTGGTTGGCACAGTTGCAGCCGTCTGGCTGGGGCGCAGCTTCATGGAAGCGGGCAGCCCGTTTGTGCTGGATGCGGGCACGATCCTGGCATCGAGCGCTTTGCTAATCGTGGCGGGCCTGGTTGGCAGTGCGCTGTCGGTCAGGCTGATAACCCGGGTGGATCCGATGATTGCGCTGGGGAGAGAGCAATGAGCCTCGATATCAGGAGCGTGACGCTGGAGCTTGGTGACGGTGATCAGAAGGTGCGTGCACTGGATGATGTTTCTGCGGTTGTGAAAGCAGGTGAACTGACCGCGGTGGTTGGCCCGTCCGGGGCGGGTAAATCCAGTCTGCTGGCCGTTTGTGGTGGGCTGCGTACGCCGACCAGTGGCAGCATCAGTATAGCTGGGCAGGTTATTTCTGACCTGAGTCCCGCCGCGTTGACACGCGTACGCCGTGATTCGATCGGCTTCGTGTTTCAGCAATCAAATCTGATCCCGGCACTGACGGTACTCGATCAGTTACTGCTCCTGGTGCACCTGCAGGGCCGCAAGCCAGGTAAAGCCGATAAAGAACATGCCTTGGCATTACTGGGTGAGGTGGATATGACGCATCGGGCTGATCGACGACCCGATCAATTGTCCGGTGGCGAGCGGCAGCGTGTGGGCATTGCCCGTTCACTAATGACCGAGCCCAAATTGTTGCTGGTAGATGAGCCTACCTCGATGCTGGATCAGAAACGTGGCCTTGTGATTGTGGAATTGCTGGCCAGCCGTTCGCGTGAGCATAACGTCGCAATATTAATGGTCACCCATGATCAAAGCATGCTGGATGCAGCCACCAGTGTTATGCATATCACCGACGGACGGTTGACCCGGGAACGCTAATGCCAAGGATAGCTGCCGCCACTATCGAGGAACATGTCCGGCAGCAGACAGAACGTATTACTGCAGCTGCCCGGCTACTGTTCGCACAAAATGGATTTCATGCGACTGATCTGGGTGATATTGCCCGGGCGGTTGGGCTCGCGCGTAATTCTTTGTACCGCTATTACGCCAACAAGGATGAGTTGCTGTTGGCCTGCATTGAGGAAGATATGGCGCCCTATTTGCAGCGACTGCAATTGCTGGCAGAAGAGTATCCTGATCCTGTTGAAAGAATCATGGCCTGGCTCGGGTTGCAGTTTGAGCTGGCAACCGGGCCGGCACACGCCACTATGGAATTAATTGCGGAAGTGCGTGAGAGCTCCAGGGAGCTCAAAAAGCAGGTCGCACATCTGCATGCGGCACCGAATATTTTTCTGCAGTCGGCTTTGCAGGAGTTGCGCGGGGAAAAATCAGCCGGAGCCCCGGTAGCAATACAAGCGGCAATGATAGGTGGCATGGTATTGGCTGCGACCGGGCATGCATTGCAGCTGGATACGACAGCACAGGATTTAGTCCGGAGTGAGCTTGAAAGCGCGGTTCGGGCCATCGTTTCAACAGTTTCAGCGGGGTAGTGTGATGCAATTTATTAAATTGATTTACCGTAGTCGCCCCATCTGCGCGGTAATTTTTTTGCTGTTACTCACCGGCCCCAGGCTGGCACTGGCACAAGAGGATGCCCATCAGCACCATCAGGGTGACGCGATCCCGGCAATGGATGCTGATGGCAGACGCCTGAACCCTGATGCCATGCATGCAATGTCGGATGAGCAATTGGCCGCCTTGCGGGAAAAAGTAGCGCTTTACAGGGCGCTGACTGACACAGAGGTGCGGCTGAATATGGCGCTGATGGGGCCGAACTATGAATGGTATGTCAGTGATACCGAAAAGCGCGGTGAGGTTGGCGTTCTGGTGCTCGCGCACGGGGTAGGCAAAAACAGTGATCGCATGTTTGTTGAATCGCTGCAGCCTGTGGCAGAACGCTGGCCCACGGCCGTCAGTTTCGGCATGGCGATGATGATGTCCAGCCACATACAGTCAACAGTTGATGACCTGGAAGAACGGGGTGTAGCTACACTGGTGCTGGTGCCGACTGCCGTTACGGAGTACAACACCCTGACGCGGCAGTGGGAGTATGTTTTCGGCCTGCGTGATGAGTCATCTTATCTTGATGTGCCGCGGGTACAGACAAATGCCAGGGTATTAATGACCCAGCATTTAAATGACCATCCCCTGATAACTGAGATATTACTCGACCACACTAACGAGGTTAGTAAGAACCCGGAAAATGAGATTGTCATTATTGTCGGGCATGGCCCGGAAGATATAGAAGACAATATCCCTGATCTGGAAATCCTGCAGGCGCATGTGGAGCGCATTAAAGCAGCGACTGATTTTGCTGATGTGAAAGTAATTAATTTGCAGGATGATGCTTACCCGCCTATACGCAAGTCTAATGTGAAGAAATTACGGCGCTGGATTACGAGTGCGCAGCGCTCTGGTCAGGATGTGATTGTTACGGTGTGTTCTACCGCCAGCTACGGTGTGCAGGCACATATCAGGCAAGATTTGCGTGGCCTTGATTACACATTTGCTGATCGTGGCTTGTCGGAACATCCGAATTACCTCAAGTGGATTGAAGCGGCTGTTGAAGAGCGGCTGGCGCTGGAAGACAGCGGCGTAAATTAACCGATTAATAATCCGGGCGCCTCACTGCTGGCCTGCTTAACAACGGCTTGTATAGTTTGCAGTCAGTGGTAGTCGATGGTGTGTAAAGATCGTAGCTGAGCCGACATGGGTTGCAACATCTGTCTGAGGCTCGCCGTGAACACATCTATCCCAAGGGCACTTCCTTCGGGGCGCAAGTGGGCTTGGGGCCCGCATCCCTGCGGGCCACAGCCTCAAACAGATGTCGCAACCCATGTCGGCTGGATAGTTTTTGTGATTAAGTGGGACAGCAGTGGGCGCGCCGGTTGTCGATTTTGCAGGCGGGTAGTCGGACAGTTGTTTTAGCTAGAGAGTTAAAGCGCCATTCGGTCTTGTGTATAGCCTGGATTTACTGGCTGCCACGGATGCGCTGTCTGAGCCAGTTGCCTGCTGCACCCATTAGCAGCACCCCGGTAATTAAAAAAGCAATGCCCATCGTCGTTAGTTTTCCCATCTTTGCAGCAACCGCCAGGTTAGCTGCGACATGAGCCGGTTCCGGCCATGCGGTGACAGCCCACAGCAGGTTAATATTTTCCAGCCAGTCGAAAACTGTAGGGATAAGCAGCAATACGAAAAGATTACGGGCTACGGCAATGGAGTAAAAGCCGGGTGCGAGATGGCGCAACGAAAATGCACAGACAGTGGCGAGTAACAGCCCCGCGAATAATGGAAACAGGTAGTCCGTTGCCTGAAAAATCATATACAGATCAAAAGCCCGCTCGGTATAGCCTTCCAGCTGTACGAAAATCTGTTCGGGCTTAAGTGTGTTCTGCATATCAAACGGAACATCACCTGCGGTCACAGATGGAAATTCTCCGGTAATACGCATCAGGACTTGCATGGTTCCTGCCTGGCCAAGAAATATAAGCAGAATCTTCCACCAGGATTGCGAACAGTTGATGATGAACTGATTGATGTGGCTAAACATTTGATTCTCCCGGGAACTGTATGTGGGGGCAGACGCATGTCGGCTCAGCTACGATCTTTACACACCATTGACTACCACTGACTTTCCACTATACAAGCCGTTGTTAAGTGGGACAGCGGTGGGTCAGATGCTGCTGTTTTAGGCGTCAGGTGCACGCATATCGTCTGTAGCGGAAGGTCCTGGTGCTGTTCCCGAAGCTTTCCAGAACCCCCGTGCATCAATAATTGCTTGTGCAGCTATGCCAGGTTTTTCCTCGTGTACATAGTGTGCCGCATCCTCAATAATAATCAGGCGACTGCCCTTAATCATGTCACTGAGTTGTTGTGCCTCATTTTGTGGTTTGCGCTTGTCTTCTTTGCCCCAGACTATCAGCGTGGGAACACTTACATCCGCAAGCATATTAATTTCATCCCCGGCTTTGTAATAGCTCATTAATACTGTAGTGCCTTCTATATAACCTTCGCTACGTGGTCCAAGCATGAGTTCATCCAGAACATCATCGTTAACCCTGCCGGGATCAAGATATGAGCTGCTGAGGAAGCTCTCACGGAACCCGCGCTCGCCAAAAATTCTGGCCGCAAGTCGGGGCAGGGGAAATATAAAATACTCGGTGGCAGGTGGGACGCCGGTAGTGATGATGCCTGGATTAAACAGGATCATGCCGATAACTTGTGGTGCTATTGCCGCCACATGGAGTGCATGTGCCCCGCCCATGGAATGCCCGCCAATAACGATATTTTCCAGTCCTAGCTGGGTAATAAAACGGGTAACAATTTTAGCTTGTGACGGGTTGCTGTAATCATGCTCGACCGGTTTAGCGGACAATCCGAAGCCCGGCAGATCCAGTGCAATTACCTGGTAATGCTCTGTGAGCAATGGCGCAATTCGGTTAAAGCTTTGCAGTGAATTAGCAAAACCATGGATCAACACCAGTGTGGGCTGACCAGGTCTGGGCTGGCCCCAGCTTTGATAGCGTAGCTGGATACCGTCCACATCTATGAAATGGTCGTTGGGGCCAGCCAGTTCCTTTGCGGGAATACCCTCTCCGTAAGGCCAGTACGCATAAATAATAAGTACGCCATAGATAATTAGCAGTAATGCCACCATGGTCTTCAATATATTCCGGACGATTTGCAAACCTGCTCTCCCTTGCGTAGGTGCGTGAGTTGTACCGGCTCACCTGTTGACTGTATACGGTCGGGTTATGCGTTGTTCCAGGGTCGGACAGTTTGGCGCTGACCTCGTATACTAATTGCCAGATTATGGGTGCATAAAACAGGTCTTTGAGGAGTCCGATAAATATGGGTTGCAGATTAAAAGTTCTACTTATCTCAACATATGCGGTGCTTGCGGCCTGCAGCACATCAATGCAGGAGCCTGAATCGGCACCCATGGATCATTCGGCACACTCATCCACTCTGGCTCATGTAGCGCCGGATGAAAAGGGCCGGCAGCTATATGGCGTGAAACATGAAATGGATGCTGAGATGCTGGCTGAGCTGAGCTCTATAAATGTATTTAAGGGTTTTACTGATGAGCAAATCATGCGGGCCATGCAACACATGGGGCCAAACTATACCTGGTATGCGAGTGACGCAGGGCTGGAGGCTAAATTGGGGGTGCTTGTTCTGGCGCATGGTTTTGGTGATCACGGCGATGAGGTTTTGAAAAATCAGCTGGGCCAAACGGCTGCAGCCTACCCGCTAAGCTTTGCTTATGGAATGAGTATGATGACTTCAGATCATATACAGCTTGGCCTCAACAACCTTGTTGAGGCCGGGGCTACAGATATAGTTGTCATTCCTGTTGTAAGTACCCGCCACAACAGCCTCATGCGCCAGTGGGAATATATTTTCAGGCTGCAAAAAGAGCCTGAATACGCACAAGTTCCACAGCTATCAACACCGGCAGTCCTGAATTTTATGCCCCCACCGGACGACCATTTCCTTGTTGCTGAAATATTGCTCGACTATGCCAGTGAAATAAGTCAGAACCCGCAGCAGGAAGAGGTCATTATTGTCGGGCACGGTCCGGTAGACCCTGAGGATAATCTTGATCAACTGGTGCTGATGGAGAATCTTGCCACGGTGATTAGAGATGCAGTGGATTTTGCTGCAGTAAGAGTCGTGTCACTGCAGGATGATGCAACCAGGGAAGTTCGGATGGCACGTATCAGGGAGTTACGGGAGATGGTCACTAAGGCTAATGAGCAGGGACATGATGTGTTGATTGTGACCAATTTGCTCGGAACCCGGATTGTGCAGTCCAGTTTGCGGCGTGCATTGCGGGGGCTGGATTACCGCTTCAATGCCAAGGGCCTGATCCAGCATGAAAATTTTATCAAATGGATCAATTTGTCTGTAGCTGACGCGGCTGGGGCAGCTGATCAGTAAAATTAATCAATGCCTATCCGCTCCAGTTCTGTTGCAATTGTCATGGCAAACTCGCCGAGCAAACCATCCATCGCATTTGTTACTGCCGCGATATCATCGCTGGAACTGATGGTTGTGGAAAAATTGTCACCTCGGGGCGCTATCGCGAAACTATTGTCGCGGTTTAACACTCCCCAGCGCAGCCGCAAGACAACAGTGCCGTCCGTATTGGCTTCAAAATTGTAAATACGCCCCCTTACTCTGTAGTCGGGGCTCATGTCTGTGCTACTGGGAAATTGATAAACAAAAGCTGATGTTAATTCATTGCTGAGGTCACGATTAATGCGTCGATTAACTGCTTCAGTCAGTGGTTCGGCCCAGCGGTCAAACTTTAATACTTTGAGGCTGGTTCCCTGATCGCGCACAACTATATGTGGCCGATTGAGATAATCCGGAATTTCGAAGGGTCCAACCGAGATTTTAATATCTCCAGTACTGTTGCCGATAAAGTCTGTCGAGGTAAAGGCGTAGTAGCGTGTGGTGGGGGAGGACCCAATACAGCCGGAAACAAGCGATGCAATTGCGATACATATAACCACGAGAGTTCCGAACCGCAACTTGTTCCGTGAGTGATTCATTACTTTTTACCTTTTACAACAGATTCGGGCTGCTGCTCCAGTTGTTCGGCCAGAATGCGAATAGCACGTGCGGCAGCCTCGACTTCTTTCAGTGTGGTGCCGAGACGGTACGCGATATCAGAATCATCGCGTAATTGAGTTTCGGCGAGTGTGAGCACGCTTTCAGCGGTTTCCAGAGCATCAATAATCGCCGTTAATGCGGGGTCAATATCGCCACCTACATCAGACACAACAGTGTCAACCGTATTCAGAGTGGATCGCACGGCTGCCAGGGTTTGATTAATCTCACCTGTCATATTTTGCGTATTCTGGTTATTAATTAATGCGTCGAGCCCTGCAATTGCACTGGTGATATCGCCCATGACTTTGGGGATATCAAGGTTCTGCTGAATATCGGCGATAAAACGTTGTGCCTCTGCAATAACTTCCTGGATGCCGGATGGGATGCTGGGGATTTCGGCTATATCGTCATCAATTCCCCGCATGACAATTTCTGTGTCCGGGAAAAAATCGAGTTCTATATAGAGCTGGCCTGTAATAAGGCTCTCAGATGCCAGTGATGCGCGCAGGCCTTCCTTAACCAGCCGCGCTATATCTGCATCCGCCTGCGCCCGAATTGATTTATCTGCTGAAATTGCATGGATGCTGTCCGGTCGTATAGTTACAGTGACTGGTACCGTAAATTCCATACCCTCGAAATCAGCCAGCACATCAATATCTGATACATAGCCTATAGGCACACCACGAAACATCACATTAGAACCAACATTCAGGCCAAAGATTGTGCCCTGAAAATAAATCACATAACGGCGTTCATCCTTGAAGAAGGAATCACCGGCAATGATTAGTACGAACAGAACCAGCAGTGCTGCACCACCAAGGACAAAGCTGCCAATTAGTGCCGGACTGGCCTGTTTGCTCATCTGTAGTAACTCCGAGGGCTGCAGTCAGGTGTGTTATTCACGGGCTTCGCCTCGGGCAAGAAAATTACGCACTTCGAAGTTATCACATTCATCCCGGAGCGTCTTTGGGTTACCAATGGCCAGCTGGGTCCTGGTATTGGAGTCGAGGAATACTGAGTTATCAGCAATAGCAAAAATACTTGCCAGTTCGTGTGTAACGACGATAACGGTGGTACCAAGACTATCGCGCAGTTCGAGTATCAGGTCGTCGAGCAACTTTGAACTGATAGGGTCGAGGCCTGCTGAAGGTTCATCGAAACACAATATGTCGGGGTCGAGTGCCATAGCCCGGGCCAGTCCGGCCCGTTTACGCATGCCACCACTGATTTCATTAGGGTAAAAATCTTCAAAACCGGCCAGACCTACAAGTGCCAGCTTAAGGGCGCATATTTCACGGATATCACTGTCCGGGATATCCGTGTACATCTGCAGGGCCAGTGCAATATTTTCTGCAAGTGTCATCGAACTCCATAGTGCCCCTTGCTGGAACAGAACACCCATATTGCGCTTCAGTTCGTTACGCTTTTCATCTTCGACATCCCAGATGCTATTGCCATCAATCCGAATCTGACCTTTGTTTGGAGATTTAAGCCCGATGATGCTGCGTAAAACCGTGGTCTTGCCGCAGCCGCTGCCACCCATGACCACGAATACTTCGCTGCGACGAATACTGAAATTAAGGTTTTGCAGAATCAGAAAATCACCATACGCCAGTGTCAGGTCGGCAATTTCTATGTGGGTATCAGTATCTTGCTGCATATCGGATGATGCCGCTTCAGATTCCCAGGTTGATATAAATTACGGTCAGTATCGAGGCACTGACTACAATCAGTACGATACCCATTACCACCGCTTTCGTGGTTGCCTGGCCAACCGCCATGGCGCTGTTACCGCAAGCCATGCCTTGTTGTGTCCCTGCCAGAGCGACCAGTGCGCCGTAAACAATCGATTTAAACAAACCGCCAAACAGCGTATTCAACTCCACAGCCGCGTTGGTCTGCACAATATACTGCAGTGGTGTCACATCCAGTAGGGTGACAGCGACGGTTAGTCCGCCAATGATGCCCATCAGGCTCGCGTACATGGTCAGGAAAGGCATCATGAGGATTAGTGCGAACACGCGGGGCAAAACCAGAAAATCGATCGGGTTGATGCCCAGCGTGGATAGCGCATCTATTTCTTCATTGACTTTCATGGTGCCCAGTTGGGCAGCGTATGCGGCACCGGTGCGCCCGGCCATCAATATAGCGGTCATTATCGGCGCCATTTCCCGCACCATTGCAACTGCCACCAGGTCGGCGGTGTAAATGCCGGCACCAAAGTTACTTAGCTGCATAACGCCTACAAATGCAAAAATTGCACCGATCAGAAAGGTGATTAAACCTACGATAGGCACGGCTTCTGCGCCGGCCTCCTGAATGGCCAGCCAAACCTGGGAGGCCTGGCAGGTGGCCTTGCGGCGGATCAGACGTTGCAGGGAAAGTGTGAGTTCCCCAATAAAGGCGACGAGTTCTTTGCCGGACTCCAGAGTATCGAGTGTTGCCGTGCCTACGGATTCTGCCAGTCTGGGCTGTGTAATCTTGCGTCGCGCACCTTCGCGTTCTTTTACGGCAAATGCCAGGTTCAGCAGTCCCTGTGCACCTTTGGGCAGCCCTGTCAGGTCATTATCAATCTGCTGGCTATTGGCAAAGTGTTGAATACTGGCTAATACGGTAATCAGGCCAGTATCCCACGCGCCCAGAGTGCTGGTCTCATAAGTGATGCGCCGCCAGTTCTGCGCTTCTGCGAGTACCGCATCTATATTGCTCCGGTTGACACGATTTCCTTTCAGCAGCCAGTCGCCACTCAAGGTCAGAATCAAGGTATCACCTTCTGACCTGTGAGTTATTTGTGCCCCGCTAAGGGAATATGGACGCTCAGGATCTGCCATTAATCGGTGCGCTCGGCTAACTCGCATATATGTATGGTTATCACGCTATCACAAGGAGTCTGTTGCGGGCTAATTGGCACGGATTTTTTTCATTTAGCTATTGTTAGTGGGCACGGAACCGGGGAAAATTGTTTCTCTACTTACTCGTCGGGCGAACATGTGCCGGCGGGATTTCAGTTTGTAACCGCGGTCATAAATAGAGGTCTGTTTTCGTGGGTATTTATATTTCCAAAATATTTGGTGCATCACCGGTAGCACCGCTCCAGGAACATATGGAGACGTGTTACCAGGCTGCGAATGAGCTTAAAGAGTTTTTTGCTGCGGTTATCAGTGAAGACTGGCCGAGGGTTGAAAAATCACGCGTCGCAATCGTTACCTTGGAAAATGAGGCCGATGTGCTGAAAGCACAGTTACGATCGCAGCTGCCTAAAAGTATGTTTATGCCGGTATCACGTGAAGATTTGCTCGGGCTGGTGCTTGTGCAGGATCAGATACCCAACCTGGCTCGAGATATATCCGGCTTGGTGCTCGGCCGGCGTATGCAGATTCCTGTTGATATGCAGGCAGCATTTTTAACATTTGTCGAACGAAATATTGATGCCGCTAAAAAAGCTCGCAAAACAGTTCGAGAGCTGGATGAACTTTATGAAACAGGCTTTCGCGGTGCGGAAGTTGAATTAGTTACAACTTTTATCAGTGAGCTGGATCAAATTGAAAATGATACGGATGAGTTGCAGACGGTGGTAAGAAATCAGCTCTTTAGTATGGAATCCGAAATTCCACCTGTAAATGTGATGTTCCTCTACCGGGTGATTGATTTAACCGGCGATATAGGCGACATGGCCGAACGAATTGGTCGGCGCCTCGAATTATTAATTAATCACTAAGGCCAGATCATGGATGTCATGTATATATATATAGGCCTTGCGGCTGCGTTCGGGTTATTTATGGCCTGGGGTATAGGCGCCAATGACGTGGCTAATGCGATGGCTACATCCATCGGCTCGGGTGCGTTGAATATCCGTCAGGCTTTGATTATTGCTGCAATATTTGAATTTGCGGGCGCTGTGCTTGCGGGTGGTGAGGTGACTTCCACTATCCGTAAAGACATGGTAGATGCAGCCCTGTTTGCGGATGAGCCGGAGATATTTATTTACGGCATGCTGGCGACCTTGCTGGCGGCTGGTACCTGGCTGCTTATTGCTTCTCGTAAAGGTTGGCCTGTTTCAACAACGCATACGATCGTCGGTGCAATTGTCGGCTTTGCTGTAGTGGCCGTGGGTGTTGATGCGGTCAATTGGAGCAAGATAGGCAGCATAGTCATGAGTTGGGTTATTTCGCCACTTATAGCCGGCGTCATTGCCTTTTTTGTCTTTAAGTCTATTCAGACGCTGATACTGGACCGAAGTGACCCGCTGGAGCGAGCGCGCCTTTATGCGCCTTTCTATGTTTTCATCGCTGTAATGCTGATTGCACTGGTTACCATGTTTAAGGGATTAAAGCATGTTGGACTCGATCTTGAGACCTGGGAGTGTTATGGCATCGCGATTGTCTGTGGCCTCATTGTGGCTCTGGCAAGTAAGGTTGCTATTGCCCGCATAAAATTTGATAAAGCGGCTAATAAGGAATTCCACTACCACACTGTAGAGCGGGTATTTGGGGTGATGATGGTGGTTACCGCAGCAGCTATGGCATTTGCACATGGTTCCAATGATGTGGCGAATGCTATTGGACCCGTTGCAGCGGTGGTAGCGACCGCACAAGACGGGTTAGTAGGACAGAATTCCGGGGTGCCTGTGTGGATACTGTTGCTTGGTGGTTTGGGAATAGTGGTGGGTTTGGGTACCTACGGGCGCCATGTTATTAAAACGGTTGGCAGTAATATTACCCAGCTGACACCCAGCCGTGGATTTGCTGCTTCAATTGCGGCTGCATTCACAATAGTAGTGGCCTCGGGTACCGGTATGCCGATATCGACAACCCATACACTGATTGGAGCCGTGCTGGGCGTAGGTATGGCAAGAGGTATCAGTGCGATTAATCTGGGTGTAGTAGGCCGAATATTCCTTTCGTGGATTACAACGATACCAGCGGGTGCTGGTTTGGCGGTGCTTTTCTTTTATTTGCTAAAAGCTGTCTTGCCCATATTTACGGGTGCTTAGATAATTAGTAAGGCTGTTTTTAGATAGTTTTTTGTTGCAAATAGTAGTTCGGCTTGTTGAGGTGCTGATAACTAATATATATGGGCTGGCAAGCATACTGATATTGATATTTTTTGTTAGCTCACGCACAAGATTGAGCTGAACTGAAATTGCCTGGGGAGAATTGCCTGGGGAGGCACATAAATTATGTGTATAAAAAACCCCGCCGAAGCGGGGTTTTTATTTAGCAAGTAGCTAGTGTCGCAGAATTATTCTGCTGATTCCCATTCGCCACCCTGAAAGCCACAACCAATTTCCAGGCCGCCAGCGTCACCGCTGTAATAACGCAGTTTGGTATCGCCTTTATCGCAGCTGCCGATCAAATCTTCGGCAGGGCATGCGCCTTCAGCGTGAACCGCATCGGCATTGTCATCGGTTTCACCCAATACGGCACAACTTTCAGCGCCAACTGGTTCTTCACATACGTTAAAGGGTCCGGCAAACATGTTTTCCTGCACATACGAGCAGGCCCCTTCGCCAGATGTTTCAACCATGTCCTGAGCAAATACGGTGGAGGTGCCTCCCGCGATGGTGATTGCGGCAACTACACCAAGAATTCTTAATATTTTCATTGTAACGAGTCTCCTTAAGACTTCTTTTATGTCGACCGACATCATAACAAAATGTTTAGCTTGTGCAGCTGGCAAATAACTATTGTTACGCTTCGTTACAAGCATGTATTGGGCCGTTATATAATAAAAATCAATAGTGTGGCGGCTTATCATCAGCCGGGGTGTTATCTCCCTGGTCATTTGCTGCTGCTTCTATACCTAGTTTTAATTCATCAAAACGCCGTTCCAGCCGGTCAAGCAGCGATTGTTGTCGATATAGCACATCACTCAATTCGCTGAGTGATTGCTCCATGTGTGCGATTTTAATTTCAATTTCAGTGAGTCGATCCTGCATGCTGCTGCTCCGGGTGCACATCGTTCTCCTCGCGGTCAGTCATGGGCTGGCCTCCCGCATTTCTAAAAGACAGCTTAAACTACATCAATCTGTCAGGCTGTATTTTTACCGCAAGTCGATAAGAACGTATTACAGAGGTAAATAATTCCTGTTAACCAGCTATCAGCCATTGAGTGGGGCGGCTGGCTCTTGGGCAGGCGGTTGCAAGTAGAGGATTTAATCATGCGTACAGTACAAAAAAAATCAAACCCACTAAGCCGGCGTGACCTGTTGTTAGCCGGCTCAGCGGTATTGGGCACTGCGATATTGCCAACGGGTCTGCGGGCTGCTGATGGTCTTGACCTGAATGATCCCTGGGATCGGCTGACGGCGCTGGTCAAGCTGCGTGGCAGTCTGGATGGCAGTATGGTGATGTGGTGGATGAAGGGGGTGCGCTTTGGTGTCGTTGATCATGTTGTTACACCTATGTTCGGAATGCTTATTGGCAGTTTCCAGACTGTGAAACCACTGCCTGGCAAAGGCTTTCAACTGAATATGCTGGAGATGTCGTACTTTACTGATCTTGAAACAGGCAAAGTACTGGATACCTTTACCAATCCCTACAACGGCAAAGTGTGCCAGGTGCCTGAGCAGCGACTTGGTCCATACCCGGTGTTGTTGACGCCGACTGGCGTGGTGTTACCCGATGTGCCGCCATTCGATAAGATCGAACTGGATACCCGGATTGGCCCGGCTATTATTAACGGCGATGATGTATGGATTCGGGATGACAGCACGATCAAAGTTGATTCTGATCATCCGATGATGGGCAAGCACACTTACAATGAGCTTGTAACCTACAGGGGTAAACTGAGCGATATTAATAACCCCGATATGGCTTCGGCCCCGGCAGACATCATGTTTCAGAGTGTTACCAGTTGGCGCGAATGGCTACAGGCAGAGGATGTTGGCGGCCACACGACAGGGCGTGCTACCGGAACAAAGATCACCCGACTGGAAGATTTTCCGCCTGAATACCTGGCTGCTGCGCGTGAACGCCATCCTGATATTATTTCAGACCCGGCTGCGGCACTTGCTGCGCCACCGCCACCGCTGCCGGGTGGGCACGATTAAAGGTGCTGATTGCTGATGTCGAATCCTGTTGGCCCGGTTAAGTCGCGCTGGGGGCTAAGTCGGCGCCGCTTTTTATGGGGTACGGTCATGCTCGGTGGCGGGGGACTTGCGCTGGCCTGGTGGACTCGAGACCAGGGCTCTCTGGCCGAAAATCCCGATGTGCTGGAGCCCAACGCGTTCCTGCAAATAACCCCTGATGGGCGTTTCATTTTCCAGCTCGACAAGGTGGAGATGGGGCAGGGCACCATGACCGGCCTGACAACCCTGGTAGCAGAAGAGCTGGATGTCGATCCCGTTCGTTTTGATATTCGCTTTGCGCCGGTGTTACCGGTGTTCCAACGCCCCATACAGATGACCGGCCAGAGTCGCAGCATGATCGATAGCTGGGAAGTGCTGCGTGAAACAGGTGCGGCTGCGCGTCATATGTTGCTGGAAGAAGCCGCAGCTCGTTGGGATGTTCGCATGCAGACGTTGCGCAGCGACAACGGTGTCGTAATACATCCCGACGGTAAATTATCTATTAGCTACGCTGAGCTGGCGGCGGGTGCTGCCCGGCGTTCACCTCCGTGGTCGCCGCAGTTAAAAAGCCCTGATGACTATCGCTGGATCGGCAAACATGTGCCGCGGCTTGATGCGCATGACAAGCTGACGGGCACTGCGGTGTTTGGCATGGACGTGCAACTGGATGACATGCTGACGGCCGTGGTGGTGCGTTGCCCGGAACTGGGCGGCGAGTTGACTGATTTCGATGCAACTAATGCGGCGGCTATGCCGGGAGTGCGAGGTATAGTTGCGCTACCTGACGGTCGTGGTATAGCGGTTGTTGCTGATGGCTTCTGGCCTGCCAGGCAAGCCGCCCGCACAATCACACTGTCCTGGAATGCGGGCCCGCTTAAAGGCATGACGGACAAAAGTATTCTGGCAGAACAGCGGCGTTTGTTTGCTGCAGGCGACATTGCTTATGCGACTGAATCCGGGAATCTGGCAAATGGGTTTGCGGGCGCAACTGCCGAGATCGAAGCTGAATACACCACGCCCTATCTTGTGCACGCTCCTATGGAACCGATAAATGCCACCGCGCATGTGGGTGTCGATTATTGCGATATCTGGGCGCCGACGCAGGCACAGGATATGGTCCGGCAGGTGGCCTGCGATATTACCGGGCTGACACGTGACCAGGTGCAGGTGCATACGACCTGGATCGGTGGTGGTTTTGGTCGCCGGGTCATGTGGGATTTTATAGAAGAGGTAGTGTGGATCGCTCAGGAGTTTGCTGTGCCGATCAAGCTGGTCTGGACCCGCGAAGATGATATCCGCCACGGCTACTTTCGCCAGCAGACCGTGCATCGTCTGCGTGGCGGACTGGATGAGGCCGGTGTTACTACGGTCTGGGAACATCGACAGGTGGCCTCACCCACGGGTGAGTTATTGACGCCACCAACGATATCAACACTGTTGCCGGAATCGCTCTCTACCGACTCGCGGCAGAACTTCGGCAAATGGCTCGGCAGAAAAACGGTGGACTGGATGGGTGCTTTCCAGGCGCGCGAAGGCGCTGTTGATCTTGTATACGATATTCCGAACACCCGCTTTGCCCAGGTTGCGTATGACCCGGGTGTGCCCATCTCTATCTGGCGTTCGGTGGGCAATTCTTACAATGCATTTGCGGTAGAAAGTTTTATGGATGAACTGGCACATGCTGCCAATAAGGATCCGTTGCAGTTTCGCCGCGAGCGACTGAATAATCACCCCCGCCATCTTGTGGTCCTCGACACACTTGAACGGGAATCGGGGTGGCGCTGGCAGGATGATTCTCCAGCCGAAGCAACCGGCAAGGAAACGGCTAAGGAAGCAGGCAGCAATACCGGTCAGGGCATGGCAATTTTTGAGTGCTTTGGCACCGTCGTTGGTCAGGTGGTCGAGGTGTCGGTGAATGACAAGGGCGACATTCGTGTATACAAAGTCACTTGTGTTGTGGATTGTGGTATCGCCGTGAATCCCGACATTGTCAAACAACAGATGGAAAGCGGCATTATTTTTGCATTAACGGCTGCGTTGTACGGCGAAATAAATATTGAAGATGGCCAAGTACGGCAAAGTAACTTCCATGATTACCGCATGCTTAGACTGGCTGACTCACCTGCTATAGCTGTACACATTATTCCATCAGATCAGGAACCGGGTGGCGTGGGGGAACCCGGCACGCCGGTTATTGCACCTGCGGTCGCCAATGCAGTCTTTGCAGCTTCCGGACAACGACTTCGATCACTACCGCTAAAGCTATACCACTAGAACCTCGGCTCCCGGTGGATTGCAAATATTACGGGCTGTATATTAAGTGTCTGGCAGCCATGCCGTTCCTCACCCGGTATTTACCATAATGAATCCTCTGGATTTGCATGCAGCGCGGGCTTTCACGCCTTACGATTTTGCCGGGGAGAGTCTGATGCATATAGACCACTTTTTGATATATATGGACCGCCTTTCCTCGTCGCCACTTCTTGCACTGGCATTGGCGGGTGCTACAGTATCCACGGTAGATTACATGCAGGTTTCAGGATCGAATCCAGTTGAAAATATAGTCAGGAAATTATGAATTATCTGAACCACAAACTGATCGTCGCAATCTTTCTGTTGCTTATTCCCTTTGTGGCCGCTGCAGCGGATCCGTTGCCGACCACCCGTCTGCTGGAGGTTGTAACCGAGTCACCCTCCGGTGAGCCGTTGTCGGCGGAACAACGGTCGACACCGTTTCTGGCGCACCTCGGTGACCTTAGTGAGTTTGGCTATGTCGAAGAAGAATATGAGATGTCCGGGACCGGCAACATCTATGACTACGTAGATAACGAGGCGCAATCGGCGGAGATCTTTATCTCCGAATCTGATGTGCCCTTTGTTACCCGCATGCTGATCCGGCGACCTGAAAATCCGGCGGACTTTAACGGCACTGTGTACATCGAAATTTTAAATTCAACGGCTCATTGGGACGATGACCCGATCTGGCGCATGTCCTACCCGTCTTTCGTCAAAGCCGGTTCCGCCTATGTCGGTATTACGAGTGATCCGCTCACGGTCAATTTTCTCCGCAACCACTGGGGGGGGCCTGAGGTTTTTTTTGCGGGCCAACGTCGTTATGAACTCGCGCCGCGCAACCGGGATCGTTATAAGAACCTGAGCATGGACCGTTTCGGCCAGGTCTGGGATATCCTGAGCCAGGGAGCAGCGTTGCTGAAGGCTGACGACAACCCGGAGAATCCGATGCTGGGCTTCGGCGTGGAGCGCATCATTCAGACCGGGTATTCGCAGTCCGCTGGCTTCCAGAAGACCTACGCGAACTCGATGCACAGTCGGGATGTCGAGGAGTACGGA
>SMVB01315450.1_pt1 | contig 17642 bp, 14 predicted proteins | sample 2456461 | NCBI WGS metagenome assembly SMVB01 (sample SAMN11095934, study PRJNA526329) | marine sediment metagenome | biome: Marine sediment; feature: Surficial sediment; material: Deep marine sediment; isolation source: Hadal surficial sediment | place: Pacific Ocean | collected 2014-05 | depth...
AGGTGCCGGCAAAAACGCGAAAATGTATATCAATTTCTGGTGCCCGATGGCGCTCAGTGAGGAAGTCCGGACACCCCGATAGAATCCGCAGCCCTTCGGATAACTACCAACCATTCCTGTTTTTCTATAGGTAAATATCTGCGTGTCGGGCAGCAGGTGCTAAGCTACAATTACACTGGGGTAATGAAACCGCCGCCATAGGCAAGAATTAGTTTGAGATTAAGATATTTTCGATTAGCCATGCTGGCAATGGGATTATTGTTAGCGGTACCCGGCGGAGCCAGGGATTTGCCTGAGTGGCGCAGTTGGCCGTTGGGGGAGCGCTTTAATATCGGTGTCGGGGCATTTCACGCTAATTTAGAAACCAAAGTACGGGCAGTCAGTACCGGTGAAATCAATCCGGGTGCGGCTGTGATATTCGAGCGTGATCTCGGCATGGCTGACTCAATCACGCGCCCAATGTTAAGGGCCAACTGGCGCGTTGCCAAGCGGCATACCCTGTCACTGAATTATTTTGACCTGAATCGAAGTGGCGATACGATTTCTACCGTTAATATCAAGTTTGGTGATGCTGAGATATCGGTCGACCTGCCCGTAGAATCCTACCTGGATATTGAAACTTTAGAGTTTGCCTATTCCTATTCCATTTTGTTCGATCAGAAAAAGGATTTATCAATTGGGCTGGGTATCAGTTTCCAGGATTTAAAAAGCGGCATTCGTTCTAATGATGACGGTATTATAATCCAAGAAGATTTAAATGTTTATTTACCGCTGCCTACCCTGAATGCGCGGTTTCAATATGCCTTTACTGATAAGTGGATTGGTAGCATCAAGCTTGGCTGGCTGGCAGTTGAAGCTGAACTGGGAGAGAAAGAAGATATCGATGGCAGCATCTGGAACAGTTCTGCTGCTATTCGCTACAAGGCCTTTAAGAATATCAGTTTTAGCCTTGTCTACATGGTTTATGAAATAGATGTTGATTACAATAAGAGAGATCTGGCTGGTTTCGTCGATTACAAGTATCACGGGCCGGTGTTAGGGATTGATTATTCATTTTAACAGTCTGGATGGCAGCATCTGGAACAGTTCTGCCGGAATACGCTATAAAGCTTTCGATAATTGTGGTGTTAGCCTGATTTACAGTGTGTTTGACCTTGATGTCGACTATGAAAAGCGTGGTTTGGCTGGATTCATCGATTACAAGTATCATGGGCCGGTGCTGGGTGTGGAATACTTTTTCTAGTGGGCTGAGTTGAGAGTGAACTCATCTGGGGAATATGAAATGAAGAAATATGGATTGTTGCTTATCTCTATAGTGCTGTTGTCGCCACTTGCGGTTACCGCCAAGGAAAAGCCTGAATGGCGCAGCTGGCCGCTGGGTGACCGGCTGATTGGCACTGTTGGTTATTACAAGCCCACGCTGGATACTAAAGCCGTGGTAAGTGACAGTGATGGAAATCTGGGTGCGTTAATCAGCTTTGAGGAGACCCTGGGGCTGTCCGATAACAAGGGTACAGCCATCGCCGCCATTGCCTGGCGCATTTCGAAACGCAACAGTCTGACTATGAACTATTTCAAGCTAAGCCGTGACGCCACCCAGAATTCCGAGGTAGGTATATTTATCACCAACCCGATGCCGCCCCCGGAAAGCATTGAGGTAAAGGTCACCCTGCCTATAACGGCCGCATTTGATATCGAATCGATCGATTTGAGTTACGCCTTTTCAATCATATTTACGGAAAAGATGAACCTTGCAGTGGGCATAGGTCTGGCGCTCCAGGAATTGACTTTCGGGCTGCAGGCGAGTGACGATTGCACTATTCCTGCATGCAGCGATTTTGGTGCGCCTCGCACGGTTAGTAGCACGGTGCCGTTGCCTACAATTAATTTTCTTTTCCAATACGCCATCAATGATAAATGGATAATTGACACGAATATTGGCTATTTGGATGTGGAGTTAGAGCTGGAGCAAAGTGAAAATCTGGGCGGGCGAATAATCAACTTAACGGCTGGCATCCGCTGGAAAACATGGGACCATTTCGGTTTTAATCTTGCGTACAAGCTATTTGATGTCGAGATCGATTATGCTAAGCGCAATCTGCGTGCGGCTGCTGAATATAAATACAAAGGTTTCATGCTGGGCATGCAGGGTTTTTATTAACCTGTGCAGCGGATCATCTGCGCTCCGCAATGTCTGAAAAGCCAGGCATGTGCCTGCTTTTCGATTGAGTGCCCCACAGTGCCAGTCTGGCCGACCGCGGTTTCCTGGTGCGTGTGGATGCTTATTTCTAACCTGCGATATCAATTACCGTCCTGTCTTAATTATGAAAAGCCCGGCTAAACCGGGCTTTTCTGTTTCTGCTGCTAGAATGGTAGTCTGACCCGATGGTGAGATCGTGGCCACACATTGCTTTTATTATTCTGGTCTTTGCCGGTCCGGCCAGTCCGGTTTATGCCATCGCTAATGGCGAACCTGTCAGCGATGCACAGTTCGTGGCCGAATACGGCTGGACAGTCGTCATTGTCCATAAAATCTCCGGTGGTATTTGTGCTGGCGCATTGATTGCGCCACGCTGGGTCGTAACGGCGGCACACTGCACCAGCAAGCAAAAATACGTACTGGTCGGCAATGCCGAACGGGGCAAGGCGCAACGTATCGAAATTGAGCGCGCTATACGTCACCCGGAGTTTGATAAAGAAACCCTGCAAAATGATGTGGGGTTGTTATATTTGTCTGAACCTCTGGAAATCGAGCCGGCAATAATGGCGTCAGAAACAGAGGCTCGACTCTTGTTGCTGCCCGGCGCCGCCGCAACGATAGCCGGCTGGGGTAAACCGGCCTATAAAAGGCCTCCTGCAGAGCGTCTGGTTGAAGGTCAGGCGCGACTGGAACAGCTTGGCAAACGTGGCAGTCAGTATATTTATGATGACCCCAATACCGGGCCGTGCGGATTGGACAGTGGTGGCCCAATGATCATGCAGACCCTGGATAATCGCCGTGTGCTGGTGGGGGTTGCCAGCGCGACTGATGGTAATCTCTGTGCCCGGGGTGGCGGAGTGGCTATTTATACTAACTTGTCAGTGGTGCGTGAGTTTATTGACAGGAAAATGCGGCAGTTTCCTGCGGAGTAGTTTAAAAATGCGTCTTGATCTTGTACTTGAACCCGAGTCACCGCAGCGTTTTGCTGAGCTAGGGCTGCTGGCCGAGTCCCTGGGTTTCGGTGCAGTCTGGACCGCCAACCATATCGCCGCACGCGATCCGTTTATGAGTTTTATGGCGCTCGCCCAGCAATCCAAAGCAATCCGCATGGGGCCAATTGCAATTAGCCCCTATGAGTTGCATCCGGTCAAGATCGCCAACTCGCTGCTGACACTCAATGAGCAGGCCCGAGGTCGTGCCGTTATCGTCATCGGCGGTGGGGGTGGTTCAGTAATCGGTATGGGATTGAAATCAGGTCGGCGCGAGGTGATGCCGCGCATGGTGCGGGCAGTGCGTGAATGTGTCGAGTTATTGCACGGCGCGGCGACAGAAAAGCCGTTTAACTACAACGGTGAATTATTCCAGGTGCAGGGCTATAACGCCGGCTGGGTGGGTGATATGACGCCAAAGATTTATGTGGGCGCATCAAAGCCGCAAATGCTGCGTATGGCCGGGCGCGTAGCTGATGGCGTCATGATGTCTGATGTAACGCTGCCGCGCATTGCTGACGCGATGACTGTGCTGAATCAGAGTCTCAGTGAGCACGGTCGTGATACTGCAAATTATCCGGTCAGCAATTTATATGCATGGCACGTCAAAGAGGACAAGCAGGCGGCGCTGCATGAGGCGCGTGCCAAATTATTTGTGCGCGGCATGCTTGAAAACTGGTACATCTCGCCCTTTTTGGAACCGCAGGAATGCGATCTTGTTGAGGCTAATTTTGCGGCATTTGCGTCGGCCTATATCAACAATAGCGATGCAATCACCGGCGTTCCTGATGCCCTCGTCAATAAACTGGTGGATAACCTGACATTTACAGGTGGACTGGATGACATTGATCGCTTCATAGAAGAACTGCTGCAGTTCAAGGCGGCTGGTTTGACAGAATTTGCTATTCGTCTGTATGACCAGCCTGAATCCTCTATACGCTTGTTAGCCGACCGAGTGATCCCTGCTCTTAATTAGGAGCGTCGCTTCAGCTTGAAGTCAGGCATCACGGTTTGCGGTATTCCCCTGTGGTATAAAGTCCGCGCTAATACCGGCAGGCATCCTGCAACTCAATATGATCAATTGTTTTAAGCCATGAAATCGGAGAGGTCGCGTTGAACAAAATTAGGTATAGCAATAACAGTCATTGCTTTAAGCTTCCTCGCTTTTGTCGCCGGCGCCACAATTACACGTTTCGAACTATTTCCCTATGGCCAGCTGAAAAATTCTTTTGATGCAGCTGAAGATCTGGATTTCCTGTAGTAGAACCGTCAGATTTTGCAGCTACGCCTGGATGCTTTAATACGATCCATAGTAGCGCTGGTCCCATGGGCTATAGCGACCAATTCCTGATCAGAGAATCCGGGTTTGTAATAGGTGGGGGCTTTAATGCGGCTGGCGGCAGTATCAATAAAGTCGGTCGCTACATTGAGCTGACAATGCCGGATAAGGTCGCCGAGGATGGCCTGCGGATGGGTGCACAAATCTTCGAATACAACGAATTTTGCTGCGGCAGCAAGTTTTTCATTTGCCTCTATCTGGTCGATCAGGTAACTGTAGATCATATTCCAGTAACATATCCATCCAGCCAGCTCTTCTCCGGCGGCCCATAATTTGATGATCTCGGCGGTGGTGTTGTTATCACCGGTGTTGATAGGGACACGATCCAGGCCAAATTCGTGGTGGCCGACACGGCGCAGGTGATCGCGCGCACGTTTGTTGGCTGTCTGGCCACGGGTAAACAGGTTGTGCTGCTTAATCAGCGAGGCTATGTGGGCGGCAGGTTCACGTACCGGCAATACAAAGCGGGCGTCTGGGTAAAGTGACAGCAGGAATTCCAGGCGCGTGATCTGATAATTGGCTTTAGCGAGATAGCGTTGGCCGCCGTGTACGGCCAACAGCTTCTTTATGTGGGCGGTATAAAAAGTACTGAAGCCGCCATCATCATCTTCCGGTCTGATGATATTGCTGACGCCAGGATTGTGCGCGTCGGGGAAGAAGCTTGTCCAGATGGGTTCCTCCATGGCTTCCGGGCTGTCCAGTGTCACAAGGATGCCGTCTTTATGGGCCCGCTCACTGGGTGCGGCAGTGCCGGTGCGCATATATTTCAGCATGGTATTCCATGCATACGGTGTGAATACGGGTGGGAAGTCTTTGTAGCGCTGGCTGACCAGTCCGGGTGTCTGTGCGAGTATCTCCAGCAGGATTGTGCTGCCGGAGCGCGCCAACCCGGATACATACACCGGTTTTTCAATCTTTATCGGGTCAAGTTTGTCCGCAACTATCGATGTCTCGAGCTTGCCAATAGTCTTCCACAAACCAGGGTGCTCACACACCAGCCAGCTGAAGAAAGCCATGTTGCCGGATACCTCGAAGATAGCGGCATCATCTGTAGGAATCTTCGGGTTCATGCGTGCGCGCAGTTAGTTTAGTGAATCTTAAAGGCAACTTTGATCCCCAGCGAGCAGAGGATCAACACGAAAAAATAGGCCAGTTCCCAGGTGTGTGCCCATGCGGGGCCGAAATTCAGATACTTGATGCGGGGTAACCCGAAGTGAATATCCTGGACACTGGTGCCCTCAGGCAGGTAACCATTTGGATTGCCGATTAATGAGTTCCACCACTGCTGCTGATGCACTACAGGAACCGGTGCGGTCAGGGGTAGTGTCAGCAGAGATTCGTTAGCCGTGGAAAAGAGTGTTACGGGGTTTTCACCAGCAGGCCAGGTTAGCGTGTAGCTGTCAGCCTGATCAGCATCAGATTCCAGCCCGGACAACAACAGCGCGGGGCTGCTCTGTACAGAAATAACTGTTCCCGCTGCCGGCAGCGTGTAGCTAAAATTATTGCTTACCCAAATGATCAGTGTCAGTGCGGGGAGGGAGCTTAAAATAGCGGGAACGAGGACAATAAGAAAATGTTTTCCTGATGCGGCCAATGACTCTTTTGCAAGCGGCCACATCTCGCCAAATTCTGTACCTTCGTAAGCAGCCATCTCCCTGCGTCCTGCTATGGCCCGCTTTTTTGCAGCTTCAACTTTGCTTTGTGCTGAACAAAGCCAGTAAAGGAGCATGGACAGAATGGCCGTGATGACCGACCACAGCAACAGGCGTGGAAACAACGGCAGAAAGCTGAATAAGCCATCTATAGCCGAGAACAACGGCGCCGGTAAATCGAATAAACCCATTGATGAAAGTTAGCGAGTGAAAGATCAGGAAGCAGGTGAGTTATCTGCTGGTTTGCTGCTGTCGGGCGCAGCAGCATCCGTAGCAGCGGCAGATACTTCCTCGGCGTTTGCTTTGTTTGCTTTGTTTGCTTTGGCTTTGCGAAGCATAATGCGGATCGGCCAGAAGAGTATGACGCCCACGGCCATAACAACACCGACAATCAGGCCCCACAGTGCCCCGAGCATGCTGATGCCAGCGCCGGGTCCTACGTAAGCCAGCGCCAACCCGGGTGCCAGCATCAATATTAATGCAGCCCCAATTATTCTCTGAGAGATATTCATTCCTGACCGCATACCTTTAATTCTCCTTCCTGGGCACAGATAACTTCTGTCAGTGCTGAGCCGGGTAATGCCTGCTGTGGCAGCCCGTTCTGCGTGACGCGCAAGTATAAACGATTTTAGCGCGGTAACCGTGAGGCTGTCGGGTTGGTCGCGCTGTCCATAGCATTGATGATATTGGTGTATTCACCATAAAATGCTTTGATCACGCGCACATTACAGGCAAATGCATCTGCAGCCGGGCCAATCGATTGAATTCTATCCGGGTCCCAACCGTGTAACATAAGCAATGCAACAACGATGCCGTGGTCCGGCATGGTGAGGGATCATGACACTACAGAAGGCAGCATTCATTGGGTTGGTGATAGCGGTTACGCTGGCATTTTTCGGCCTGTTGTCAGGTTTTGTGCAGCCCATCTTCTGGGCGGCAACCCTGGCTGTTTTATTTCATCCGGCCCAGGTGCGTATTCTCACCCTGGTTAAGCAGCATCAGTCGGTTGCTGCAATTCTTAGCCTGCTGCTGATTTGTATAACTGTATTGATACCGGCCTGGTTTATCGCCTCCGCGGTGATCAGTGAAGCCGGGTCTTTTTATACGCGGGTGCAAAGTGGTGCGGTCAACCCCGCCGGTGCTATTGACTGGCTGCGGAGTACATTACCGATTATCAATGAATTCCTGAATAATATCGGCGTAACACCTCAGGATATTCAGGAAAAGCTTTCTGCAGCCGCTATTAAGGGTAGTCAGTTTGTGGGGTCGCTCGCCATTTCAGCTGGGCAGAATGCGGTGCGCTTTGGAGTGATGTTTTTTTTAATGCTGTATGTGCTCTATTTTTTCCTGCGTGATGGTGAGCAATTGCTGGATACACTGGTGCAAGCGCTGCCTTTGGGTGATGAGCGCGAACGTGAGCTGTTTGCGAAATTTGCTGAAGTATCCAGAGCGACCGTTAAAGGCACCCTGATTATTGGTTTGGTTCAGGGAACACTTGGCGGCATAATTTTTGCGTTAATGGGAATAGAGGGTGCTGTGTTCTGGGGCACGGTGATGGCTATCATGTCTTTGTTGCCGGTGGTGGGGGCCAGCCTCGTATGGGCGCCGGCGGCCCTGATCATGTTGGCAAATGGTGCTAACACCAAGGCTGGGATATTGGTGGTATTTGGGGTGCTGGTGATTGGGTTGGTGGACAACCTGTTGCGACCAATTCTCGTTGGGCGCGATACGCGCATGCCTGACTACCTGGTATTGCTTTCTACCCTGGGTGGCCTCACCGTATTTGGCGTGTCGGGCTTTGTTATCGGACCCGTGATTGCAGCCTTATTCCTGACGGTATGGGTGATGTTCGCCAAAGAATTCAACGGGCACGATATCGGGGCATCACCTGACTAAAACTTTTGCTCAGTGCTCCATGTCCGGCATGATCAGGCTGGTCGTTACCATCCCCAGGTCATCACCTCGTAACAGATGATCCTCAATACCCAGCAGGATAGGGTCGGCATGGCTGCGGTAGATATTTATCTTGGCATTGAAAACATTGTGGCTTAGCCCGTGCTTGTCCTGGATAGTCAGTTTGCGAATGCTAAATAATCCGTTACCCGAAGGTTCACCGGTCAGGTAACACTTGATGGATTCGATCATGTCGCCTGATAAAACCAGCCCGTTTAATTGCGACAAATTGATCTGCGCGTAATCAATAAAAGCAACTGAATCCAGTTCGATACGGCTGCCAGGCTGATCACCCTGTAATACTGCATTAAATTCACCCACCAGTACCTGGCCTGGCAGGGCGCGTTCTATCATGCGGGCCAGCTCGATGGTCACGTCCCCGACGATGTCGCTAAATACCGTCGGATTAAGGCCTTCTGCCTGATGAAACTCATAACAACTGCCTACATGAAAGGCAGCACGTAACAAGGGCACCGTGCGCCCGTTGGCCTTACTGCGCGCGATGGCGTTATCGGCCAGCACCAGGTGCATCAGGTGATAGAGATTGGTGTTTGCACCCACGCCAAGATCACGATTCCAGATATAGAAACCATCGCCGGTGCTCGAGCGGGCAAAGTTTACGTTGAGTTCCCGGTTGAGCATTTTGCTGTGTGTGGAATTCAGTGAATAGGAGAGGCTGTTCAGCTGGGTCATTTGCTCAAACGGGCTCAGCAGGCTGAAGCCCACAATATCAAACAGCGCTACGGCACGATTGTGTACATAGCTAACGCAGTAGCGTGTCACCAGTTTTTCAACAATAATGGTTTCCGCTGTTTCACCTGAGAGTGCCTGGCGTAACTCGACATAAACAGGCTCTACGCTCAGTAGCCGCGCAGCATTGTCCATCTGGCGTGGTTGCAACTGGCGTTGCCCCGATAACAGGCCCATGACAAAGTCTGCAGCTGCCTGATCAGGTGCGACGTCTTCCTTAGCTATGCTCCCGTCGCGCGTGTTTAGCGCATAGTCAGCCACTGTGTAGTGGGGCACGATCAGCAGCAGGATCCCGTTGCCGCTGGCACACCAGCCGAGGATAAAATTGCGCCCCAGTTCCCAGTGAGCATGCAGCTTACGGTCCAGCTCAACTATATTGCTGCGTTCAGCAAGGCTCAGGGTGTCCAGCTGGTAATTCAGGTCGCCCCAAAGGTCCTGTCCGGTCAGGCTCAGGAAAGTTGTATCGGCTTTATGATCAATTGTGTCTGACAACAGACTGCCCCATGTTTTAATGTGCTGCTTAACCCGAGGCAGATAAATACCATGATTGCCACATAAAACGTAATCTATTTAACAGCTGGGTAATAGAAATCAGGAAAAATATTAGGGAAAATTCAGGATATTTCGATTGAATACCAGGCCCGATAAACAAGTTCTAGACGCACTCAAAGCAGTGGTTGGCAGTGCAGGCTTTCGTGAAGAGGCGGCGGATCTGGAGCCGCATCTGACGGAGTGGCGCGGATTATTTAAGGGCCAGACCCCGCTGATGCTGATGCCGGCGAGCACCGCTGAGGTCAGTGCCATTCTGAAAATCTGTAGCGCACACGGTATTGCGATCGTCCCCCAAGGCGGTAATACCGGGCTGGCCGGTGGCGCTATACCGGGCATAGAGGGTGATGATGCGCAGATCTTATTGTCTTCATCACGGCTGAAGCAGATTCGGGCTATTGATGCTGAAAATTATACGATGACCGTCGAAGCAGGCTGCCTGCTGGCAGATATCCAGGCAGCCGCGCAGGAGGCCGGGCTGTTTTTCCCTCTTAGTCTGGCAGCCGAGGGCAGCTGTCAGATTGGTGGCAATATTTCGACCAACGCCGGGGGTACCAATGTCCTGCGTTTCGGTAATACCCGTGACCTGGTGCTGGGGCTTGAGGTCGTGTTGCCCGATGGCGCGATCTATAACGACCTGCGTGGTTTGCGCAAGGATAATACGGGTTACGATCTGAAACAGTTATTTATTGGTGCAGAGGGCACGCTGGGATTTGTTGCCGCGGCTACGCTCAAGTTATTCCCCGCACCGCGTGCCACAGCGACCGCATGGCTGGCGGTAGCAACGCCTGCGGCGGCCGTCGCTTTATACAGCGAAGCCCGTAAACAGGTGGGTGATGAACTGGTCGCCTTTGAACTGATACCGCGTATCGCGATTGATATGGTGCTTGAGCATATCCCCGGCACCCGTGACCCGCTGGCTGATGCCCAGCCCTGGTATGTATTGCTGGAACTGGCCAGTGCACGTGATCAGTTCGTAACCGATGAGCAGCTGACCGAGCTGTTGGGCAGTTGCCTGGAACAGGGCCTGGTGCAGGACGGCGTGGTTGCCAGCAGTGAGGCGCAGCGCAACGACCTGTGGCGGCTGCGGCACTGTATTTCAGAAGCGCAGAAAAGTGCGGGTGCCAGTATCAAGCATGATATTTCGGTGCCGGTATCAGCCATGCCTGAATTTCTGCAGCAGGCCAGCAAACTTGTAACGGCCTGCGTGCCAGGCATTCGCCCGGTGCCTTTTGGCCACCTGGGTGATGGCAACCTGCATTACAACGTGAGCCAGCCCGCCGATATGTCAGCTGCAGATTTTCTGGCGTTATGGGAACAGTTGAACGAGATCGTGCACACACTCGCGGTGGAACTGGGCGGCAGTTTCAGCGCTGAACACGGCATCGGTTCGCTCAAGGTGTCCGAACTGGAGCGGCTGGCAGATCCCGTGAAGATGAAACTGATGCGGGCTGTTAAACAGGCCCTTGATCCCGGCGGCATTATGAATCCGGGGAAGGTGTTGCGCGGCTAGGTATTGGTTAACAAGGGATGGGTCTACTGTGATTCGGTAATACATCGTTGTGTAATCTGCGAGCGCATTTACTTGGGCTGATGCAGCAGGGCGCCCTAGCTCATATTGACCTGTTCTGAGACTCGCCGTGAATACGTCCATGTAGGCCACAGTCTCAGAACAGGCCAACGTGAGCTAGGGCTATGTTGGTCGATCTGGGGCTACGGTGGATATTCCCTCAAGCGTACTGCTGCAAAAATTTATTCAGACCTTCCAGCCCGAAAAATTTTCCAGCTGCCCTGTCAGCACGCCATGTTTTACCACTGATGGTGATAGCACCTTTGGGCCGGGGGTGTTGTGCGCAGCGACACAGCGGCCGGGGAAAGCCATGCTTTCCCCGGCATTAATTCGGCTAAAGGTCTTTTCAGCCGCTCTGCTGGCGTCCAGACAGCCTCATTGAAGACCGCAGGGAGCCATCGCGGAGCGCAACACCCCCGGCCCAAAGGTGCGTGGCCCACTGAAATGCAAAAAAGATGAGGTTAATGCGCGACCGACACGACCTGCCCATAGTCTCAGCGCAGTCCGAGCGTAACTTCGCAGGTATTCAGGGCCAGACCCTGATGTCCTGACTACACGTATTTGGCGTCTGACCCTGAATAGACTAAATTCACCCTCCACAAATTATCAGCTGATGGCAGGTAAGTTAGCATCAGACGTTTATTGCTGAGTGACTTTAGACCCACACTAGAATGCTCAAGAAATTGCGGTCTGACCCCAATTAACCGGTCACTTGGTCTAAAATGCGCGCTCAGTTTTTTTACCCAGGCAGCAGCATGAGCGACAAAGACAAGGATAAAGGCACCCCCGATCCGGCCCGGCAGTATTCCAGCGTGGTTGTGGATGGTCTCGCGGCGGCACCCAGTCGGGCGATGCTGCGTGCCGTTGGTTTTAAGGACGAGGATTTCCGCAAGAGCCAGATCGGTATCGCATCGACCTGGAGCATGGTGACCCCGTGCAACATGCATATCGACAAGCTGGCTGATCAGGCTGAGCGGGGTGCGAATGCAGCCGGCGGCAAGGCCGTACAGTTCAATACGATTACCGTTTCCGATGGCATCTCCATGGGCACGCCCGGCATGCGTTATTCGCTGGTCTCCCGCGAGGTGATTGCCGACTCTATCGAAACTGTGGTGGGTGCCGAGGGCTTTGATGGCTTGGTCGCCATTGGCGGGTGTGACAAGAATATGCCCGGTTGCCTGATGGCCATGGCCCGTCTCGACCGGCCATCCGTATTTGTTTACGGCGGTACCATTCAGCCCGGTCCGCATCGGCGCGACATCGTGTCGGTATTTGAGGCAGTCGGTGGTGTGGCTGCGGGCAAGGTCAGTAACGAAGAACTGCTGGAGATTGAGCGTACAGCTATTCCCGGCGCCGGTTCCTGTGGCGGCATGTACACGGCCAACACGATGGCTTCGGCCATTGAGGCGATGGGCATGAGCCTGCCCGACAGCTCGGCCCAGGATGCGATCTCGGCTAACAAGTTGACCGACTGCGAGCGTGCGGGTGCGGCTGTAGTGGAACTCGTTAAAAAGAACATCAAGCCTTCCGACATCATGACGCGTGCGGCCTTCGAAAATGCCATCACCGTGGTGATTGCACTGGGCGGGTCTACCAATGCGGTATTGCACCTGATCGCGATTGCCAGCGAAGCCGGCGTGCCGCTGGAACTGGATGATTTCACCGAAATCGGTGCACGTGTGCCGATGCTGGCGAATCTCAAGCCCAGTGGCACCTATACCATGTCGGAGCTGATCCAGATCGGCGGTATCCGGCCGTTAATGAAGCGCCTGCTGGATGCCGGCATGCTGCACGGTGAGTGCATAACGGTAAACGGCAAGACGATGGCCGAAAACCTGGCTGATGTAACGGATTACCCGGAGGGCCAGGAGATCATCCTGCCGCTGGATAACCCGGTCAAGAAAGACAGTCACCTGGTCATTTTGTACGGCAACCTGGCACCGGAAGGGTCGGTCGCCAAGATCACGGGTAAAGAAGGCATCAGTTTCAGCGGCACGGCCAGAATCTTCGCGTCCGAGGAAGAAGGTCTGCAGTCTATCCTCGACGGCGACGTGGTCGCCGGCGATGTGGTGGTGATTCGCTATGAAGGCCCCAAGGGCGGGCCGGGTATGCGCGAAATGCTGAGCCCGACTGCCGCCATCATGGGCAAAGGCCTGGGCGATAAGGTGGCCTTTATCACAGACGGGCGCTTCTCAGGTGGTAGCCACGGTTTTGTGGTGGGACATGTCACACCGGAAGCCGCCGTGGGTGGCCCGATTGCATTAATAGAAAACGGTGACCGGATCACGATTAATGCCGAAACCCGCACTCTGGATGTGGATATCAGTGCGGAAGAGTTCGCGGCCCGGCGGGCCAAATGGCAGGCACCGGCGACTACCGCGCGCCCGGGTGTCCTGACCAAGTACGCCCGGCTGGTGAGTTCGGCGTCCAAAGGGGCCGTAACCAGCGCCGATAATTGAAGTACAACTTTATGTGCGTAAAGTATGTAGCCGGGCCGACATGGATCCTGACATCTGTCTGAGGCCCGCCGTGAACACATCCCTGCGGGCCACAGCCTCGGAGATATCAGGACCCATAACGTCTGGATAGTTTTTGCGATGAGTGAGACAGCAGTGGGTCGCCCTCTGAATTCTTTGCCCAAGGTAGAAAAATCTGCTGCTGGTGGTGAATCAGGGCGGGCCCTTTAATTACCTTTTTACCGGGTCCGAACGGGGCTATGCCTGTGCTGACATTTGCTGCCGGTCAGGTTAGAGGTGACTGCGGCGGTTGACGTGCCGCGGCGCTTCCGGTCTACTTCGCTTCTTTCTTTATCTCAGGGGCTAATCCCGGGATAAAAACAGGGCGTAACTCATGGGTGGGCGGCCCGGATTCATGGCGCTGGTTCGTGAAACGGTCTCATACCATGGTTTCAGCCCAGCAATTTGATGCCTCAATGATGAATAACGCATTAACAGCCAAACGAAAACACAGCAAGCGGCCGGTCCGGATGACCAGGGGCCGCTTATGCGGGGTGCGCTGAACAGTTACAGACTCGGGTGCAACGAGACTGCTTTCAGAAAGCCCGCCAGGTCCAGACCGTAGCGGGCTTTTTTATTAGTTAAAAAATATAATATAAATAAGTAGTTAAGGAATATTATTGTGGTAAGTTCTGATCAGCCGATACGCTGGGTAGTGCTGAAGTTTGGTGGTACCAGCGTAGCGACAGCAGCCAACTGGGCGATTATCAGGGACCTGGTTCGTGAGCGGCTGGCTGAAGGGCTGCGCCCGCTGGTGGTGCATTCGGCGGTGGGCGGGGTGTCGAACCAGCTGGCGGCCCTGCTGGAGGATGCTGCACAGGGCGAGCATGAGGAACTACTGCAGCAGATTATTGATTGCCATCATGATCTGGCGAACGATCTTGGCCTTGACGGTGAAGCCTTGCTGGGAGCCTACCTGGGTGAGTTGGCCCAACTGGTTGCAGGTATCCGGCTGGTGCGTGAAGTCAGCCCTCGCGTACATGCCAAAGTCATGGCGTTGGGCGAACTGATGGCTACAACATTGGGAGCCGCCTATTTACAGTCGCAGGGTATTGCGGCCAACTGGCACGATGCCCGCAATTCCCTTTGCAGTATCGATGCGCCGGGTGTGTCTGAGCGGGCGTCATTTTTATCGGCAACCTGTGCATCGGATGCGGACCCACACTTGCAGGCTGAACTGGCAGACATAGGTGGCGTAGTCCTGACGCAGGGCTTCATTGCTCGCAACGGCCGTGGCGAAACTATTCTATTAGGCAGAGGTGGCTCCGATACCTCGGCTGCGTATTTTGCCAGTCGCCTGCAGGCTGAGCGTCTGGAAATCTGGACCGATGTGCCGGGGATGTTCAGCGCCGATCCGCGCGCGGTGTCGGGTTCAAGACTGCTCAAAGCCTTGCGCTATGAAGAAGCCCAGGAAATTGCGTCAACGGGTGGCTCGGTATTGCATCCACGGGCGATCTCGCCGGTACGCCGTGCCGGCATTCCGCTGTGGATCAAGAGCATCGCGCGCCCGGATGCGCCGGGTACAGTCATTTCCAAGGATGCCGGTGATGATGCGCCACGGGTTAAGGCGATCTCGCGCCGTGCGGGGATTACGCTGGTCTCCATGGAAACACTGGGCATGTGGCAGGAAGTCGGTTTTCTTAGTCAGGCATTCAAGTGTTTCAGTGACTTAGGATTATCTATTGATCTTGTTTCGACCTCTGAGAGCAACGTGACGGTCACCCTCGACCCGAGCGCTAATGCCATGGATGCCAGCATGATGGAGCGCCTGCAGTCCAACCTGGAGCGCTTGTGTCGGGTGCGGATATTGCCGGATGTGGCCGTGGTCAGCCTGGTCGGGCAGAAGATCCGTGCCATGTTGCACGAGATCGGGCCGGCGCTGGAGGCTTTCCAGGAAAACCGGATCTATCTCCTGAGCCAGGCTGCGAGTGACCTGAACCTGAGCTTTGTGGTGGATGAGGATCAGGCCGAGCGTCTGGTAAGGAAATTGCATGCGACCCTGATCAGCCCGCCGAAGACCGATGCCGTATTTGGTGAAACCTGGGAAGAACTGATTGCAGAGTCGCAGGATGCTGCCATACCCGTGGTCGCACCCATCCCCTGGTGGATCGCAAAGCGTGAACAGCTGATTGAAATTGCGGTAGCTAAACAATCGGCCTATGTCTACGATCGTGCCTCTATAGTCGCGGCAGTTGCACGCTTGCGTGGCCTGCAGTCGGTCGACCAGGTGTTTTATGCCATCAAGGCCAATGCGCACCCCGAGGTACTGCAAGTGGTGTACGACGGCGGCATGAATTTCGAAGTGGTATCCCCCGGTGAGATTCAGCTGGTGCTGGACCTGTTCCCGGACATTGATCGCCAGCGCATCCTGTTTACGCCGAATTTTGCCCCGCGAGAGGAATATGAATTCGGCCTGGAGCAGGGCGTGTGGGTGACACTGGATAATCTGCACCCACTGCGTGAGTGGGGCGAGAGTTTCGCCGGCAAGCAGGTCTTTTTGCGGCTGGACCCCGGCCAGGGGCGGGGTCACCACGAGCATGTCAAAACAGCCGGTGTGCATTCAAAATTTGGTATCCCCCTGTTTGAACTGGACGAAGCCGTTGAATTGGTAGCCGCCTGCGGTGCTGAAGTGGTCGGGCTGCACGCCCATACTGGCAGTGGCATTTTGCAGGCCGATAACTGGGAAGATGTGGCAGCCTCGCTGATTGCGGTTACGCAGCATTTCCCAACGGTTCGTATACTCGACTTAGGCGGTGGTCTGGGTATCCCCGAAACACCCGGGCAGCAAGCACTGGACATGGCCGCGCTGGACGCGAGCCTGGCCGAGGTCCGTGCCCAGCTTGACGGGTTTGAACTGTGGCTGGAACCGGGGCGCTACGTGATTGCCGAGGCGGGCGTGTTGCTGGCCACGGTGACCCAGATCAAGGGTAAAGGTGATGTGCAGTACGTGGGCATCACGACCGGCATGAATTCGCTGATCCGCCCGGCGCTGTACGGTGCGTATCACGAGATCACCAACCTCAGCCGCGTGGGCGAGGCGGCCACCGAGATTGTTAATGTCGTCGGACCTATCTGTGAAACCGGCGACCGGCTGGGCAGTGATCGTTTGTTACCGCCCACCCGTGAAGGCGATGTGCTCGCAATTGCCAATGCGGGTGCGTATGGCTATGTGATGAGTTCGCGTTATAACCAGCGTGAACCTGCCGAGGAAGTGGTTATATAGCCGGCGTTTCGATATTTGAATAACGGCAGGCTAATAGGGGCGCAGACTTTTTTCTTTGCGTGAGTGGCAGACATAAATGGCACTTAAATAATAAAGATATCACCACCATACTGGGTGTCATGCTGATCGTTGCGGGTGCAGGCATGGCTTTATAGGGCTATCAATTGACCGGTGAAATGAACGCACGCCTCACCAAATACCATTACCGGATCATTACCAAATGCTGTCATCATGCGTTACCCAGGTGCTATCGTCAGTTTTCTGGTGGGTGCATACCTCCCTCCGCAAGGACTGAGATAGATAATGTCAGTGTATGCCACAGGGACACCGCTGCATCACTAATAGCAGTATCGAATGTGCGGCCTGTGTCACAGTAGTTAGCAAAGGGTAGGGTTGCTGATGACTTTCAAGTTGGATAAACGTCTGCAGGATGATTGCTTCGTATTGGGCCGCATGGAGTTCTCACGGGTGTTGTTGATGAACAATGCCGCCGTGCCCTGGTTTGTACTGGTGCCCAATACGCAAGAAACCGAAATCTTTGACCTGCCAAGCACCGAGCGCGCCATGCTCTGGGACGAAGTGGATCGCATGGCCGAATACATGCGCCATGATCCTTCCATAGAAAAACTCAATATTGCCGCCATCGGTAATGTAGTCAGCCAGCTGCATGTGCATATCGTGGGGCGGCGGCAGGACGATTACTGCTGGCCCGATGTCGTGTGGGGACGACCGTCAGAAGAAACATACACGGATGTAGCTGTGGCAGAAATAGTGAAATCTGTAGCCGATCATATAGAGGTATTCGTTCCATGAAAGCAGTCGTTGTGTGTGCGGCATTGTGTTTGCCATTATTTAGTGTTGCCCAGGATTTCAGTGATATTGATCCCGCCGTCCTTGATTC
>SMVB01384262.1_pt1 | contig 17624 bp, 13 predicted proteins | sample 2456461 | NCBI WGS metagenome assembly SMVB01 (sample SAMN11095934, study PRJNA526329) | marine sediment metagenome | biome: Marine sediment; feature: Surficial sediment; material: Deep marine sediment; isolation source: Hadal surficial sediment | place: Pacific Ocean | collected 2014-05 | depth...
CACGTGATAGGCTCGAATATCGCCCGGTGCCGCCCCGGCCGTTTCATTGACCGCCGACCCCATGATAATGAGGTTCTCGAAAATAACACCGGGGGAGGGGGCATTGACGCTGACCAATTCAGGGTTCCTGCCCAGGCCTACCCGCAGGTCCACCTTGCCCCGATCACCGAAAGAGTCAACGAGCTTGCCGTTGCGGGCATCAAGTGCCATCAGGTAGTGGCCGGTGGAAAAGAAAATTCGCTTGCCGGCTTTTCCTTCCCAGTAGGTCACGCCCCGCATATTGGATAAGCCAACGTGAGACGGGGGGGGAGAATAAGCCCAGAGCTCCTCTCCCGAATCGGCTGCCAGGGCAAACACGTTGTAGTGGGGGTTGCGGCCGAACAGCACGCCATCCACCACAATGGGATTTACCTGAAGTTCGGATGTCGCCGGCAGTGGTTGTCCCCTGGCGCTGCTGTAGGACCAGGCAAGGGTGAGCTCGGTGATATTGTCCCGACGGATTTGGGTTAGCGTTGAGTAGTGACTATTGCCGTCATCGCCGCCGTAGGTTGTCCAGCCGATGTAATCCTGTGCCGACGCGCCGGCGGAGGCGAGGAGGCCCGCCAGTGCCAGGATAATTACCGGAGTGCGCGCGATTGTTACCATGGCGGGCTTCCCTGAGGTTGAAACCAGAGTTTACCGGACAGCGCCGCCGCCATCGACAGAAAGTAATTGCCCGGTGATGAACGATGCGCGATCGCTGGACAGGAAAGTGACTGCCTCGGCAATTTCCTCTGGCTCACCCAAACGGTTCATGACTGCTGCCTTCTTCAGGCCCTCGGCCATATCGGGCTGCTCTTCAAAATATTTCTCAATACCCGGAGTTCTGATCACGCCGGGAGACACCGCATTGATTCGGATGCCCTGGGCTCCGTACTCGGCGGCAGAGCTCTTGGTGAGGATGTTAACCCCGGCTTTCGCTGCGGCGTAGGCAGTATTGTAGGCTTGACCCCTCAGGGAGGCATTGGATGAGATATTGACGATAGAGCCACCACCCGTTTTCAGCATGGCGGCGATCTCGTATTTCATGCACAGCCAGGTGTTGGTCAGGCACATCTCCAACGTCTGGTCGAACACCTCGCGCTCGAATTCGTGGATGGGACCGCTGCCGCGACTCACCGCCGCACTGTTGCAGGCGATATCCAGGCGGCCATAAGTGGATACGGCAAAATCTACCGCTTTCTTAACGGACTCTTCCTTGCTCACATCGCCCTGCACGAAAGCCGCTTCGCCGCCGGCTTGTTGGATGAGCTCGACGGTCTCCTGACCCATTTCGGCGTTGAAGTCGGCGATGACCACCTTGGCCCCCTCGCGGGCATAGGACATGGCAATGGCGCGTCCGATACCTTGCCCGGCGCCTGTCACGAACCCTGCTTTGTTTCCCAGTAATCCCATTTTCAACTCCTCGGTTTGTTCTGTTCAGTAATTAATTAGTTTGCCTGGGTTTTCACTGCGGTCATACTTTGAATGTTGCCCGCTGCATTGGTAGATAGACATTCCCCACCAGTCGATCATCGACTGCTTTACAGCCGGTGGGCAAGCCATGTCTGAGTAAATCATGTGGCGTGTAGAGGATACGTCGTATCGCTCGCGCAGTTCCCGGGGTAGTGCCAGCAACCGGCTGAACTGGTCAGATAGCATGTAACTGGTTGTTACCCGGTACTGGTCTATGGCCCGCAACATGCCCTCGGCATCCCACTGATCCACCAGCACCACGGAATGGCCGTAGTGCAGAGAATTCACCGCCCACCGCATGGCCTCGGGAAATTGTAGCGGGCAGCCACAGTAATGTACGTTCCGGGTTTCAGGCTTTATATCAAATAGCGCCATGAGCTGTGCAATTTCGGCCATTTTCTGCAACTGTCGGTCATTGCTGAGTTGAGCCGAAACCTCTGCCGCGTCGGTGGCGGCACGGATTGTTCTTGAGGGCTTGCTGATCGTGCCCTTGTCAGCTTGCTGGGCAATCAGGACGCAGTCAATTCTGCTCACCGCGAGGCTTAGCGCGATCAGTTCGGCGCAATTGGGCAGCGTCGTCACCACGCGATCTCCCGGTTGCAGACCCTGACCGTGCAAATCGCGAACAATGCGCTTGCATTCGTCGAGCAACTCACCGCGGCTCCAATGGCGTCCATCGGGCGCCGCCAGGGCCAGTTTACCTGGGGCCTGCTGAGCAAAATGCCAAAATCCAATGCTAGACATGGGATGCAATGCCGCTACTACCTATCCGGCAACGCCACTGGTGGCCTTGGTCGGGGTGCTGCGCAGGGCAGAGATGACCATAGGTACAACCAACGCAGCGGCCATTAGCCCGGCCCACAGACCCTTGAAGATGGCGTAGTGAAGCGGAATAATTTGTTCCACTCCCGCCAGGTAAAACGCCACCAGGGGGATTGGGGCGGCCAGGCACATACCGACAATACCAAACCAAAAGGCGTTGCCGAGGGTGCTGGCAGGAAGGCGGTTTACCCAGGCCTGTAGACGCGAACCGGGGCCAAAATCCATGACGGCTATTGCCCCCTTGGTCAGCTTGCGTTTGTGGATGGGAATGACGATCAGGGCAATGATGAACGGGAGTATGAATGCGGTGGCAAAAATGTCGACCACGAAACTGCTGCTGCCGGACCAGGTGAGCGCGCCACCGCCTTTTAACAACAACCAGGCGATGAGCCCGTTGAATACGGTATTGGAGACTCCACCCACCAGGGCCTCGTGTTTGAGGTGCGCTTTCGCTGTCATGTAGAACCCTTTTATGTCAACAGATTATGATTTCAGTTAATCTATGATAATCTCGGGGAACAATAAAAGTAGGGCCCTAAACGCCAGATTTATGAACATTATCCGCCGCACCCGCCCATGAGCGAAATTACAGTCAGTGCCAAGAAATTTCTGCGCATATTCGACTATATCGAACGCATCGGTCTCGATGTCGATAAAATCGTCGCCACTGTAAACCTTGTCCCGCAGCGAATCGCCCAACTTGATCCGGAGCATAGACTCCCTGCGAGTCAGTATTCGCGCTTGTACAAGGCCACGGTTTTACAGATGCAAACCCTGGGCCAGCCCCTGCCCTGGGCTGCGGGTATCGGCAGTGAAGCGTTTGAGTTGATGTGCCACTGTATTATCGGCGCGCGAACCCTGGGCGACGCCCTGCGCCTGGCCACGCGCTTTGACAAATTGCTGTACCCGGTGCTGCAATACAATATCAAACTGATAGAGGAGGAGGGTGCCGATAGGGTCAAATTGAGTTATCGGGTCAAACTCCAGGATGAAAACTCGCCTCTTGTACCGCAACAATGGGACAGGGCGGGCTACCAGGAGACGGTAGCCAAAGCCTCGGGATTGATGGTCTGGCACGCTTTTTGTGGTTGGCTAACGGGATTGCCACTGGAAACTGATGAGGTCAAGGTGGCCGCTCCCTATCTCAATGAGGCCTACTACGAGGGCCTGACCATGGCTTTCCACTGCCCCATCTATTTCGATGCGGCTGAAAATACGCTGTGCTTCAGCCGCGAGCAGCTGGAGCGACGGGTCGTTCATACGGTCGATTCACTGGAAGACTTTTTGAACAACCTTGTGTATCAGCTCATTGCCTCCGAAAAAGAGCCCGCCAGTACCAGTGCCGCGATCAAATCCTTGGTGAGTATTGATATGCCCAATGGAATGCCGTCCTTTACCCAAATCGCCCATCACTTGCACATGTCCGAATCCAGCTTGCGCCGTCGGCTGCAGAAAGAAACGACCAGTTACCAGGCCCTTAAGGATGAGGTGCGCTGTGCAGTGGCGATAGACAAGCTACTGAACGAAAATGCCAAAGTTGCCGATCTTGCGGAATACCTGGGTTTTACTGAACCGAGCTCCTTTGTCCGCTCGTTCAAGGGTTGGACGGGCCAGACGCCCAAAGCCTATAAAGAGAAAATCCGCCTGCTGGGCAGACCCTAACCACAGTTTGGCGGGGCTGTTGGCGAACTCATTAGCGCACTAAACAGGCATTTTTTGTCGCATCACTAACACCACTGTGCAGGTACAGTAGCGCCTCTAATATTACACGGCGGTGCAGGCGATGAAGCAACTGGGCGGACAGGACAATTCTTTTTTGGAAATTGAGGGCACTGGCCTGGCCCAGCATATTGCCAGTGTGGCCATTTACGACCCATCAACGGCCCCCGGCGGCAAGGTGCGCTTCAAGCAAATCCTGGCGCATATGGAGTCTCGGCTGCATTTGTCGTCCATTTATCGTACCAAGCTACTGAAAGTGCCGATGGGGGTTGACCGCCCCTATCTGGTCGATGATCCCGAGGTGGATCTGGAATACCACATTCGGCATATTGCGCTGCCAAAGCCTGGTGACTGGCGTCAGCTATGCATCCAGATAGCGCGGATTAATGCACGCCCGCTGGATCTTTCCAAGCCCTTGTGGGAGCTCTACGTGATAGAGGGCCTCGACAATATCGACAGTGTTCCCAAGGGCAGTTTCGCCCTGTTGAGCAAGATTCACCACTGCGTGATGGATGGCGCCAGCGGCATCGAGATGATGGCTGCAATTCATGATATTAGTCCGCAGGGGCGCGAAATCGAGCCCGAGGGCGAGCGCCTTATTCATGCGCCACCCTCCTCTGCAAGGATGTTGACCCAGGCGTATGTCAATGCGCTGCGCAAGCCGAGGCGTTTCTATGGCCTCGCCAAGCGTATGCTGGGATTGCGTCGGGATATGCAACGCCGGGACGAGGCCGATCGCACCGTCGGCGCCCCACGCCAGGTGCTGACACGTTTTAACGGCGATATTTCCCCGCACCGCGTACTGGATGCCATTTCCTTCGACTTTGCCGATATTCGCGCAATCAAGAACAGTCTCGAAGGGGCAACCATTAACGATACCATGCTGGCCATTGTCTCCGGCGCGCTGCACAAATACCTCTCTTCAGAGGGCGAGTTACCCGAGGAAACCCTGACTTGTGGATGTCCTATCGATATTCGCGATAAAAGCGAGCGTGGCACAGGGGGCAATGTTATCGGCTTTATGGGGGTGAACCTGTGCACAGAAATCGCCGATCCGCTGGAGCGCTTCAAGGCGGTGCACGACGCGGCGGTGGAGGCCAAGGCCCACGCCCAGGCGACTGATGTGCGGGTGAACAAGGAAATCATGGACACGGTGCCCGGCGGCATTATGACCGCGGCCATGCGGGTAACCTCCGCAATGGGCATTAACCCCACGCCTTACAATACCATGTTGACCAATGTGCCAGGGCCGCCTAACCAGTTGTACTTCGCCGGCGCCCAGATTGTTGAAGGCTATGGTATTGGTCCCCTGGTGCCCGGCGCTGGCCTGTTCCATACCGCTTCCAGTTCGGTGATGAACAAAAAAGGCAAGATAAACCTGAGCTTTTGGGCCTGTCGCGAGATGCTGCCCAATCCCGAATTTTATCGCCAGTGTATTCAGGAGTCCTTTGATGAGCTGCAGGCGGTAACGGTGGGCAAGCAAAAGGCAACAAAGCGCAAGGAGCGGCGCGCTGCCTAGTCATTTGATGGCGTCAGGTCTCTCGATCGTTGTGCGGGCCTGCCCAGTACAATCAGCGGGAGCGGGCAGGAGTTTTGCGGCGAGCGGTTTTTTTCCGCGCCGTGGGCTTTGCCACGGTCTGTATGGCCGCTTCGAGTTCGTCCAACGCCTGTGCCATATAGTCGGCAATCTCCTGGGCGCCCGGAATCGCGAGCGCGTCGGTGATCACTGCATAGTCCATTCTGCCGCTGAAAGAGGTAAAGGTGATGTTTATGGCGGTGCCGCCCGCCAGCGTGGAAACCGGGTAACTGCGTACCATTTCCGCGCCGCTGAGATAACTGCGATAGCTGGGGCCAGCAACGTTGGAGACATTGACGTTGGTAAACGGCGGTATGTAATCGGCCAGTGGTGATTTTGAAAAAAGTGTTGCAGCGCCACCCATGAGTATCAGGTAATTCATCAGCGCTTCCCGGGACATCTGCTTGGCCTCCTCCTTGGCGTCTTTCGAGGATGTATGGATCTGTTGCAAGCGCTCGGCGATAGCTGCGGTCGCATCGCCCAATTTTACTGAAATGGCAGCAATTTGGGTGGAAGCGCCCGTGTCGCCTTCCTTTCTTACCGCCATTGGGCAAGCGGCAACCAGCGGTTTGTCGGGCGATTCGCCATATTTTTGTGAATAACGGTCCAGGGCCGTCCCCACGATGGTTAGAGCCACCTCATTGATGGACACTTTTTCCCGTTTGGCAATACGCTTGAAACGGTCGAGACCGGTAGTGCCTACACCGAGATTTCGCGTGGCATACACCGGTTTGTTGAACAACGACTTTGGCGCGGAGAAGGGCAGGGGCGCCTCACGCTTCAGTTGGCCCCGGGCCTGCCGAATGGACCTGCCAATGGACAGGGCAATATCGCGCATTGACTTCGCTTGCGCGCCTATGCCCTGGCCCGTCTCATGAAGTAATTCTGCCCAGGAAAGGTTCCGCTTGCGCTCGGAGGCGTCAAACAGTGTCCCCCAGAGCGGCCGGACCGCGAGCTCGTCCGCTGTTCTCGACATCGCCGCATCGAGGCGGAGAATAGCCGAAGCGCCGTCAATATAGGCATGGTGGACCTTCCAGTAGACGGCAAAACAGTCGTTTTCCAGCCCCTCTATGACATAGGCGATCCACCCGGGCCTGCTGCGGTCCAGGATGCCCGCATGAAAGTCCATTATCATATCGATTAGCTGTCTATCGGTGCCCGGTAGCGGGACGGCCGCATGACGAATGTGATAGGACGCATTGAAACTTTCCGCCTCCGCCCATTTGGGCATGCCAAAGCGGGGGAAGACAGGATAATAATTGAACGGAGGACCGACTTCGCCTTGGCGATATCCCTGCAGGACGCGCTGGACGGCTTCAGAGCAGGAACCATTAACCGGTTCGAAAATTTGCAGCATGCCCACGTGGGTGGGAGCATCCGTGGACTCGATTAAGTATGCCATCAAGTCCATCGGGGGAATGTTTTTTACAATCCTGGGCATTGGTTTTTCCGACCCCTGTTGAGCTGGCGAATTAGCGATAGTATTACTCAGTTGGCTTTTGTCGCCAGATATTCTTCCTGGATTTTACGTTTGAACAGTTTGCCGCTGGCGTTTTGTGGCAGGGGCTCCTCCACAAGATCGATATACTTGGGCACCTTATAGGCGGCGAGTTTGGTGGTGACATGCGCTCTCAGGTCGTCGGCACTGATTCCGGCTGAAGGTTTCGCATAGGCTACCATGACCATTTCCTCCCCCATATCGGCGTCGGGAATGCCAAATACAACCACTTCCTGGATGGGTTCCAGGCTGTAGGCGACGTTTTCGATTTCCCCTGGGTAGATATTCTCGCCGCCGCGAATGACGATTTCCTTAATCCGACCGGTGATATGTAAAAACCCATCGCTGTCCAATTTCCCCAGGTCTCCGGTTTTCATCCAGCTGCCATCGCGGATCTCTGCGCTCGCCTCGGGTCTGTTCCAATAGCCGGCGCAGACGGTGATGCCTCTAATCTGAATTTCCCCTATTTCGCCCTGGGGCAGTTTTGCCCCGTCGGCGTCGACAAATCGCAGTTCCACCAGGGGTGACTGAATCCCGGAAGCGGCGGGATTCAAATTATAGATTTCACCGCTCATGGTTGTGCCCACGGACATGGTTTCGGTCATGCCCCAGCCCGCCGAGCGGCTGACCTTGTCGATTTTTGATTCAATCAGTTCCGGTAGCCCCTCTGGTGTAGCGGCGCCGGCGGCACCGACCCGAAACAAGGAGCTGGTGTCGTACTGCTCGTAGGCCGGGTGGGTGAAAAGATTTTGCAAGACGGCAGGTACACTGGTCAGACCGGTAATCTTCTCGCTTTCGATCAGCTTCAGGGCGTCCTCGGTATCCCATTTGTACATCATCACGACTTTTTGTCCCAATTGCAGCGGCATCAGCAAACCTGAGACCAGACCCGTGCCGTGAAACAGTGGCACGGTCAACAGGGGCGTTTCCTGCTCGGAGCCGCCGCGCAGTTCCCGCGGCCCCTCCATGGCCATGGTCAGCATGCCCAGGAAATACATGTTCATCAGTGCCTGGCTAACACTGACATGACGTTGTATCGCCCCTTTGGGGAAACCGGTACTGCCGGAGGTGTAGATGATGATCGCCGAATCATTGGGCGCCACTTTGGCGATATTGAACGGTTCCGCCAGGCCGCGTGCCAACACATTGGCGAAGCTGCTGACTTTCTCCGATTGTGGATCAGCAACGGGTTCAACCACGATTAGCTGTAGTGCAAGATCCTCCAGTGAGTGCTCGATGAGCCCAAAACGTTGGCTATCGCACACCAAAATGCTCGCCCCACAGTCCTGCAGGCCATACAGCAATTCGTCGGTCTTGCCCCAGCTATTCAGTGGCACGATAACCGCCCCGCACAGTGCAGCGGCGACGAAGGCGATGGCCCACTCGGGCGCATTACGCATCGCGATGGCAATGCGATCTCCCCTGCCAACGCCGTAGTGGGTTTGCAGTTGCGAACCCAGAATATCCACCTGCTCAAAGAACTGGTCAAAGCTCAGCCGGCGCCCCTCATACACTATAAATGTCTTACTGCCGTGGCCGCGTCCAGCTTGTAGCAGTTGTACCAGGTCAGCTGGCGCATTGACGAAACCTTTCAGCAACTGGCCATCGACATCGAACTCGCGCAGCGCGAATGGTGCGTCGTCTGCGGTGATCTCCAGAATTTTGTCGTGCACGTCCTGGGCGGTAAAAGCCATTTCCTATACTCTCCCTTTACTTGGCATGACATGTTCGTCGGCAATATGTCTAGTATAGCGCCACGGAGCGGGACAGGCTGTTCATGTATGTATACCAGGCGCCCGTCAACCCGTCGAACTCTCTGGTTAGTGGAACTGAACTCAAATGCTCTGGGCGAAACCTGTATCTTCACTATACTTTTGTGGTGGGTGAAAAACTGATGCTTTGCCATTCGACAGCTGAAAAAGACAGGCGGATATGAATATAAAAGAGAGCTTTGACTACATAATAGTGGGCGGTGGTTCGGCCGGTTGCGTACTGGCCAATCGATTGACTGCCTGTGGTAAGTACAGGGTGTTACTGCTTGAAGCGGGTTCGTCTGACTGGCACCCCCTGGTTCATATTCCCCTGGGTTGGATACAAATTTCCTACCAGGCCGCTTTCAACTGGGGTTATAGCATCGAGCCGGAGGAATCGACCCATAATCGGGCCATGTACTGGCCGCGCGGCAAACTACTGGGCGGTAGCAGCTCGATTAATGGCATGGTCCATATCCGCGGTCACCGGGAAGACTTTAACAGTTGGCGCGACGCCGGCTGTACGGGCTGGGATTGGGATAGCGTAAAGCCCTATTTTGAGCGCAGCGAGCGCCATGCGGGTGACGAAGCGCAGCGCGATGCCCTGGGTATTTCCGAGGTGGAACACACCGAGGCCAGTGAGCTATTTATCAAATCCTGCGTGTCTCTCGGGCTGGAGAGAATAGACGATTTCAATACCGGTGAGCAGGAGGGCGTGGCTTACTATCAGAGCACCATCAGCAACGGGCGCAGGCAGAGTACGGCTCACTGTTACCTAAAACCCGCTAAGAAGCGCGACAATCTCCAGGTAGTCACCGGTGCACTGTGTGAACAGATCACTTTTGAGAGGCAGCGTGCCAACGGTGTCGTGGTATCAATAAAGGGCCAGTCCGTTCACTATCGGGCCGAGCGAGAAGTTATCCTGTGTGCCGGGGCGGTCAACTCGCCGCAGCTGTTACAGCTCTCGGGCGTGGGGCCAGCTGAGCTACTGCAAAAATACGGGATTAAAACCGTCGTCGACTTGCCCGGTGTAGGCCAGAACTTAATTGACCATATCGGGGTGATGGCCGCCTACAAGGTCAGCGGTATTCGCACCGTGTGGGATGAGATGAATCCGCTCGCCCTGGTGGTCCAGCTGTATCGTTATCTTCGTTATAAAGCGGGATTGTTGAATTTCCCCTCCTCCCATGTAGGTGCATTTTTTCGCTCCAACGAGGCGCAGACCAGGCCGGATATTCAGTTATTTTTCATGCCCGTGGGCGGCGATCGCGACGAGCACAATCGCTCGGTAATGGACAAGACCCCGTCGGTAACCGCCATGATTCAGCATGTCCGCCCCACCAGTCGCGGCAGCGTGATGATAAAAAGCGCCTCCCCCACAGACCTGCCGGCCATTCATGCCAACTACTTTGATACCGAGTATGATCGCCAGGCTATCGTGGCGGGCTTTAAACGCATACGCGACTTTTTTAATCAGGACCCGATCGCCGCGCACTGTGGCGACGAAATTCGACCCGGCGCGCATATACAATCGGATGAGGAAATTTTTGAACATGTCAGGCAGGCCGCTACCACCGGCTACCACCCGGTGGGTACCTGCAAAATGGGCACGGATGCACTGGCGGTAGTCGATCCCGAATTACGAGTGCGCGGCGTTGGGGGTTTGCGCGTCGTCGACGCCTCGATTATGCCCGATATCGTGGCGGGGAATACCAATGCCGCAACGGTTATGATTGCGGAAAAAGCGTCCGACATGATCCTCGCCAGTGCGGCGCCCTAACGAGTCAGGTAGCGCCTTATTCTTCCCTCGGTGTGTTTCTGCTGGGCTTGTTGCAACAGCATATCGCTGATCAGGCTCTCGACTTTGTCAGAGGTTTCTTGCCGGACAGATTGCTGCACTTTCTTGGGAACCTTTTTTCCGCGATATTCCGGCACTTTTATCGGTTCACCAAAGGCCAGGTAGGAGCGCTGGGGTTTGGGTAGCAAGGTATTGAATATGCCTTTGGGTATCGGCGGTACAATGTCTTCACGCAACTCGATACCGCGCTTTTCCAGTAACTTGCCTAACCAACTGCGACGCAACTCACTGCCTTCAATGGCGTGGTCGAACCAGTCATCCGGGCCAACCAAACCGAATGGTGTGATGTTGTAGCCGTGCTGTGCGGCCATGCGAACAAAACCGTAGCGCTCGCGCCACACCAGGGAATACTTTTCCTCGGCGGTTTTATTCGCCTCGGCTGCGCCGCCGGGAAAGATCAACAGATCTTCCCCTCGCTCCATCAGGGCGCTACAAACCGCTGGATTGGCCAGCACCATGCCTTGTTTTTGCATCTTGGCGCCGGCGCCCGACTGGAACCAGGCATTATCTGCCAGGGCCCTGACAAAGCGTCCTGTGTGGTAGTAGATGGTGGGCATTAAAATCATACCATCCAGGCCCAACATGGCATGGTTTCCCACAAACATGGTGGGACCTTCTGGGATATTCTCCTGCCCGAACAGCGTTGGAGAAAAGTAAAACTCAATAAATTTATTTAACTTCGCGAAAGCTTTTTCGTCAGGGCCTTCTATAGCCAGGAATTGATCGATCATCTCCTCGAGTTCCTGCTCGGTAAACGGACTCTGTTTTGCTGCCATGTTCATGTTCGAATAACCTCTGCTAAGCTGAGAGTAGAAGCACTACTAGCGAGGGCTAGTAATGCACACCTTTCATCAGGGCCGCCATGGCGACCTGTTCGCTGGAAGGTTCGACATGCTCAACTTGCTTGATACCTTTTGCAGCATTTGAATCGCCGAACATACGGAACGGGATATTCATCGCTGTCGCCGCCAATTTCGGTGCCAGCAGATGCCAGATCTGGAACATCCTGCCCATGCCGGTAAGGATACGGCTGGGCTTGTTGATAACGGCATCCACAACCATATCTGCTGCCTGTTCCGGCGAGAGTGTAGGCGCCATATCATAGACCTTGGTAGGCCCGATCATCGGGGTGCGCACCAGCGGCATGTTGATGTTGGTGAAGCTGATATTGCGGTCGCAGAACTCCGCTTCCGCACAGCGGCTCCAGCCTTCCAGTGCAGATTTTGAGGCTATGTACGCCGAGAAGCGCGCGGGCGGTCCCACTACTCCCATGGAGGAAATGTTGATGATATGGCCGCTGCGTCGCTCACTCATACCCGGCAGAACCCCCAAACTCATGCGCAGACAGCCGAAGTAGTTCAACTGCATGGTGCGCTCAAAATCGTGGAAGCGGTCATAGGAGTGCTCGACTGCCCGGCGAATAGAGCGGCCCGCATTGTTGATCAGGATGTCGATCTGGCCGTGATCCGCCAATACTTGTGCCAGGAATGCATCGCAGGCCTCCATGTCCGAAATGTCACAGCTGTAGACATGGGCCTCGCCGCCCACTTCCTCGATCTGGCGCTTGGCCTCTTCCAGGGTTTCGAGGGTGCGGCCGCTCAGTACGATTTTCGCACCCGCCTCTCCCAGGCGAATGGCGGATGCCAGGCCAATTCCGGTGCCACCCCCGGTAATAATGACTACCTTACCTTCCACGTTGCCTCTTAATGAGCGGTCGATAAATAACTCCGGATCGAGATTGCGTTCCCAGAAGTCCCACAGGCGCGTGGCGTAGCTGGCCAGCTTGGGCACGCCAATGCCGCTGCCCTGCAGTGCAATCTCTGTTTCCCGGTTGTCAAAGCGCGTGTTCCAGGTGAAAAACATGGTGGCGTCCACCGGCATGCCGATGCTTTCCATGGCGGTAGCCATCAGCCGCTTCACCGGCGGTAACTTGGTCAACATGGAGACCATTCCGGAGGGGATAAAGGAGAAGATCTTGGTGTCCAGTCGCAAGACAAACCGCGGGGCTTTAGCGGCCTCGGCGAAGATATTCATCATCTCCCCGGCGGAGTAGTGATCCGGGTTGGTCAGGTGGAAGGCTCGGTAATCGCAGCCATCCTTGTGGGCAATATGGTCCATGGCTGCGACCACGTAATCCACTGGCACAATATTAAAGCTGCCCATGTCGACACCGATCAGCGGGAACCAGGGCGGTAGCGCTCTGCGCAGTTTCGCCAGGGTAGGGAAGCTGTAATAGGGGCCATCAGCCTTGTCGATCTCGCCGGTCTCAGAGTGCCCGACAACCGAACCGGGACGGTATACCCGCCACGGAATGTTGCATTCCTCGCGCACCACGGCTTCGGAGTCATGCTTGGTGCGAAAATAGGGATGGCTCAGCTCGCCCGCTTCCTTGAACATGCCCTCACGGAAGGTGCCTTCATATTTGCCGCCGACAGCAATGGAGCTGGTGTGCTGGAAGCACCCTGCCTGCAGGTCCTCGGCGCACTTCACCGCATTGCGGGTGCCCTCTACATTGGCAATCTGCTGACTTTCCGCCGACGCGGTCAAATCGTAGATCGCGGCGACGTGGAAAAAATGCCCGATCTTGCCCCGCAGTTTGTCTCGCTCGGCCTCATCGATGCCCAATAGCGGCTGAGCCAAGTCGCCGGACACCGGTACGATGCGCTCACCGGCGCCGGGGAAACGCTGTTTAAGCGCCTCCAGCTTGTGTTCGGAGCCCTTGCGAACCAGCACATACACCGTGCCCTCGCGTTGCAACAATTTCTCGACCAGAAATTTTCCGATAAATCCTGTGGCACCAGTGACGAAGTAGTTCATGAGCGATCTCCTAGTTATTAATTTCCTGGACCCCGGAACGTACAAGCGGGAACCCCTTGGCATCGTAGGTATAGATCTTAGTCAGGTTTCCAATAAGCGCCAATTGCACACAATTTCAAAGTGGAGTGGCCGATATTTTCACCTGGGGGCGCAGGCTGCTGCGATTGCGGCTAGGGATGGCGAGAGGGCAGTATTACCTCGCCGGCATAGCGTTCAATCTGGGAGAGCTTTTGTGCCAGGGTGCGCTGGTCGGGCTTACCGCTGTACACGTTATAGAACCCTACATACACGAGATCAACGCCGACTTTTTCCAATCGCGAAATACCCGCTGGGGTATAGGCGTCTACCCCGGTGGTGTGAATTTCAAAGGGCAGGTGATCGCGCTCGTGTTGCCTGCGCAGCTCTGCCACCTGCTTAATCATCGCCTCAAGTTCGGCAATTTCTGCGCCTGCGGCAACCCAGCCATCACCCAGTCTTGCTGCACGCTTCAAGGCGGCGGGTGCATGTCCGCCCAGCAGCAGGGGTACGCGTGTCTCGGGTACCGGGCACAACTTGATTTCAGGGATGGACAGTTCGCTACCGGTGTAGCTGAAATATTCACCGGACATTAAGCCGTTGATGATTTCAATCATGTCATCCATGCGTTTGCCGCGTCGCTCCCAGGGAATCTGGGTGGCTTTAAAGTCTTCTTTCCAGGGACTGAGACCGACACCCAGAGAGACTCGATTGTTCGAGATAACTGCGAGGCTGGTGAGCATTTTGGCGACAATAACCGGCTGCCGTACCGCCAGTTTCACGACCGCAGTAGTAAAGCGAATACTCTCCGTTACGGCGGACAGGCGGGCGATCTGGATAAACGGATCGATAAATGGCAGGCCCTCGAGAAAAGTATTGCTGCCGTCTTCATTGTAAGGGTATTTGCTGACCGTTTCTCTGGGATAACAGATACTGTCTGGAATAGTAATTGCATCAAATCCCGCAGCCTCGGCGGCCTGTGCCAGGGGCACATAGTGGTCGTTGGGCTCACTGGACAAGTTGATTGAAAATTTCATGGTTGATTCCTTAATCCGGTGAATTCCTAACTGAGCCACAGCAGTGATTGGTGAAACATTTCGGCAAATTCGGCAGCTGCCTGATCATCGAATAACTCATAACTGTGACGGAAAGACAGGTGTAATTTGCCGTTGTAGTTGGTGACACCCAGCCCCACACCATCGGGCATGACCGCCGGTGGCGACATCCAGATCTCCAGGGCATCGCCGTCTGAACCAAAAGACAGGGGCTCGGTAATACGGCCCGCATTGGTCAGGGTGGCACTGGCGGTATGGGTGTCGTTGGAGCCCTGGAACATGAGGTTTTTCATCCACACCGGCAAGCGGGTGTTCAGGCCCAGACCCAGTAACATCGACTCGGCAAAATCTTCCTCTTTGGCCACCCGGGACTGCTCTATGACACTCGCCAGTAACGCCGCCGGGTCTTCGCGCTGCTCACTCTCGGTATTGGTCGCGAAGGACATGGCGAAATTGCCAAATACTTCGAACCACCACTCGCGAGGTCGTAGATTGACCGGGCTGAGTACCCGTACCAATGTGCTCTCGTCGCCATGACTGTCGTTCCAGATATCCACGGTGCGATGCATGGCGGCCACCAACAGATCGTTAAATGTGCCGTCGATGTATTTTTTTGGGTTCAGCTGTGCAACGTCGTCCACCTCCAGGGTGAGGTGATGACAACCATAGGCTATTCGATCCTCCTCACCGGCGGCAGTCACGCCTGTCGGCTCGGTCATTTGTGTCTTGAGGGCCGCGGCAAAGCTCTTGAATCGTTTGATTTTTTCGGCCCGATTGTCGGGGCTGTACAGTGCGTCGAGATCCCGCGCTAGCAGCGGATCCATCGTGCCGGTATCATCTGCTTCGCCGTTGTAGGCACGCAGTATCGAGCGCAAAAATCGCAAGGTGCCAATGCCGTCGGCGGCGGCGTGACTGACATTGAGAATCAAGTGGTCGCCGCTGTCCCCACGAACCAACAGCACCCGCAGCGGGGGAGACTCATGCAGCGGAACCTGGGTGCTCAGAAACTGATTGCGGGCCAGACTGACGCCCGCTTTATCACCGCCCTCTGCCACCATGAAAGGATCGATCCCGGGGGCCTCGGTAATCTCCCAATACAACTGCTTGTCACGTTGCTGGGGTACTACCTTCCTGGCCCTGGCCAGGGGGTGTGCGTCCACTGCGGCGCGCACGGCCGCCCGCATCTTGTCGGCGTCTAATGTTCCGGGTGCCTTGGCCTCGATATGGACATTGACGGGATAGCGGGCGCTATCGGTGAGATCCAGCAATTCGTCTATGGGTGAAAACGGGGTTTGTGATGTCGTCATGATCCTGCACTCCAATGATTGGCGTGAGCCCTTTAATGTATTTCCAGGCTGCTAATTATTGCAGTGCAAGGGGAGGGCGAATATGACAAATAGGGTCGTATTTGTGAGCGAGAGAATTCAGCTTCTCAGTCGGGGCTGGCAACCAACAAAGCCTGGTAACTGTCTCGCAGGCATTGCTCGTAAAAATCCGCATCGGGCATGATGGACTGGCAGGATGTGAAGCTGATGCTGTATAGGTTGGCACTGTGCGTCACCACATGAAACAGGCCCATGGAATGTCGAATAGGGCCCAGGCCGATCAGGCAATGCAGTGGCGCGTCGTGCAGGAAGATAGGTTCCAGCGGGCCCGGCACATTGGAGATCATGACATGGAACGGCACCGGGATCTCCGGCACTCGAGTGGAAGCAAACGACAGGGCTCTCAGTCCCTCCGCCAGCACACCCGGAGCGACACTGTCACTGATGTCCATCACCGTGCCGGTACCCAGGGTATTGATTTTAGCCTTACCCATCAGGGCGTACTGATGTACGGCGCGTACCCGTTCAACCGGATCCGTAATATCGGTGGCGAGGCCAATCTGCATGGTGGCAATTTTGTTACCCACTGTGCCATCATCACGGCGGCGCAGGTTAATCGGCGCACCGCACACCAGGGAGGCCTTGGGCAGGGCGTTATGAAATTGCAAATATTCTCGTAACGCGCCCCCCACAATGCCAACGGCAATGTCGTTCAGGGTAACGCGTCGCACGCCACGCTTGATCGCCTTCATTTCACCCATGGGTATTTGCAGCGTGCCGATGACCCGCTCGCGGGTCACCTCGGTATTAAATCGGGTTTGGCTGTATTTGGTTCTGCTAGCCAGGTCTGCGGGCTGTTTCAATTCTTTCAACTTCGAGACCGCTGGAATGAGCTTGGAGACGATGTTCATCAGTTTCAGGGGGCGCGTCCACTGTTTCATGCTGGCGCGGTTCCACATCTCCAACCGATCCGGATCCTCCTGCGGGCCGCTCGCCGATACATCGCTATTGTCCGACGTGTTGTCGTGTAGGGCCGCTATCAGCCGGGCGAGAGAAACACCATCGATCGCCGCGTGATGGATTTTTAGCATGAGGGCTGAACCGCCCGCCGGCAGACCCTCCATGTTGTCGAGTCCGGTAATCAGGGAGGCGTGCCACAGTGGCCTGTCCATAGCCAGCCCCTGGCTATGCAGGCGGGCCAACAGAAGCTTCAGCTGCTGCCAACTACCAGGGCCGGGCAGCGTATATTCACTGATATGCTGGTCGAGGTCAAACTTTTTGTCGGTGACCCAATAGGGTTCATCCATCCCCATGGGCAGGCTCAGCAGTTTCTGGGTCAGAATGGGCGCTGAGGGGAGACTGTTGTGGAAGGCCTGTTTAACCGTCGCGATATCAAGTGGGGAGGATGATGCCACGCGGGGGCCATAAATCAGTACCGGACTCACGTGCATAGGAGTCCGGGGGCTCTCCTGGTGAATAAATGCGGTGTCCAGGCCGGATAATTGTTTCATCGCTAGCGCTCTACCCACATGGTTGGTGGCGGAAGACGTGTCAGAAACTGTCCGGTCTGAACATCGCGTCGTGGCCGCCGTCTACAAATAACATACTGCCGCTAATGAAGCTCGCATCATCACTCAATAAAAAGCTGACCGCCTTGGCCATATCCTCGGGTTGACCGGGACGTTGCAGTGGGA
>SMVB01047496.1_pt1 | contig 17612 bp, 14 predicted proteins | sample 2456461 | NCBI WGS metagenome assembly SMVB01 (sample SAMN11095934, study PRJNA526329) | marine sediment metagenome | biome: Marine sediment; feature: Surficial sediment; material: Deep marine sediment; isolation source: Hadal surficial sediment | place: Pacific Ocean | collected 2014-05 | depth...
CGCGGGAGGTAGTCCTGCACGAACTCAGACAGACGCATCCGATTCAACACGCGGTCAATGATCGGCAAGGCGCCGACCGTGTGGCATCTCAGGCTCTGGCCGCCGGCTCGCGCGCGGTTCGAACGCGCCGGCGCCGGCCTGTTTCTCTTGAGCGGCTTCTTGCGGGGCATGCGCTCAATTCAAACAACGTCCACCGTCCCATCAAGGATCCATCTTCATCCAGAAACACTTACGACGATCACCTTGACGTAACTCGTGAAATTCACGACTTACGTCGATGCCACCGACGTAAGTCAAATTACAAAAATCGACGCACCAAAACCGTGCGGCCAGACCGACTCTGGCCGATAGAACTCATACGAAGCGCTCGACACGGCCGGCTACCACCGTCCACCCAGCTCGAAAATGGTCGGAAACCCAATCGAGACCTGCGGAACGTGAGAGGTAACTTCACAAATTTTGCAATATTCCGCCGTCCAAACCTGCCTGCTGACAAGGTGGGTCGCACCGCGGACCGCGGTCGAGCCAGGCAGCGAGACGCCGATCCCGAACCGGCCCACGAGCGCGGCACCGCTGGGGACGGGCTTTGCCGTTTCCGTCCAGGCCGTGCCGACGAGCTCGAACACGTAGGCCGACCCGGATTCGTGTCTGACTCCGTATCAGGGCTGGAACGTCAGGATCAGCCCGTCCGAGAGGTTGAAGAACGCGCCGCCCGCCGCCGGGTCGCGGTACCAACTCTGGAAGTGCCACGTCGAGCCGGCCGTGATCAGGGTCGCCGCGGTGGGCGGGTTCGTGTTGTCGAGGTGGTGGGCAATCAACCCGGTGGACGTGGCCTGCTCGATCGACAGGCGCGCGAAGCCCGTCGCGCCGGCGTCGATGCACCGGAAACCGTTGCCGAACGGGACCTGCACCGGGAAGGGACCGTAGTAGAAGAGGCCGTTCTGAGACGCGGGCAGCTCGTAGGCGTACAGGATCAGGTCGTTCGCCAGGACGCTGACGCTGCCCGAGGCGGAGATGATCGCGGTGTTGCCCGTCGAGTTCGCGGCCCCGACGCAATAGTTGGTGCCGAACGTGTCCGGGCCCGTGTCGACCTGCCGTGCCTCCGCGAGCCCGGGGACGCCCGCGACGAGCTCGAGGAAGCCGTTCCCGTTCGTGTCGCCGAGCTCGTCCACCGACCAGCCCATCTGGGCCGCGATGCTCCCGCCATGGAGGATGAAGAGCGTCGACCAGTCCGCGCCCGAGACGCCGAAGACCAGGCCGGTCGGGAAGAAGGAGCTCGAGTTCGTGAGCGTCGCGCCGATCAGGATGTCCGGCGTGCCGTCGAGGTCGATGTCACCGGCGCCCGAGACGTCGAATCCCAGGCGATCGTTGCTGAAGCCGCCGATCATCGTGAACAGGAGCGTGCCCGTCCTGCCCGAGAACACACGCGCGGCCCCTGACTCGGTCCCGTTGTTCGTGAACTCCCGCGGCGCACCGACGATCACGTCCTCGATCCCGTCCCCGTCGATGTCGCCCGCGCCGTCGACCGACCAGCCGAAGTCGGAAGCGCCCACGATCGGCGTCGTGAAGGTGCGGATGAGCGTGCCGTCCAGGCCCGAGAGCAGGTCGACGTACAGCCCGCCCGGCGCGCCGACGAGCAGGTCGCGCTTGCCGTCCCCGTTCACGTCCGCGATGCTCGCGAGCGCGCTGCCGTAGCGCACGTCGGCGCTCGCGCCGTGCACGGTGTAGAGCGGCGACGCATTGAGTCCGGAGTACACCGTGACGCTCCCGGCCTCGGCGCCGTTCGTGAAGTCGAGGTTCGCGCCGACGGCGAACTCCGCGCGGCCGTCCCCGTCGAGGTCGTCGAGGCCGGCGACGGCGTAGCCGAGCTGGATGATGTTCGGACCGCCGATCGTGTGGATCACGCCGCCCGTCGCGCCCGAGATCACCTGGACGATGCCGGGGACTGGTATCGGGAATCCCAACGGCGAGCCCGGCCCGCCGATGATGATGTCCGTCACGGTGTCGCCGTCGACGTCGCCCGCGTCGTCGATCGCGAAGCCGTACATATCGTTTGCGAACGGGCTCGCGAGCGTGTGGACCAGTGCACCCGACTGCCCGTCGAACACGCGCACCCCCCCGGTCCCACCGCCGGTGTTCGGTCCCCCGACCGCGATGTCCGGCAGGCCGTCGCCGGTCACGTCGCCGAGCGCGCTCACGTCGTAGCCGAAGTCGAAGGTGAGCGTCGGGTCGTCGAGGGTACGGAGGACGGTCTGGGCGGAGGAAGACGCGGAGATGGCGGTCACCGAGAGCAGGAGCGAGAGGCCTATTCGTGTACGCATGGCGCAACCTCGATCGAAAGGATTGTTGAAGCACTCGAGCGTGCTCGAGTCTGCCGGGTCTTCCAGAGGATAGACCCAATCTGACGATCGGTTGCCGGGGAGGATGTATGGATCGGGTTGCCCTCGACCCGACGTGTCTACGGCCCCCAGGGCGGCGCGACGAGCCGGCGCTTGCCGTCACGCGAACGGGCGAGGGCGCCGTCGCGACCGTGGGCGTCGGCCTGGGCGAAGTCGCGGTCCCAGAGCTGGCAGGTGACCTGCTTGTGGCGCTGGTCGAGGCCCTCGCAGTAGTTCGTGTAGAGGCAGCGGCGGATCTCGGCGCCGCGGCCGAGCTCGAGCTTGCGCCACCAGTCCGGATCCGCGAGCGATTGCCGCGCCGCGGCGACGATGTCGCAGTCGCCGTGCTCGAGCGCGCCCTCGGCGATCTCGAACGAGTTGAGGCCGCCCGCGCCGATGACGGGTGTCTCGAGTCCGGCCGCTCGGATCGCGTCGCGGATGGCGTGCGAGAGCGGCAGGTTGCGCCCGATCGGCCCTGGACCGTCCGCGAACACCGTCGGCATGCACTCGTGCCCGCTCGGGCCCGTGTAGGGGTACGCCGCCTCGCCGACCCTGGGCTGCTTCGCGTCCTCGAACTTCCCGCCCTTCGACGTCGACACGAAGTCCATCCCGGCGCGCGCGAGCTCGGTTGCGTAGTACGCGGCGTCGGCGATCCGGCTCCCACCCGCGATCACCTCGTCACCGAGCAGCCGGCAACCGACCGCGAAACCCTCGCCGACGCGCGCGCGGACGGCCTGGAACACTTCGAGCGGCAACCGCAGGCGGCCTTCCCGCGAGCCGCCGTAGCCGTCCGGGCGCTCGTTCAGCCGCGAGAGGAACGACGCCATCGTGTAGGCGTGCGCGTAGTGGAGCTCGACGCCGTCGAAGCCCGCGGCGCGCGCCCGTTCGGCGGCGTCGGCGAACAGCCCGGGCAGCACGCGCGGCAGCGCGGCCACATGCGGGAGGTGCACGTCCGAGACGCGCTCGCGAGCTCCGCGCTCGAGCGCCTCGACCTCGCGCTCGTCGAGCAGCCCGAGCAGGGCCGCGTGGGGCAGGGCGAGGAGCGCCTCGCGGAAAGCTTGCTCGTCGGCGTCCAGGAGGTGCGCGCAGCCCGGGAGCGCGCTCGCGCGTTCCCGATGGACGGGCCGCAGCGCGAGGAACTCGCGCACGAAGCGCGCCTTCTCGGGGCGCCGGCGGATGCGCAGGAAGTCGATCGTCTGGATGAAGAGACGCGTCGCGCCCGACGAGCGCTCGCGCACGACACGCGTGAGCTCGCGCAGGCCGGGCAGGAAGCGATCGTGTCCGATGCGCAAGAGGGGCCCGCTGGGCACATCTCGGATCCCCGTGGCCTCGACGACGAGCACGCCGGGTCGCCCCTCCGCGAACCGTCCGTACCAGTCGAGGACGTCGCGGGTGACGTGGCCGTCCTCGGTCGAGCGCCAGGGCACCATCGCCGGCACCCACGTGCGGGTGCGCGCCTCGATCGGCCCGATGCGGATCGGGGAGTAGAGCCGACTCGCCGCAACCTCTTCGCGCGAGGGCCAGCGCGCGGCCGGGATCTCGTGGCGGGTTCGCATGGCGGGGGGGCGCGGCGCCCGGTGTTCCGGCGTCCGCCGTTAGGAGGCGGCCGCCCATAGCGGGCGTCGCGGGGTGCCGAGCATCGGTTGCAGATCGCGGCGCGGCAAGTTCCCCATGGCTATGCTATCGGGTGACTTGCCGCAACGCGGAGCTGCGGCCGAGGATCGGTGCTGCGCGGATTCTGCCATGCGCGACAGCCTCCCAGCAGCCTGTCGTTAAACTAACGGATCGCTCAGAATCGACTGGATCCGCGCCGGCTACGTCGCAGGGGCTCCGAGTCTCCCCTGCACATGAATCGAAGCGCCTTGCCGGCACGCACCCCGCCGCTCCCGGGCACGCCGTGCGTCCCACCACGGGCCAGGGCAGGCCGGGAGCGCCCCAGCAGCGAAGGCGGCAGGCCGATGTCCAGCAGCTCGAGAATAGTCGGCATGACGTCGGCCAGACTCGCTCCGGCCTCGACGACGCGTCGCTCGAGCGTCGGCGCAACCACGATCAACGGATCGTGGAGCGACTCGATGTGCAGCGTTCGCTGGTGACCGACCTGACCGTGCTCCATGAACTCTTCGCCGTGATCGGACGTCAGGATCAGCACGGTGCTCGAGAGCTCGTCGCGCGCATCCAAGAACGCTACGAAGTCCCCAGGGCATCATCCACCCAACGGATGCCCGCGGGATGCCCGCGTCGTACGGATCGGAGATAAACTGCGCTCGACCAGGGGTGATGTCGATTTCGTTGTAGACGGGATCGCCCTTGTTACCGCAGCCCTCCGACGTATCCAGGTGATCCCCGGGCGGACGCGTGCGGAATTGATCCGTATACCTCCCGGTCACCCTCTACAATTCAGCGATGCGGGCACCGAAAGCGGAACATAGATCGCTTCGATCTCGGAGTGGGACAGGTTGTTCGCGTGCACCGCTCGACCCATCGGCCATGTCGGGGATGACGACCAAGACACCCCTTCGCCCCTTGCAGTTCACATCGCGCACGCCCCGTGGCACACGTCGAGCCTGACGAACGAGACGCGGCCGAGACCGGCCGGCGCGCGCGGCTATCGGTGATCATCGTCGTCGTGGTGTCGGCGCTCCTCAAGCTGGGGCTCGTCTTCGCTCTCGTCCAGACGCGTTCCACCGTCGACGAGCGCCTGTACATCGAGGGCGCCAAGGCGATCGTCGCTGACGGCACGCCGTCCTATAGCAACCCCTACTGGGACGAGGCCCATGCCTCGCCGATCTTCCCGTACTTCCTCGCGGCTTGCATGCAGGCTGTGGGCGAGGAGCACTTCGAGCTCGCTGCGCGGGTCGTTCAGGTGCTGCTCTCGAGCTTGTCCGTGCTGCTCGTCTGGGTGATCGCGCGGCGTTCGTTCTCGGTGCGGACGGGCCAGCTCGCCGCTGCGGCCGTTGCCTTCTACCCGCCGCTCGTGTTCTTCTCGCAGTACCTCCTGAGCGAGACCGTCTACATCTTCTTCGTGCTCGCGACGGCGGCGGTGCTCGTGCGCCGTCGGGCCGGCAGCGACCCCAAGGGGGCGCTCTTGGCGGGCGTCCTCGGGGGCCTCGCGGCACTCACGCGGTCGGTCTTCATGGCCCAGGTGCCGCTCATCATCCTGTGGATGTTCTTCGCGGGCAAGGCGGAGAAGGGCCGAAGACTCCTGTCGGTGGGGCTCTTCCTGGCCGGCATGGCGCTCGTCGTGGGCCCCTGGTCCATTCGGAACACGTTGCGCTACGGCAGTTTCCTCTTGATCGACAGCAACACGGGCAACGTCCTCTACAAGAACGTGAACGCCGTGCGTCCGGAGAACTTTGATTTCGGCCTGAAGCGGCTGCGGGGACAGGAGCTTCAGGACTATGCGGGTCCTCCGCCCCTCCGCGAGCGCGTCGATGTCGAGGGGATCGTCGAGCGCAACAACGCGGAAGTGCGCGCGGCGCTCGGTTACGTCATCGAGTACCCAGGAAGGTACCTGCGCAACACGATCTATCGAACAGGTGCGCTCCTCAACCCGACGTCGATGCTCGTGCGCTACGTTCGGGATGACCGGTACGGGAGTTTGCCAAGCGTGGTCGGCGAGCCGCTCATCCTGTGCGTCATGTTCAGTTGCATGCTGGCGATGTTCTTCGGGGTCATCGGGCTCGTCCGCGGCTTTGCGAACCAGCAGCAGGCGCTCATGGGGCTCTTCATCCTCGGGAGCGTGCTCGTCTGCGTGTTGATCATCTCGGACTCGCGGTACAGGCTCCCATTGATGCCCTTCTGGATCCTGTTCGCTGTCAACGGCGCGCGGCACGTGAAGTCGCTGTTCCAGCCGGGTCGCGGGCGGCTCGCTCTGCCCCTGCTCGCCGGGCTCATCGCGCTGTGGGCGCACTACGTTCCGTACTCCTACTCCGCCGTCATCACGACCCAGGACGACGCTCCGGCGCGTGGCGCCAACCTGCTCCTGATCTCGATCGACAGCCTGCGCGCGGACCACCTGCACTGCTACGGATACGAGCGTGAGACCAGCCCAGCGCTCGACGCGCTCGCGGCAGAAGGCATCCTCTTCGAGAACACGATCGCCCAGGCCCCGTGGACACTGCCGTCTCACGCATCCCTCCTGACGTCCACGTATCCGCGCACGCACCAGGTGACGAGCAAGGAGCGGCGCCTGCCCGTAGGTGTTCGCACGCTCGCGCGCATGTTGAAAGCCGAGGGCTACGACAATCGTGCCGTCGTCAGCGGGCCTTTCATGCAGGCCCAGTTCGGGCTGCGCCGAGGCTTCGCCCAGTACGACGACTCGATCGCTCAGGGGGGTCACAAGCGCAGCCATCGCGTGGTCACGAGTCCCACGATCAACGCGACGGCCATGCGCATGCTCGATGAAGTCGAACCACCGTTCTTCCTCTTCCTGCACTATTGGGACGTCCACTACGACTACCAGCCGCCCCCGCCTTACGATCGGATGTTCGACCCGGACTACGCGGGCTCGATCACGGGTCGCGAATTCATCAGCGGCACAGAGGTGTACGACGGCATGGATGAGCGCGACCTCGAACACGTTCTCGCCCTGTACGACGGTGAGATCGCGTGGGTGGACCACCACGTGGGACAACTGATAGCGTCGCTGAAGGAGCGCGGCCTCTACGAGAACACCGTGATCGTCGTCACGTCCGACCACGGGGATGAGTTTCTCGAGCACGGCGAGCTAGGGCACCAGCATTCGCTGTACCAGGAGCTCCTGCGCGTACCCTTCATTCTCCGCGTCCCCAACTTAGAGGGTGGGCGCCGCATCGACAGGCTCGTGCAGTCCATCGACATCATGCCGACACTGCTCGATCTCCTGGGGGCGTCTCCTTCGCGGAAGGCGCAGGGCCGCTCGCACTATTCGCTGCTGCGTGGGGGTGAATCGGACACCTTGCCCGTCTTCGCCGCGACGACCAAGGGGCGGAAGGACAAGGAGTCGCAGGAACGCACGCAATCGTGGTGCGTGTTTTCCGGTCGCTTCAAGTACATCGTCTACGAAGACGACCGCTACCCGGCCGAGCTCTACGACCTGGAAGCGGACCCCGGCGAGCTCACGAATCTCGCGCACGAGGCGGTGTCGGCTGAGATGGCGGCGATCCTCGACGCGTGGAGGCGACGGACGGAACCGCTCGAGCCCAGCTTTCACAAGGGGCTCGCCAAGCGAACGGCTGAGGACCTGAGGATGCTCGGCTACGCGGGGGATGACGAGGCGGAGGACGAGCGCTGATTGTCACCCGGGCGCGCTGCCCCGATCCCGCCTGGGCCGGCGGCCGCCCGCGAGGGCTCGGGCGCGGCCGCGCTTCGTTCCTGGACGCGCCGCCCCCACGGCCGCTGCGCGCTCGCTCCCGCAGACGGCGTTCGCGCTCTCGGGGGCACGAGTGAAGCCGGGGTGCGGTGTCGCGTTCCCGCTCGGAGCGACGTGGGGGAGCGCGGCGCCCGAGTCACCAGCGCCCGCCGTGTAGGCGAGCGGCGGGCGATCCGGGACTCTACCGATCGTCCGCCGCTCTGAAGGCGACGTCGGCGGCGGGCGCGTCGTCATGCTCGAAGGCGTACACTCGCGGGATGGTCCCGACGTCTGCGCGGCTCTGCGTGAGCCTGCTCGCCTGCGTCGCCTTCACGGGCGGCGCATGCCGCAGCGAATCGACGCCGGAGGTAGCGGCCCCGGCAGCGACGGGCGTCGCCGACGAGTTCTCGTCACCGGTGCGGGCCACGGGCGGTCCAGGGGCTGGGATCCCCGGCGATTCGCAGCCCGGCGCGCTCGCGTCCGAGACGGATGCCGTCGCGCTCCCCCCGCCGCTCACGCACTACGAGGGTCGCGAGATCGCCCAGACGATGCACTGGAAGGGCGCGGAGTGGCTGCTGCGCGAGACGCGCGAGAGTGAGGAGCACACGGCGCGCCTGCTCGCGGCGCTCGCCGTGAAGCCGGGTCAGGTCGTCTGCGACCTCGGGTGCGGGAACGGGTTCCATACGCTTCTGCTGGCGGAGCTCGTGGGGCCCGGGGGGAAGGTGTTCGCCGTCGACATCCAGCAGCAGATGCTCGACATGCTTCGCGTCCGTGCCGCCGAGGCCCAGCTCGACAACATCGAGCGCATCCTCGGAACCCTCGCCGATCCCAAGCTGCCGCCGGACTCCTGCGACCTCGTGCTGCTCGCGGACGTCTACCACGAGATTTCCTATCCCGAGCAGGTGCTGGCCGGGATTCGCAGCGCGCTCCGGCCCGACGGGCGCGTCGTCCTCGTCGAGTTCCGCGCGGAGGATCCCGACGTCCCGATCAAGCGCCTGCACAAGATGTCGAAGGCGCAGATCCGGAAGGAGCTCGAGGGGAACGGATTCCGACTCGTCGAGGAGTTCGACGAGCTCCCCTGGCAGCACGTCATGGCGTTCGGACGGGCGGAGTGAGCGAATGAGCGCGGAACACGTGGCACTCGTCACCGGCGGCGGCGGCGGCATCGGCGCCGTCGTCTGCAGCGAGCTGGGGCGCATGGGGGCCTTCGTCCTCGTCGCCGGGCGCGATCAACAGGGGTGCACGAGAGTGGCGGATGAAGTCCGCGCAGCGGGGGGCGCGGGCGCGCCGCTCCTGCTCGACGTCACGGACCCCGCCTCGATCGCGACTGCCCTCCAGGACGCGAGTCGGCTCGCCGGGCCACCGGATTGGCTCGTGAACAACGCCGGCATCGCGGTCAGCGCGCCGCTCGTCGCCCGCCCGGCGGACTCCCCGGTCGACCAGTACGAGACGCACATGGACGTGAACTTCCACGGCGCGCGACGCGTGTTCGAGGCGGTCCTGCCGGCGATGCTGGAACGCGGCTACGGGCGCGTCGTCCAGGTCGCCTCGTCCGCGGCGCTGCAGGGTTACGCCTACGTCGCGGCCTACGCGGCTTCCAAGCATGCGCTCCTGGGCTACTCGCGCGCGGCGGCGCTCGAGCTCCAGCGCAAGGGCGTCGCGGTGAACGCCGTGTGCCCGCACTTCGTCGATTCGCCCATGACCGACGAGAGCGTGGCGCGCATCGTCCGTGAGACGGGACGCACGGAGGCGGCGGCACGCGCATTCCTTGCCGAGCAGAACCCCAGCGGCGAGCTCGTGACGACCGCCGAGGTCGCCCACGCCATCAGCGAGCTGCTCGCGACCGACATGACCGGGTCGATCATCGAGCTCGTGGGCGGCGGCGGCCGGCGCGAGGTCGAGGCCGGGTGGCCGCTCGGGGAGGCACGGGGATGAGCGCGGAGTCGGGCATGCACATCGCGTCGATCCACCCCGGGGGCTGGAAACCCGCCCGCGGCTACAGCAACGGGACCCTCGTGAGCGGGGCGGGCCGGCTGCTCTTCGTCGCGGGCCAGGTCGCCTGGGACGAGGCGCAGCGCATCGTCGGCGAAGGCGACTTCGCCGTGCAGTTCGAGCGTGCCCTGCGCAACGTCGCCGCGGTCGTCCGAACCGCCGGCGGCGAGCCCGCGCACATCGTGCGGCTCACGATCTACGTGACGGACAAGTCGCAGTACCTCGCCGCGCAGAAGAGCGTGGGCGAGGGGTACCGGAGCGTCATGGGCAAGCACTTCCCAGCGATGGCGCTGGTCGAAGTGAAGGGCCTGCTCGAGGAGGGCGCCCTGGTCGAGATCGAGGCGACGGCGGCGATGCCCTGACGCGAGTTCTGGCCCGGCGGGGCAATTTCTGGGATCCTCTCGCGGCCCATGCAACCCCAGCACTTCCGATACTCCGAGGCCGACGGCGTCGCCACGATCCGGCTCGATCGGCCCGAGCGCCTGAACGCGCTCACCTTCGACTCCTACGCCGAGCTGCGCGACACGTTCCAGGCCCTCGGTACGCGGGACTCCGTGCGCTGTGTCGTCATCACGGGCACGGGCCGCGCGTTCTGCTCCGGCGGGGACGTGAAGGACATCATCGGCCGGTTGTTCGACGTGTCCGAGGCCGAAGTCCTCGCGTTCACGCGCATGACGTGCGACCTCATCGAGAACATCGTGCGGCTCGAGAAGCCCGTCATCGCCTCGCTCAACGGTACGACGTGCGGGGCGGGCGCCGTGATCGCGGCGGCGTGCGACATGCGCCTCGCGAGCGAGAGCGCCAAGATCGCTTTCCTCTTCACGAAGGTCGGTCTCTGCGGGGCGGACATGGGCGCTGCATGGCTGTTGCCGCGAATCGTGGGCCACTCGCACGCGGCGGAGCTCTTGATGCTGGGCGACTTCATCACCGCCGAGCGGGCGGGCGAGATCGGGCTCTACAACCGGGTCGTGCCCGCCGGCGAGCTCGCGAGCGTGACGGCGGAGTTCGCGCGCAAGCTCAGCGAGGGCCCTGGCATGGGCCTCGCGATGACGAAGCGTGCACTCCTCGCGGAAGCCTCCATGACGTTCGGCGAGGCCATGCAGGCGGAGGGCTGGATCCAGGCGGAGTGCATGAAGCACCCGGACTACCGGGAGTCCTACGACGCGTTCATCGCGAAGCGTCAGGCCGACTTCGTGCAGAACCGACCCGGCCACCGGGAGCGCGAATGAAGGCCCTTCGCGCGCGTGTGGCGGCGTTCGGGCTCACGGCCGCGCCGCAGATCGAGGCGCTGCCGGAGCTCGAGAGCGCGCGGCGGGCGCTGCAGCTGCTCGCGGACGAAGGGCTCGTCGAGTGGACGGTGCCGGAGCGGTTCGGCGGAGCCGACTCGAACGGGCACGCGCCGGACGAAACGGTCTCCGTCCGGGCCCTCTGTGCGATCCGCGAGGAGCTCGCTTACGCGTCGGGCATGCTCGACATCATGTTCGTCATGCAGGGGCTCGGATCCTACGCCGTCGCGCTCGGCGGCAAGGACGAGCTGCGCGAGCGGACGCTTCCGGACGTCGCCAAGGGTCGGCTCATCGCCGCGTTCGCGCTCACCGAGCCCGGGGCGGGGTCCAGCCTCGCGGACGTGGCGACGCGCGCCGAGGCGAAGCCGGACGGCTGGCGGCTGACCGGCGTCAAGACGTTCATCTCGAACGCGGAGCTCGCGGACTTCTTCACCGTGCTGGCGCGCACGTCCGGCGCGCCGGGCGAGAAGGACGGGCTCACCATGTTCTTCGTGCCGGCGAACCGCCGGGGGATCGAGGTGCGCCCGTTCGAGGTGATCGCGCCGCACCCCATCGGCGACGTGCAGTTCCACGATGTGCACGTCGCGGAGGGCGAGCTCCTCGGCGAGGCCGGCCGGGGGCTCGAGCTCGCCCTCGCCACCCTGGCCCGATTTCGCACGTCCGTCGCCGCCGCGGCCGTCGGCATCGCGCGTCGGGCGTTGGACGAGTCCGTGCGGCATCTGGCCCAGCGGCGTCAGTTCGGCCGGCCGCTGGCCGCCTTCCAGGGCCTGCGGTTCGACGTGGCCGAGATGGACGTCCGGCTGCGGGCGGCGCAGCTCCTCGTTGCGGAAGCGGCTCGGGCCGTGGACAATGGGGAGCCGGCGACGCGCGAGGTCGCGCGCGCCAAGCTCTTCGCTACCGAGAGTGCCGCCTGGATCTGCGACCGCGCCGTCCAGCACTTCGGCGGTCTCGGAGTGAAGCGCGGCGAGACCGTGGAGCGCCTGTACCGCGAGGTGCGCGCGCTGCGTATCTACGAGGGCACGAGCGAGATCCAGAAGCTCATCCTCGCGAAGGAGATCTTCGGCGACGCGAAGTCCTGAGACGACATGGCCAAGTTCGAGCGGCACATCTTCACCTGCATCAACCGGCGCGACCCGGACAACCCGAAGGGCTGCTGCGCGGCCCGAGGTGGGGCGGATGTCGCCGCCGAGCTGAAGAAGCGGCTCTACGAACGCGGCTTCAAGCGCATCGTCCGCGCGAACAAGGCCTACTGTCTCGACCAGTGCGCGAAGGGCGTGACGATGGTCGTCTACCCCGAGGCGGTCTGGTACGGCGGCGTGACGATCGACGACCTGGACGAAATAATCGAAGAGCACATCGTCGGGGGCCGGCCCGTCGCCCGGCTCGTCATCCCCGATGCCGAGCTCACCGGCATCGACCGCGCGCAGCGGAGGCTCGCGGAGTAGCCTCTCCCGAGACGAGGAGACCCATGGATCGGATCAAGCTGGACGAAGAGGCGCGCGCCATCCTGCGCCAGATACTCGAGCGCCAGGCCTACCGGCAGCTCATGGCGGCCAATATCCGCGGTCACGGGCTTCGTTTTCTGCCGGACCTCGATGACAAACTCTGCTTCACCTCCGAGCTCGACTTCAGCCTGCGCGTCATGCGCGAGATCGAGCACCTGTACGGCATGCTCGACGGCGACGACCTCTACCGCGCGGTGCGCGAACGGATGGACCGCATTCCCTACCCCGAGTCGCGGCTCGACCTGGCCGTCTGCCTCGCGCTCACCGAACGGGCGGAGTGTGTCGCCAGCGGGAGCTACGAGTCGTGCGTGTGCGACGAGTTCGCCACGATCGCCAAGACGCTCGTTGCGGCGGATCGCTCCGTCAGCGCGCGCGAGGAGGAGCTCTTCATCGACTTCTGCGCCGACCCGACGAACCTCCCCCTCGCCCAACAGTTCTGGAACCGCTGGATGACGGTCGCCGTCGTCTCCTTCGGCCGGCCCGGGACGCGCGGTGATTCACGCGCGGTTGCGCTCGGCCTGCGCTCGAAGCACAGCGCCGAAGTCGTCCGCGAGTTCCTGGATGGGGTCGAGCCGCTCCGGACGAAGTGCGGGCTGAAGATGCCGCCGATGGAGGAGCTGGGCGTCGAATTGCCCGACGATCTGCGCGCTCGCTTCTCGAACGCTTCCACGACATGAGCACGACCCTGCCCCACGATCCGAACCTCTGGCGCCCGCGCTTCCCGATCCTCCGCGAGTCTGTCTACCTCGTGAACCACAGCCTCGGCGCCATGCCCGAAGGCGTCTACGGGGTGCTGCGGAACTTCGCGGACCAGTGGGCCGAGCGCGGCGTCCGCGCGTGGGGCGAGGGCTGGTGGACGGCGCCACTCGACGTCGGCACGGTCGTCGGTCGGATCATGAACGCGCCCCCGGGCTCGGTCGTGATGCACCAGAACGTCTCGATCGTTCAGAGCATCGTCGGCTCCTCGCTCGACTTCTCGGGTCGCCGGAACAAGGTCGTGTACACCGACCAGAACTTTCCGACGAACATGTACGTCTGGGAAGGGTTCAAGCGGGATGGAGCGCGAATCGTCACGGTCGCGAGCGAGTCGAACGGCGTCGTGCCGCTCGAGCGGCTGCTCGCGGCCATCGATGAGGAGACGCTCATCGTCCCCATCAGCCACGTCTGCTTCCGCAACTCCTACCTGCAAGACGCCAAGGCGATCTGCGCGCGCGCGCGCGAGGTGGGGGCCATGGTCCTCCTCGACACCTACCAGTCGCTCGGCACGGTCCCGGTCGACGTCGAGGAGCTCGGGGTGGACTTCGTGTGCGGCGGATCGGTGAAGTGGCTGTGCGGCGGGCCGGGTGCCGGTTACCTCTACGTCAGGCCCGACCGCCTCGCGTCGTTCCGGCCGCGGATCACCGGTTGGGCGGGCCACGTCGACCCGTTCGCGTTCGAGCTCGGCGAGCAGCGCTACGCGGAGGACTCCATGCGCCTCCTGCACGGCTCCCCCGCGGTCGTGGCGCTCCTGGCCGCCGTCCCAGGCTACGAGGCCGTGCTCGAGGTCGGTGTCGAGACCATCCGGGACTGGTCGTTGCGCTTGAACCGCAGCCTGTGCGAAGACCTCGGCGACCGCGGCTTCTCCATCTTCGGACCCGCGAGCTTGGCTCAGCGCGGCGGCACGCTGACGGTCGAGCTCCGCGAGGACGAGGACGGGCCCGCGTACGTGAAGGCGCTCGAGCAGCGCGGGATCCTCGTCGACCACCGGCCCGGCGCCGGCATCCGGGTGAGCCCGCACTACTACACGTTGGCGGAGGAGCTCACGCGCTTCGCCGCGACCATGAGCGAGCTGCGCGAGACCAAGGCCTGGCGCGAGCACCTCGAGCAGGCCGCGGCCTACTAGCCGGGACTATCCATGAACAAGCACCCCGAACGCTCCTACTCGGCACCTGCCGGCACTCTTCATGCGCCGGGGTCCCCTCCGGGTCGATCCACCGGATCGATCCGATCCCGCTTCGCGCGACCGGGGCTTGCTCCGCGAGGACCGGCAGCGGTCGCCTGCGGGGCCGGAACGCGCGTAGCCCCAGCAGGAACCGAATTGGAACGCTGGCGGAACTCCCCCGTGAATCGTCAGGACTAGGCCTGCTCGATGGGTGTCTACACGGAGGAGATCCACCTCGCGGGGCACGACGGCGACGAGCTTCGCGCCGTCCTCCACCGGCCGGAGGCTCCCACCCGTCCGCTCCCGGGCATCGTCCTCATCCACGAGGTGTTCGGCGCCGACGCCTTCATGCTCGCGGTCGGCGAGCGCCTGGCGGGCGCCGGCTTCGTGACGATCCTGCCCGACCTCTATACGCGCGAGGGGCTGCCCGGGCCGGTCGGAACGGCGGCCGAGCCCGCGCCGGAGTGGACGGCGGACCAGATTCACGCAGCGGTCGCCAGCCTGCCGGATCGGCGCGTTCTTCGCGATCTCGACGCCGCGGCGGAGCGCCTCGCGGGCGAGCCCGAGGTCGACCCGGACCGGATCGGGACGATCGGGTTCTGCATGGGCGGCACCTACGCCTTCCTCTTCGGATGCCACAGCCGGCGTATCGCGGCGGTCGTCGACTTCTACGGCCGCATCGTGTATCCGGAGCTCGGGCAGAACAAGCCCCTCCAGCCCCTGGAGATGGCGCTGAACCTGTCCGTCCCGCTGCTCGGGTTCTTCGGCGCGGAAGACACTTCGATTCCCATGGAGCACGTCGAGAGCCTGCGCGAAGCGTTGACCCGGTTCGCCAAGCCGTTCGAGCTCATGACGGTTCCGGGCGCAGGCCACGGCTTCGTCAATCACCTTCGTAAGAATTACTCCCGGCCGGATGCCGAAGCGGCTTGGGAGCACACGCTCTCGTTCCTCGGCGAGGCCTTCGAACTCGATGACTGAGATGCAAGACAGCCAAAAAAAACCCAAGCGGAGTTTGAATCTGTTCGATCTCGCACCCGGCAAGACGATCGTCAATCGATACAAGATCCTGCGTCCCCACCGGCAGGGTGGGATGTCGGCGACGTTCGAGGTCGAGGACGAGGAGACCGGCGAACACCGTGAGCTGCAGGGATTCCCCGTCGGCCTGTTCGCCGACGCGGCACAGGGACGGGAGTTCGCCGCGTGCTTCGAGCCGTGGAAGGCCTTCGACTCGTCGACCTTCCTCAGGCTGCGCGACCTGCGGACGTTCGAGGACGGGTCGGTGCTGATCGTGACCGACTTCCCGGAGGGCCAGTCCCTGCGCAGTTGGCTCGGGGAGCACGGACGGATGCGGCCCGAGGACTCGGTGGAGCTCGGCAAGTCGCTGCTCGCGGGGCTCGTCGAGTTGCACGGGGCTGGCCTCGTCCACGGCGACATCAAGCCCGCGACGACCTTCTTCAAGGCCGGCGAGCAGGGCGCGGTGCTCGTGGATGGCGGGATCACGTCCGGTCTCTGGGAGGCGAAGCACCTCGGCACGCGGACGATGCTGATCGGGACGCCGTACTACGCACCGCTCGAGCAGTTCACGGGCGACGCGCCCGACCAGACCTCCGACATCTACGCCGTGGCGACGATGCTCTACGAGGTGATGACGGGCGTGCTGCCGTGGCACGGGAACAACTACATCGAGGTCTTCCAGTCGAAGATGCAGGAGACCCCGCCCCGGATGGCGCAGCGCGCGCCGGGCGTCGAGATCGCCTCCGACCTCGAGGCGGCGCTCGTCGACGGTCTGCGGGCCAAGCGCCGAGATCGCCTCGAGAGCGCGGCGGAGTTCCTCGAGCGCCTCTCCGCCGTGACTTTCTCGTGACCCGCGCGATCCGTGTCCGCGCGCTCGGCGGCCCCGAGGTGCTCTCGTTCGACGAGGTGACCGTCGGCGAGCCGGGGCCGGGTGAGGCGCGAGTGCGGCACACGGCGATCGGGCTGAACTTCATCGACGTCTACTTCCGCACCGGTCTCTACCCCGGGCCCGAGCTGCCGTTCGTGCTCGGCCTCGAAGCCGCGGGTGTCGTGGAAGCCGTCGGCGCGGACGTCGCCGAAATCGCCGCAATCGCCGCAATCGCCGAAATTGCCATTGGAGACCGGGTCGCGTACGCGTGCCGGCCGCTCGGCGCCTACGCGGAGGCGCGGATCCTGCCCGCGGACCGGCTCGTCCGCCTGCCGGACGGCATCGATGACGAGACCGCGGCCGCGATCATGCTGAAGGGCATGACCGCCCAGTACCTCCTGCGCCGCACGTACCGCGTGGAGGCGGGCGTGACGATCCTCGTGCACGCCGCGGCGGGCGGCGTGGGGACGCTCCTCTGCCAATGGGCGAAGCACCTCGGCGCGACGGTGATCGGGACGGTCGGCTCCGAGGAGAAGGCCGAGCTCGCGCGCGCGTACGGCTGCGACCACCCTATCCTCTACCGCGAGGAGGACTTCGTGCGCCGCACGCGCGAGCTCACGGACGGCGCCGGCGTCCCCGTCGTCTACGACTCGGTCGGCGCCGCCACCTTCACGGGCTCGCTCGATTGCCTCGCCCCGCTCGGCACGATGGTCGCCTTCGGACAGTCCTCGGGCGCGCCGCCGCCGCTCGAGCTGGGCGAGCTCGCACGGCGCGGTTCGCTCTTCCTCACACGACCCTCGCTCCTGGACTACACGCGCGAGCGGGTGGACCTCGTGGCGAGCGCCGAGGAGGTGTTCGCGGTCGTCGGGTCCGGCGCCGTGCGCACCCGGATCGGCGCGCGGTGGCCCCTGGACGAGGCCGCAGGGGCCCAGGCGGCCCTGGAGGGGCGCCTGACGCAGGGCGCGACGGTGCTGCTGCCGTAGGCCGGCATCCCCACTTCGACGGGACCGGGCCCGGAGTGTACGATTAGTGGGGGATTGCCGTAACGGGGGAGGAACCGACCGGAAGCCCTAGGATGTGGCGGAGCCCCCCCCCCCCTGCGGAGCCCCCCCCTAATATTAGGCATCCCTTCGCCTCGAGCACTCTGACTCCCGCCATTCTGGAACGACGCAGTATGAACACCACCCACATCAAGCTCCTGGTCCCGAGCGCGGCGCTCCTGCTCCTCGTCGTGCCCGCCTGCAGCAACGGCGGCGGGGGTGGCGGATCCAACTCGAACAACAACGCCAGCGTCAGCTTCGACCTTCCGAGCTCGAGCG
>SMVB01209222.1_pt1 | contig 17612 bp, 14 predicted proteins | sample 2456461 | NCBI WGS metagenome assembly SMVB01 (sample SAMN11095934, study PRJNA526329) | marine sediment metagenome | biome: Marine sediment; feature: Surficial sediment; material: Deep marine sediment; isolation source: Hadal surficial sediment | place: Pacific Ocean | collected 2014-05 | depth...
ACTGCTCAAACTGATACCGAGACATGAATTTGAAACCCTTGCAAAACAGCATCATTCTGGACGTTCATTCCGGTCAGCGTCCCGATGGTCACAGTTTGTGACCATGGCAATGGGGCAATTATCCGGTCGCAAGAGCTTGCGAGATATTGTTGAAAATGTGTCTGCACAAACCCATCGCCTTTATCACCTGGGTAGTGCCAAGCTCTCGCGCTCTAATTTATCCCGCATTAATGAAAACAAACCTTATGCGCTCTATGAAGCGTTGTTCGGGAAATTATTAAAGCGTTGCCAGGGAGTAGCCCCAGGCCATCAGTTCCGTTTTAAAAGCCCGCTTTATTCTTTGGATGCATCGACGATTGATTTGTGTTTGTCGGTTTTCCCCTGGGCAAAATTCCGCACGACCAAAGGTGCTGTGAAACTCCATGTTGGGTTAAACCATGCGGGTTACCTGCCTGAATTTGTTACCCTGACAGAAGGCAGAAAACATGATGTAACGGTTGGCCGAATACTGAAATTCCCCAAGGGGAGTATTGTCGTAATGGATAAAGCATATAACGACTATAGCTGGTATAAGCAACTGACAGATAATGGAATATTCTTTGTTACTCGATTAAAGGCCAATGCCAAATACCGCGTTATAGATCGTCGCGAGGTGCTACAAAACAAAGGACTAACCAGCGATCAAACCATTGAGTTCACAGGTCTTCAAATTGCAAAGAAGTGCCCTGTTCAATTACGGCGTATCGGTTATCGAGATCCGGATACCGGTAAACATTATGTATTCTTGACCAATAATTTTAAGCTGGCGGCCAAGACCATTGCTGACATCTACAAGGCACGCTGGCAGGTGGAATTATTTTTTAAGTGGATCAAACAAAATTTGAAAATCAAAAAATTTGTCGGCACCAGTAAGAATGCCGTCATGACCCAGATATGGATTGCACTGTGCATGTATCTTCTTCTGGCTTTTCTCAAGTTTCAGTCAAAACTGACGAAAAGCATGCAACAAATTTTGCGACTATTGCAGCTCAATTTGTTTGAAAAAAGGGATATGATGGCTCTGCTACGAGGGGATCCGCCGCCCGATAGGGTGGCAGATCCGAATCAAATGGTTATGCTGTGAAAGTTAACGGGACAGCAGTGAAAAGTTGTCAAAGTTTTGCCAGACTCCATTAATCAATTCGTCAAAGGCTACCTAGCAGCAACTTTGATTACACAGTACATGTGAGCCAGCGTTAAATCAGCAGTTATCCTTTGATTCAGGGCGCTTTCATGGTTCAAACTAATACTGAAAGTATTGGGTTTTGGTCTTGAAGTTCGCAAGGGCATTATTCTTGAAATACTCGGGGTGAATAACTTCTTTTTACGTCAACAATCTGCGCACAAAGGAACCGTAGTCAGTGATAGATCGAAGCTCACGTTCAGAAAAGTCATCCGGAATATCCCCAAACAGAACCGCAAAGCTCTCTGCTGAGTGATTGCCATTACGGCCGGTTTTCAGCTTCTTATGAATGACGCCGATGGCTTCCGAGGAGATCTCGGAAACAGGGTATTTGGGGCTCCAATGAACGATGATATCAGGCAGCATCTCGCAGCGGGGACCGGGAAACAGGTCTTCCGACAATTCAAATCTTTCCACCAGAGTATCACCTGTGTTAAGCACCTTGATTTCGAAAAACCGCTCCCGCAGCCATTCAATAAAGTGTGTTTTGGCCTCGGCGGTATTGGGCAAAAACCCTTCTTTTTCCCGGCCTTCAAGATTGAGTCGAATAAACCCTTCGTCTCCAGCTGGCAGGGCAAACGCCGTTGTTTGGCTCCAATTAAGAGACCCCAGAAATTCCCGGGAAACGACCCAGTCCTGAACCCGTTCTCCCAGACATATCGTCAAATAGTACTGTAGTTTGGCCGGAACATTATTGCGCAGAAATGACATTATACCCGGTCGGGGAAAAGCCAATTCCTGTTTCAATTCCTGCTCGAGATATCGCGCGTTTAATCGCTTCATGATTTCCGGGAGAAAGTGATTCTGCGTATTGTTCTCCTGCATTCCATGGAGGCAATAGACGATAATTGCTGTCTCTTCCGGGTCGATGGTTTGAAGGATATCTTTCAACTTCTCATCGAAGGCTTTGTAGACATCCAGAAGAGCATTCTCGGGTACAGTGGATCCGAGACCCCATTCAAGCGGCCACAGATTGTGACCGGCACGATGCAAGTCATAAACACCGGCAATGAACAGATCCCAGGGTTGGTGTTGCGATAACCACATAATCGCATCACACTTCATTTGCACTGACTTGATCAATTCGTCACGGATCTTCGTCGACAATCCCAGCGCCTTCTGAACGGGCACTTCCTTTCCGATCGGTCTCCGTCCGAATTTAGAACGCAATTCCTTCAAGACTTGCGAGTCCGATGAAAAAGCGTGTGCGGACTCTTGTGATGACCAATTCGCAATCTCCAGAACAGGCGAATCGTCACGCTCAATTGTCTCGTTTGCGTCCAGCACGATGCATCGATACCCTTCCCGTCCCAGGTCATACCAGAAGGGTTCATAATCCAGCTGGCCCCCCCAACCCGGTTTTACCGCACGGTGCATTGACAAGGTTTTCGGATCCCATTGGAGCGGAAAATATTGACCGTGGCTTCCCGGGTCCGTGGTCGAAGCGAAAGAAGCCCAGACACTTGCGGTAATCGAATCGGATGTGGAGTCGGTCTTTACCAGCTGACCTTTTTCAAAAAGGCTCTTTAGGTTGGGAAGGTCATTAAAGTTATTTTCAATGAAAGACAGGCTCACAGAGTCGATCTGCAACATAAATATGCGTCGTGAGGCCTTCGCAATCTGGTTTTCATGAACGCTCATCCCACCTCCTCCTGTGGATATTTTTCTTTCATCCATAGAGCAGCAATTCTTTGTTTCAGATAGCCTTCCTCACCGTTAACGTTACAAAGCATGATCAGGGCGACGATCAAAAATCACAAGCTGTTCGCTTTCTTTTACACGTCAATCGGCGCCGGTGGATCAAGCCGGGATATCAATTCCGATAGGGGCATGCTTGAAAGGGCAGAGCAAACATTGTAGTGCATTTCCCTGCGCCGGTCGAAGCAACGACATCCCTAGTCCGTTGATCTACATGGATAAGCCGGCTCACAAGCGAGTGTTCGATATCGATATTGAGACTTTTAGCGAATGCGGTGGCGACGTCAAGATTATTGCCAATACCGAAGACCCAGCAGTTATTCAAGAAGATACTTGCTCACCTGGGTGGGAATGTAAGTTCTACAGCAACAGCACTGTTGCCGGATTGCAGGGCTTCGCCGACGATGCAAATCAACAAACAGGACTCATTCTTCGGTCGAAGAAGCGCTGAGCATGGCTGTCGACCAGGAACCTGCCTTCTTATCTCGGTTCTGTTCAAAAGCGGGCTATTCTTCCACTGCTTTTCGAGTCTGGATTTCCTCAAACATCATGGCCGCATTTAACCGCGCTACGCCTAGTTCGTCAGGCGAGAGTTGACGGGCGGCAATATCACGGTTGTTAATCGCCCCCTCATTACCGGACATTACTGCAACGCTGGACCAGACATAGGCCTCAGGATAACTCTGTGGCACACCCTGACCCATGCCGTACTTTGCTCCCAGGTTTTTCTGCGCGCTTGCATAACCCTGTTCGGCTGCTTTGCGAAACCATTTAACGGCTTGAGCATTGTCAGATGACACACCCAGACCATTATCGTACATGTTCCCCAGATTGAACTCTGCTTCTACAAAACCCTGTTCAGCCGCTTTGCGAAGCCACTTCAAAGCGACAGCATAGTCTTGTGGCACACCCAGACCACGGTCGTACATCAGCGCCAAATTGAATTGGGCGGGTGCGTCACCCCGCTCAGCAGATTTAAGATACTTCTCAGCGGTAAAATTATAGGAAAACAGCGGATGTCGACCCGTACCGTACATCCATTCATGAAGGCCCGGCGATCGGGAGAGTTGGGTATTACGGTAGTTTGATCGTGAGATTCCTGATCGTGAGTATCTTGATTGTGAGAATCCTGAATGTGAGTTTCTTGATTGCAGTCTTTCTGTTTGTGCCTGCACGGTTGCACCGGCAAACAAAAAGACATCTACCAAACCCATCAACAACACGAGGGCCAAACCTACACTGAATACCATCAAGCCTTTCATGATTTAATCCTGAAACATCTGGCATTATTGCCTGACCACTATAGGCTCAATTATTTTTATTAACAATCAAAACGCCCGCTAAAAATGAGTGCCCATTTATGTTGCAGGTCGTCTGGCCAAGAACGGCAATGAACCATTTTAAGGTAAATTTCACGATCGCCAGGATTCAGATTGAGCTTGAACAAAGGTGTACGATTGATATATGGCTCATTGCGTTCAGCCGCGTCTTTCGTATTCTCAAGTGTTGGAACGCTTACGGAATTCGAGAGCCGGATTTCGCAGGGAACATCCTCTTCGCGCCACTAAAAAGTAACGGCACTACGTAGACAGCCAATATGCAGTAGGCAAGGATCGAATAACCTTCTGCCACCAGGGTGACAAAACCCACAGTACTTAGGGCCATGCTCATTGTGATGGCGACGAGACAAATGGAAAGTGACTGCAAGTGGGTGGCTTCACCCCTGCCTTTTTGTTTCAGGAATGCACTTATTCTCTCTGTGAGTCCCTGGATGAGCCCGGAAACCGTTGCGCAAAGTGTAATCACCAACATCAGAATGTAGGCGATGGTCAATCCAGCGTGACCGCCTCTGTTGAGCACCCAAAAAACAGGCAGTTCCTGGCTTGTCACCTCAGGGTAGCCTGAAAGTAACACCAGGTGGATCATCACCCCGGGGATGACAATGATCGCTGCCGCAATACAAGCTGCAAGCCATGCCTTTTTTGGCGAATCTATTGAACGAGTGGAATACAACAGCCCTGGAACTGCAGCCAGGTTATAAAGCGCAAATTTCGCTGAGAACAAGGGCCATGTCGGCTGAACATCCGCCGGGTCGAGGCTTACTGAGATAGCGTCAAAAGACTCCGTGAAGACGACAATAATTACCGTCGATAAAATCAGGTAAACAACCAGAGTGGCCAGGGTCAGGAACCGGTTGACAAATTCGACACCCAAAAAAGATATCACGCATACGGTCAGGTAGAGGGAAAGAACACCGGCATAATAAGGTATCGAAAATGTTTCCTCTAACAGGGTGCCGGCGGCGGAACCCACAATACTCATCACCAATACCAGCGTGAGCACATAAACGATTTCAAAGACAAAACTGAAGCGGCCGATCAGGTTGACAAAAAAATCCTGGTAGTTATACAGTGAAAATCGTTGCGACCTTTCAAAGGTTAATCCGATTATCAGGGCGAATAAAAGAAAAGCGACAAACAGCCCCAGCAGACCGCCTACCGCACCATGAGAAGTAAAATATTCAACAATTTCTCTACCGGTCCCGAATCCACCTGCCAAAAGCACAGACTGGATTACGAAAGCCGGTAAGAAATAGGTTCTGAATATGTTTAAGGCCCGGTCCATGGAGCAAAGAAGACTACAGGCTAGCTGCAACCGCCGCTACTCAGTAGCGCCAACTCAATGAGAGACCAATGGTGCCTGCTTGGGACGCTATGACCGCACCGGCAGCGGTCAACATAGCCCACTATCCGGGCCATTTTAGCGGCAGTGGCTTCCATTGCGCCGTTCTCATTCCCATTAACCGCCAACCCCCAAGGACCACATAACAATAAGCAGTGTGGTTGGTGCCAGTGTTATCGATATCAAAATCATGCTCGCAACCCGGCGCGGTGCCAGATTTTCCTTCAAGGCAAACGTATAAGGGATCAGGCCGGTAGGCAACGCAGCAAATAATGTCACCACGCCAAGCCACAGAAGGGGCAGATCAAAAACATAACGTCCGACCAGATAGGCCGTCACGGGCATGACCAGAAGCTTGAGAATGGTGCCCAGGCCCGCCTGTGGCAAGTCTCCCGCCAGCTTGACTCCGGTCAACGACAAGCCAACGGCAAACAGCCCTACGGGGGCTGCAGCAGCAGCAGGTAAGGCCAGGATCCTGTCGAGCCAATCGGGATAGGGCAGGCCCATCATGGACCAGCCAAGTCCGATTAAAAGTGCGAGGATAATTGGGTTGTCTTTCAGGCTGGCAATTACACCAGCGGGTGACAATTTGCCTGTTCGATAGCGGTAAACAATCATGCTGGTAATTGGCAGCAGGGTTAAGGAGTGGAAACTCAGCAAAATCAGCAGCAGTCGAACACCCTCTTCACCAAACGCACCACCGAGAATGGGAATGCCGACAAAACCTGCATTTGAAAAACAGCTGGCGAAAGCGAACATACCCTGCTCTTCGCCAGTTTGATTGAATATGAACCGTCCCGCGAGCATCGCCAGGATGTAAACCATATACATTGCGCAGTAGTAACTGGCGATCAGTAACAACTCATCTATCGGCAAGGGTCGTGAAGCCATGAACCGAAATAGAAGGGCGGGAATCGCCAGGTACCAAACAAATGCTATCAGTGCACTGGCGTGCTCCTCGTTAAACAAGCGTGTGTGACCCAGCGCGTAGCCAGCCGCCATGAGTATAAAGACAGGCGCCAAAATTGTGAGGATTTCAATCATTTTGGCACTGTCGGGGAAATCGCAGTCAATTGCAATGAATAAAAAGTAGGCGGAATGATCAAAGTGAGCTAGGGCGAATAGCCGTTCGAAGTTGATCCACTGGTGAACCGGATACCAACATCGTCAGTTCATCAATCAATTATTAAACGCATCCCGGCAACTCAATCGGTAGGCTCTGATACCGAATAACTCACTTCCAAATCCGCGATTAACAAATACCGTATCGTTCACACCCTGTATTATTACCCCCATTGATTGACGCACTGCCTGGATCTGATTTATTACGGATTGATGATCGCTTAAGATTTTAACTAACCCCACTTTTTACCCTGGTTGGATGACCAAGCAAAAACAAGTGGTCACGGAGAATTGAAATGAAGACAAGCTTTACTTTGGGAACAATACTTTCGGTAGTCCTTGGTTTGCTCAGCAGTCCATTGATGGCACAAAAAAGCGGCCAGTCCATACACATTCAATATGGCGTCGTAGTGGGTTCCAAATATGTTAAAGAAAAGTCCAATGCCGGAAAGGGCGCACTGATTGGTGGCGCCATAGGCTTGTATGCCGGTAAAGGTAAATCATCGGGCACCAAGTTCAGAAGAACTGCTGCTGGAGCAGCCGTTGGTGGAGCAGTGGCTTCAAGTGCTCAAGGCAGCCGGGAAGCACGTGAATATCAAGTCAAAACCACCAGCGGTTTTATCGTTATCATTTCCGACCAGACCGAAATCCACGTAGACGATTGTGTCCTTGTCGAAAATCCAGGCGGCAAAAATGCAAATATCAGACGCGTGGTCAGCACCTATTGTGACCCTGCTTCCGCCGAAGTTGTCGCCAGCATGCAGGACGAAATGCTTGAAGAAGCTCAGGAATGTGTGGATTCTAAAAGTGAGCTTTCGTCTGCTATGACAGATGCAGAAGTAGATCGGGCCTTGCGTAAGATTTCGATTTTGTGTGATACCTAGAACGATTGTAAACCCGAAAAAAGGGAGCTTTAGGAATAAAATTTTCGCTTGGTTGCTATAGATGTTTTTTAGATGCTGCTGGCCTTCGCAATCATAAAGAGTCTGGCATTTTGGCTCAGCGCTAAGATCTGTTTCATTGATCGGGCGATATTCAACATTGATTATTGGGTCACATGTTTGCCATTGATTTCGTTTGCTGCTGCCAGTGCGCTTGCTGACCGGGGCTTTGTCTGCCATCGAACAATTTAGGGTCTGTTCACACTTGCCAGACCCTAGTAGGATTGACGTCCCTGATAGTTTCCCCGGGGCCGATTGGAAAATGTGACAAATTTTGGCCATGGGTTTAGAGGAATTTAAACAATGCTCGACAAACTGAAAATGCAACTGAAATTGAACAACCCGGCGTTATTTCGTGAACAATCCTATATCAACGGCGAATGGGTTTCCGCTGCAAACAATGAAACGTTTGAAGTAAGCAACCCGGCTGACGGCACCTTGCTGGCCGAGGTTGCTGAGGTGGATGTAGCAGGAGCCCGGGCGGCCATTGAGGCCGCAAATGCTGCCTGGCCGGCCTGGCGCGCCAGGACGGCCAAGGATCGTTCCGGCATCCTGCGCCGCTGGTTTGAACTGGTACTTGAAAACAAGGAGGACCTGGCGGCCCTGATGACCGCGGAGCAGGGCAAGCCGCTGGCTGAGTCGGCTGGTGAAATCATATACGGTGCTTCTTTTATCGAGTGGTTTGCCGAAGAGGGAAAGCGAGTTTACGGTGATGTGATTCCCACCCACCTGCCCGACCGCCGTATCCTGGTCATCAAGCAGCCCGTTGGCGTGGTGGCGGCTATTACACCATGGAATTTCCCCATCGCGATGATCACGCGCAAAGCCGCACCGGCACTTGCCGCAGGCTGTCCGATCGTGATCAAACCCGCATCAGAGACACCGCTTTCGGCCCTCGCCCTGTGTGAACTGGCTGACCAGGCGGGCATTCCCGCAGGCGTGTTCAACGTGATAACGACGACCCGTTCCCGCGAAGTGGGTCTGGAGATGACCGAAAGCCCGCTGGTGCGTAAATTCTCGTTTACGGGTTCAACCGCAGTCGGCAAGACCCTCATCCGGCAGTGTGCCTCGACGGTGAAAAAGGTGTCGATGGAGTTGGGCGGCAATGCCCCGTTCATCGTATTTGATGACGCGGATGTAGATTCCGCGGTCCAGGGCGCCATCATTTCCAAATACCGCAATGCCGGCCAGACTTGCGTCTGCGCCAACCGGCTTTACGTGCAGGAACCTGTTTATGATGAATTTATCGAAAAATTTACCGCAGCAGTGCGGGAATTGAAGGTCGGACGCGGTGATGAAGCCGGTGTAGCCATCGGCCCGATGATCTCCGCTGATGCCGTCGATAAGATTAAGAAACTTTTGGATGATGCGAAAGAAAAAGGGGCCAAAGTAATTGAGGGTGGTGACCATCACGCACTCGGCGGCCTTTTTTACCAACCCACGGTAGTCAGCGACGTCACTGCAGACATGGCTTTCGCCAGTGAGGAAATTTTCGGCCCGATAGCGCCGGTGTTCAAGTTCTCAACAGAAGAAGAAGTGATCGAACTGGCCAATGCCACCGAGTTTGGCCTGGCTTCGTATTTCTACGCCCGCGACCTGGGCCGCGTATTCCGCGTAGCCGAGGCACTGGAATACGGCATGGTCTGCGTCAATGACGGTATCCTTTCGACCGAAGTGGCGCCATTCGGGGGCGTGAAGGAATCAGGAACGGGCCGTGAAGGCTCAAAATACGGCATTGAGGAGTTTATCGAAATCAAGTACATCACGTTGGCTGGAATAAACCAATGACCCTCAGAGAACTTGATCTCAATTTTGTCCGTTCAAACTTCCCGGCCTTCAGCGAGCCCTCGCTGGAAGGCTGGGGGTTTTTTGAAAACGCGGGCGGCTCTTACACCTGCGGTCAAATCATAAGCCAGCTGAATCGCTACTACCGGCAAACAAAAGTTCAGCCTTATTATGATTTCCCGGCTTCCGCCACGGCCGGAGACCAGATGGATGCGGCAAAACAGCGCATGGCAGCGTGGCTAAACGTAGATAGTGAGGAGGTTCACTTCGGCCCGTCTACCTCGCAAAACACGTATGTGATCGCGCAGGCTTTGCGCCAGAAGTTTATGCCGGGAGATGAAATTATCGTCACCAACCAGGATCACGAGGCAAATATCGGCGTCTGGAAGCGGTTGGCGAATGACGGAATCGTGGTGCGGGAGTGGCTTGTTGATCCGGATACCGGGGAGCTGGACCCATCGGATCTTGAAGCGCTTCTGAACCAACACACACGGGCTGTAGCATTCACCCACTGCTCCAACGTGGTTGCAAGCATCAACCCGGTGCGCCAGATTACCGACTTGATTCACAGCGCCGGGGCCATTGCCATCGTTGACGGCGTTTCCTTTTGCCCGCACGGCCTGCCCGATGTCAGGGCCCTGGGCGCGGACATTTACCTGTTTTCACTGTACAAGGTGTATGGACCTCATTTGGGCGTGATGGTGATGACGAAGCATTTGAATGCCGATTTGCCGTTCCAGGGGCATTTCTTCAATGCGGGGATCTCCGGTTCACGCTTCACACCCGCCGGCCCTGATCACGCTCAAATTGCGTCGGTCAATGGGGTGCTGGATTACCTGGACGCCGTATTTCAGCATCATCATGGTGACGATGATTCGGACATGGACAAACCGGCCGCAGTGATGAAGCTATTTCGAGGGCATGAGGAAAGGCATTTGCAACCCTTGCTCGATTTTTTGTCCGGGCATGCGAAAGTTCGTTTGATCGGCAAAAAAACCGCTCAAAACCGGGCCCCCACGGTCGCTTTCACGGTGGAGGGTCACAGCTCCTCGGAACTGGCTTCGCAATTATCAGCCTTTAAACTGGGCGTCGGCGTCGGTCACTTTTATGCCTACCACCTCATCGAAGCCCTGGGCTTTGACACCGAGGAAGGGGTATTGCGCACTTCCTTCGTGCACTACACCAGCCAGGCTGAAATCGACCGGCTTATTGCCGCACTCGACCAACTCCTGTAACCGCAATAAATTCGCGGTGCTAGAGGTTGGTTAACACGGCTGCATAAATGTCTATCGCATCCCACAGGTTTTGCAGCCGCAGGTTTTCATCCTTGCCATGCTGGTTGTTGTCGTGATTGGCGATGGGAAGGATCAGGATGGGTGCACCCACTACTTCGTCAATCAGGTACAAAGGCAGGCTGCCACCCATGGTGGGTAACTGGATGATGGGCTGGTCGCCAAGTTGATTCATGATGCTGGCGACGGCTTTGGCAATGGGCAGGTCAAAAGGAGCGCGGTAGGCGGGGTAGCCCGCTTCAGACCAGTCCAGCAGTGCGATGCGATCATGCGCAGCACGTTGTTCCGGCGTGGGTTCCTGGTGAACGATGAAATAACCCTGGCTGGTAATGTGGTTTTCAATCACGTCGCGCAGGTACACCGGCGTTTGCGCCGGCACCAGCCTCAAACCGATGGATGCCGTGGCAGAGGTCGGTATGCTGTTGCGTGCTTGAGCACCAACATCACCGGAACGAATGCCGCGTAAATTAAGAGCGGGGCGCATGATGGCCTGCTCGACGCGCTCCGTTGTTTCCGCCCGGGCGATACCCAACTCCCGGATCAGATCTTCATCAACAGATGGTGCCGCCTCGATGGCCTCGTGCTCAAGCAAGGTCGGCGCTGATACCTGTTCATGGTATCCCTCAATCAGGATGTTGCCTTGCGTGTCCCGCATGCTGTTGATCAGTTCAGTGAGCCTGACGATGGGGTTGGGCGCCCAGTTGCCGTAGTGGCCGCTGTGCAAGGGGCGGTTGGCCCCGAAAACAGTCAGGCCGAAACCGTAGGCGCCGCGCACACCATAGCTCAGTTGCCAACTTCGACTCTGGTGAAGCGGTCCGTCACAGAACAACCACAGATCAGCACCGAGTAATTCGCGATGCTTGCTCAACATTTTCTGCAGGTGGGGCGAGCCGGCTTCCTCCTCACCATCAAGAAACAGCTTCAAATTGACCGAAAGGCTGATGCCGGAAGCCTTTAGTGCATCAAGGGCGGCGATCAGGGCGATTAAAGGCGCCTTGTCGTCACCTGCTGAGCGGGCGAAAATACGCCATTCAGGATCGAACGGTGCAGTCATCGGGACCACCTTGCCACCTTGTTCAACCAGGGCATCGCGCATGACGGGCGTCCACGGGTCAGAGGCCCAGTTCGCGGCGTTCACGGGCTGGCCATCGTAATGCATGTAAATCATCAGGGTCCTGTCGGCACCGGGCGTTTGCAGTTCGGCATAAACCGCAGGCGGGCTGCCTTCAACTTCGAGCAGGCGAACCTCGAATCCACGTGGCCTTAGAAGCTCAACGATATAAACTGCGTTGCGACGAATATTTTTTGCATCACTGGCGACGTTAGGAATGCTGAGCAGCCTGGCAAAACCTTCGACAATTGACTGCTCGTGGGTCACCCGCCAATCACGAATCTCCTCAACGACCTTTGAAGGGTCTGCCAGGGCCACTTGCGGTAGTAACAGAGCCAGGCATGAAAGCCAGGCTGAGTAGCGGTGGATTTTCCTCATTTACGGAAACCTTTTACTGATTATTTCTAACCTTAGGCGGCGCTCCGGGATTGTGCAAGTCAGGCATATTTCAATGCCATGAAAAAGACTTTCGAAAAAGGAAGATGCGAACAGGAATTAAAAAGGTTATCCTTGCGCGAATCCCCGGTATCAGGAGCCTGGAACAGGGCTTGCGTCAAACGGAAAATGAAACGCACCGACACTTCCAATCCGGAATATTTTCACAAGGTAGTTGACTGCCAGTGGGGCTGTCCCGCACACACCGATGTTCCTGAATACATCAGGCTGATTGCCCAGGGCCGTTTTGGCGATGCCTACATGGTGAACCGGGAAAGCAACATCTTTCCGGCCATCCTGGGTCGGGTTTGCGACCGGCCTTGTGAGCCGGCATGCCGGCGGGTGCGAATGGATGAAAAGCCGGTCGCCATATGCCGCCTCAAACGGGTTGCTGCGGACCACCGCGGAGACATTACAGACCGCCTGCCCGTCGCCCCGAGTAAAAAGAACGGAAAAAAAGTCGCCTTGATTGGCGCAGGTTGCGCCTCCCTGGCGGTAGCCAACGACCTGATGCCCCTGGGTTACGAGTGCACCATTTTTGAGGCCCAGGCGGTTCCCGGGGGTCTGATGCGCTACAACATTCCCGCTTTCCGTCTACCGATCGACGTATTGAACGAAGAAATCGCCTACATCATCGACATGGGCGTTGATGTTCATTACAACCATCGAATCGAGAGCATGCAGGAGTTGCTGGACCAGGGCTACGATGCAGTTTTCGTCGGTACGGGCGCACCACGCGGCAAAGAACTCAAATTGCCTGGGCGTTACGATTCGGAAAACATTCATATTGGTATTGATTGGCTGGAGTCTGTTGCCTTCGGGCACATCGATACCATCGGGGAAGATGTTTTGATCATCGGCGTGGGCAACACCGCAATGGATTGCTGCCGCTCATCGCTGCGACTGGGTGCAAAAAACGTCAAGGTCATGGCGCGCAAACCGCGGGAATTTTTCAAGGCTTCCGCTTGGGAGCTTGAAGACGCTGAAGAAGAAAACATTGCGATCACTGTCAACCATTCACCCAGGGAGTTTGTGGTTGAAGACGGCAAATTGAAAGGCATGATGTTTGACCTGATGGAATACGATATTGAGAACGGAAAGATTCTTGAGCAAAAAATAGTGGGCGAACGCTTCATTGCCTGCGACGATGTTGTGCTGGCCATTGGCCAGGAAAATGCCTTTCCCTGGATCGAGCGTGATTTGGGCATTGAGTTCAACCAGTGGGAAGAGCCCGCGGTTGATGAAACGACCTTTGAATCTTCGCGCCCGGGCGTGTTCTTTGGCGGCGATTCCGCCTTCGGACCCAAAAATATTATCTGGGCCGTTGAGCATGGTCACCAGGCTGCTATTTCCATCCATCGTCATTGCCAGGGCGAGTCACTTACCGACCGCCTGCCCCCTCTGTTGAACCTGGGCAGTCGCAAGATGGGCATGCACGAGTGGAGCTATTCCAATGATTTTGATCCGGCCGCCCGGCGCAAAATGATGCAGGTGCCTCTTGCGGAGCGATTCAGGGAGTTGGGCAAGGAAGTCGAACTTGGTTTTGATGCGGAGCAGACCGCCAAGGAAGTCGAGCGCTGCCTGAACTGTGATATTCAGACCGTGTTTGCCGACAGCCTGTGTATCGAGTGCGATGCCTGCCTGGATATCTGCCCGACTCAATGCCTGACGATTACGGTCAACGGGGAAGAAAGGGATCTGGTCACCCGACTCAGGGCACCGGTTCTGGAAGCGGATCAACCCCTGTTCGTGTCGGATGAACTGAAACAGACCGGCCGGGTAATGGTCAAGGACGAGAATTTCTGCATTCATTGCGGCTTGTGCGCAGAACGCTGCCCCACGGCGGCCTGGGACATGCAGAAATCACTGCTAACATTTCCAAAAGCCATCGATTACAGCGGTGAAAACATCGGTGAGGCCCCATGCCAGCAACACAAAACCGGATAAACGACTTCGTCCTCAAGATCGGGACGGTAAACGGGACCGGCTCCGCCAGCGCCAACAGTTTGGTGATGAAAGCCCTGTTCCGCATGGGTATTCCCGTGACCGGCAAGAACATGTTCCCTTCCAACATCCAGGGCTTGCCTACCTGGTACGAGATCCGCGCCAACCACCAGGGTTATATGTCACGCGACAGCCGTGTGGACGTAATGGTAGCGATGAATGCGCAAACCTATCAAAAAGATCTTTCGGAAGTCAGTCCTGGTGGATTTTTGATTTATGATTCAACCTGGCCGCGGGAGCGCATGCTGCATCGCAATGACATCATCGTGCTGGGTGTGCCCTTGTCCAAGCTTTGCAATGAAAATTTCAGCACTTCCCGCCTTCGCATTCTGATGAAAAACATAGCCTACGTGGGTGTGCTTGTCGCATTGATGAATATCGACCTGGAAATCATCCGCACTTTGTTGCAAGAGTCCTTTGCCAGCAAGCCCAAGGTGATTGACAGCAACCTCAAGGCAATCATGCTTGGTTACGATTATGCCAAGAAGAACTTCACCTGCCCCTTGCCGGTGCGGGCGGAAGTGATGGGCGATAACAGCGGGCACATTCTCATCGACGGCAATACGGCAATTGGGCTGGGCTGTGTCTACGCAGGAGCCACCGTTGGCGCCTGGTATCCCATTACACCCTCTACTTCAGTAATGGACGCCTTCACAAAGTACTGTGAAATGTTTCGCACCGATGAGAAAACCGGTGAAAAACGCTTTTGTATTGTGCAGGCTGAAGATGAGTTGGCAGCGGCCGGTATGGTGCTTGGAGCCAACTGGGCGGGTGCTCGCGCGTTCACACCCACTTCGGGGCCAGGCATTTCATTGATGAGCGAGTTTATTGGTTTTGCCTACTATGCTGAAATTCCGTCTGTATTCATCGACGTGCAAAGGGTGGGACCCTCCACGGGCATGCCCACGCGAACACAGCAATGTGACCTGATGCTCTGCGCCTATGCCTCGCACGGTGACACGCGTCACCCGATTCTGTTCCCTTCAAACCCGGGGGAGTGTTTTGAGATGGCGGTTTCGGTTTTCGACCTGGCTGACCGATTACAGACCCCTGTTTTCATTCTTTCCGACCTGGACATCGGCATGAACGACTGGATGGTTCCTGAGTTGAACTGGGATGAAAACTACCAACCGGACCGCGGCAAAGTGCTGGGTGTAGAGGAGTTGGCGGACATGGACCGCTTTGTCCGTTACCTCGATGTGGATGGTGATGGTATTACCTATCGTACCTTGCCGGGCGAAGACCCCAAGGGCGCTTATTTTGTACGTGGCTCGGGCCACAATCGCTACGGCGCCTATACTGAAGATTCAAGCCAGTACCAGGACCTGGTTGATCGTCTTTTGATCAAGTGGGAGACGGTAAAGAGCCTGGTTCCTGCTGCGGTACTCAATAAGTCAGAGTGGCGAACCCAGGTTGGAATCATTGCCTATGGCAGTTCAGACGCAGCCGTGATCGAGGCCCGGGATGAGTTGGTGGAAGAGGGTATACAGGCCGATTACCTACGCATAAGAGCATTTCCCTTTGGCCAGGAAGTGACTGATTTCCTGCACGACCATGAGATAATTTTCGTGGTTGAGCAGAACCGTGATGCTCAAATGAAGTCATTATTAATGCTGGAAACCAATGACGTCGCCGATCGCCTGGTGTCGATCCTGCATTACAACGGCATGCCGATTCCCAGCGAATGCGTGGTGCGGGGAATCAGCGAACATCTGAAATCGGAGGCTGCCGCATGACGTTCATCCGCAAGCCAAAAATTGCACTGCCCGGACAAAAGACGAATGACCTGGGCTTGTATCTCCGTGACTACGAAGGTTCCATGTCAACTTTGTGTGCCGGTTGTGGCCATGACTCAATCACGGCATCACTGATCCAGGCCTTGTGGGAGATGTCCATTGCGCCGGAGCAGTTGATCAAATTATCCGGCATCGGCTGCTCTTCCAAGACGCCCGCGTATTTTGTTCACGGCGCTCACGGTTTCAATTCCGTTCATGGGCGCATGCCTTCAGTGGCCACGGGAGCATCAGCAGCGAACCGGGACTTGATCTGCATTGGCATATCAGGAGATGGCGACTCACTCTCTATCGGTTTCGGGCAGTTTGCTCATGTCATTCGCCGCAACCTGAATATGCTCTACATGATTGAAAACAACGGCGTGTATGGTCTCACCAAGGGCCAGTTCTCGGCAGCCGCTGATCCGGGCAGCACATCCAAGAAGGGTGCGGTCAATGTGATGCAGAATATCAATGTAGTCGCGACATCAATTTCAATGGGCGCCAGTTTCGTGGCACGCGCTTTTTCAGGAGACCGTGAACAGTTGATTCCATTGCTCAAGGCGGCAATTGCCCATCCTGGTTGCGCGGTGCTGGACATCGTTTCTCCATGCGTTACCTTCAACGATCATGTCGGCTCGACCAAGAGTTATGCTTATATCCGTGACCATTCGCACGCGGCGACGGATGTTGACCTGGTCCTTCCGGCTGACGCAATTTCGGCCGAGTACAAGGAGGGTGAAACCTTAGCCATCAAGCTGCACGGTGGTTCCACTATCCTGTTGAAAAAGGTCGATGCGGAGTACGATCCCACCTCGCGCGCCAAGGCACTGGCCTACCTGGAAAAACACCGTGATCAGGGGCAGGTAGTAACCGGTCTCTTGTTTATCAACGAAGACCTGCCTGATATGCACGGCATTTTCAAAACATCGACAAAGCCCATGAAGGACTTCAAATTTCACGAATTGAGCCCCGGTAGCGATGCCCTGGCAAAACTGCAACAAGGCATGAAGTAGCAGCAAGAGCGTTGACCTTTTCTTCTATTCGAGCCCGCCGGCCTAGCCCGAACATTGCGCCACCATCCGGCCCTGGCTTGTTCAGGTACGCCTGAACTTGGGCTTCCTTCAAACCGTAGCTTCGGCTACGGTTCTCAGTCCAGCCCTGCGCCCAGACGCACCTGTCCTGCGCCAGCATCCGGGATGCTGGCGCAATGTTCGGGCTATAGCGACAGTACTCCTTCCAGGACGCGCCACAAGTACGTGGCCCAGGCCAGCCTCTCGACCGGTGCCCGGTCTCACCTCCTCCCTGTAGGCTCGGGCGCGTCATCCCTGACGCTTACGGTCCTGGAAGAAGCACTGTCACTCTTTCCGGCTCGTGCAAGACTGAAACGAAAAACCAGGAACGACCGCTGAGCAACATAGGGCACGTCACAGGCTACTCCCTCTGTGGCGAAGGGTTTTGATCTGTCAGCGTGGCACAAGCCCGTTCGCAGCAAGGGGTCTTCTTCCGGGACCCTTTGCAACAGGACGTTGCAAGAGGAAGCCCCAG
>SMVB01113713.1_pt1 | contig 17608 bp, 11 predicted proteins | sample 2456461 | NCBI WGS metagenome assembly SMVB01 (sample SAMN11095934, study PRJNA526329) | marine sediment metagenome | biome: Marine sediment; feature: Surficial sediment; material: Deep marine sediment; isolation source: Hadal surficial sediment | place: Pacific Ocean | collected 2014-05 | depth...
ATTGATATTTTAAATCTGCCGTAATTACTTTGTGAAAAAGGAGTTTCATTCTCATAGGAGGGAAATGTTCCATTTCCGTCGAAAACATTGACGGTGGATATAAATAATAATCTTGAATTTGTAGCCATGCAATATTCGACCAATAGTTCGTGAGCTTTATATTGTGCAGCAAAATCTCCGCGAAGACAAGAAATAATTATGTCGGGTTGCACCTTGTTAAGTATAAGATCTAGATCATCGTCTTCGACACGGTATTTGTAAAAAACCTGATTGTCACTGAACAATCCTGCCTGGCTGGAATAGGTGCCATATACGTCGAAGTAGGAAAGGAGCTCTTTGTACAGGGAATTCCCTATAAAACCACTGGCACCAAGTATGAGTATTTTATCAGTCATTGATTGAATTTAGAAACCTGAAGAAAAACTTCTGTCCTCGTGCTCCTGTCTTTTTTATCCTTTATAAAATGGCAACTTAACCACGGTGGCCGAAACCGCTTTTTTTCGTATTTGAATGTGAAACTGCGTTCCAACATCCTTCATCACCGCAGGGACATAACCCATCCCGATGCCTTTACCCAAAGTTGGAGACATGGTTCCACTGGTAACCTTCCCTATTACTTTTCCGTTGCCATCTACAATGTCATAGCCTTGACGAGGAATCCCTCGTTCATTCAATTCGAAAGCGATCAGGCGTCTTTCAGGGCCCTGTTCTTTTTGTTTTTGAAGGTTATCAGCGTTTATGAAATCCTTCGTAAATTTTGTGATCCATCCCAGGCCGGCTTCCAATGGTGAGGTTGTATCATCGATATCATTTCCGTAGAGACAATAGCCCATTTCCAGTCGCAAGGTATCGCGAGCTGCCAATCCAACCGGTTTAATACCCCAATCCGCACCGGCTTCCATCACTTTGCTCCATACTAGCTCCACTTCGCTGTTCTGGCAGTAAATTTCGAATCCGCCGCTTCCGGTATATCCGGTAGCGCTAATAATTACATGATCAAAACCGGCAAAGTCGCATACTTTAAAGGTATAAAATTTAATGGCACTTAGATCTTCACTGGTCAACGATTGCATAGCCTCAACAGCCTTAGGGCCTTGGATGGCAAGAAGTGAAAAATTATCGGATAAGTTTCTCATTTCTGCATCCATCGTATTGTGTGAACCGATCCAATTCCAATCCTTATCAATATTGGAAGCATTTACTACCAGCAACCATTTTTCGGCATCGAGACGGTAGACGATTAAGTCGTCTACAATTCCACCTTCACTATTAGGAAAACAACTGTATTGTGCTTGCCCATCCACTAATTTTGACGCATCATTACTAGTCACCTTTTGAATTAATTCCAAGGCCCTGGGGCCTGTGATCAAAAACTCTCCCATATGGGATACATCAAATACACCAACACCATCACGTACGGTCTTGTGTTCGGCATTGACGCCTTCATAAGAAACCGGCATATTATAACCTGCGAAGGGAACCATCTTGGCGCCCAAGGCTTCATGTATGGCAGAAAGTGCTGTATTCTTCATATCTGAATTTCTGAAGTTGGTTTGCAAATTTATAGAATCTGTTGTAGCAAACGCAGGAAATGAATGAATGTTTTCAACAGTTTGTCAAGCAGGATGTGTGAAGGATTAAAGAAAATTTAAACTTATCTTTACCTTTAGGTATTATTTCGCGCTATATAACACACAACGATTAATCCCGGATATGAATATATTTTCCGCAAAACAATTATACGAAGCAGATAAGATCACTACTGATAAGCAAGGTATTTCCTCAGTAGATCTAATGGAACGGGCTGCAACTCAAATTTACGATTGGTTGCACCAACGGATGCAAGGTGCACAGGTGCCTGTGCATATTTTCTGCGGAATTGGCAACAACGGGGGAGACGGATTGGTTCTGGGGCGGCTATTGATCGAAAGTGGATATACAGTGACCATTTACATCGCCAATTTTACCGATAAGCGTTCCAAATGTTTTTTGATAAACTATGACCGCCTAAAGAATGTTGCTAAAAAATGGCCCGTCTTAATGACTTCGGAAAAGGACTTTCCTAAAATTCATGAGGACGATATAATTGTGGATGCCATCTTCGGAATAGGATTGAATCGTGCTCCCGAAGGCTGGGTTAAAAGCCTTATACAATATTTGAATGAACAAAAAGCTTTCAGGCTCTCTATTGATATTCCAAGCGGTCTTAGCTCCAACGAACCTTTGCTCGATGGAGAAGCGGTGATCCATGCCAATCATACACTTACATTCCAAACCCCCAAACTATCTTTTTTTCTTCCGGAAACCGGAAAATTCGTCCCTTATTTTGAAGCTCTGGATATAGGTCTGGATCCTGAATATTTAGTATCGACCACACCTTTGGCCCAATTGATCATGAAGCCTCTGGCGAAAACATTTTATAAGCAGCGGGAGAAATATTCGCACAAGGGTACTTATGGCCACTCATTATTGGTAGGTGGCAGTAAAGGAAAGATGGGTGCTATGGTGTTGGCATCCAAAGCTGCGCTAAGTGCAGGCAGCGGACTCGCAACAGCATTCATACCTGAATGTGGGAATACCATATTGCAAACAGCAATTCCGGAGGCCATGGTGCTCTCAGACGTCAATAACGATTTTATTTCTGAAATAGCCGTTGATTTTGAACCTTCGGCCATAGGAATAGGCCCCGGAATGGGTCAGGATAAGCGAACGGTTAAAACCTTCCTGAAGTTACTTTCTCAAACCAAACGGCCTATGGTGATCGATGCCGACGCCATTAATATCATAGCCGCAAATCCTTCAGCGGTAAAAGATGTTCCTAAGCGATCCATTTTCACACCACATCCGGTTGAGTTAGCACGATTGGTAGGGAAATGGAAAAATGATTATGAAAAGCTAAAAAAAGTTAAAGTCTTTTCAAAGAATAATGAAATGATCGTGGTTATAAAGGGAGCAAACACGATTACCATTTTTGGGGACGAAATGTACATTAATACCACCGGTAATCCCGGTATGGCAACTGCCGGAAGTGGTGATGTACTTACCGGAATCATCACAGGACTGCTTTCTCAAGGTTATGAGCCACTGGTAGCGGCTACTTTTGGTGTCTATCTTCACGGCAGCGCTGGAAATATAGTCTCACAAGAAAAAGGCCATGAGGCCTTACTTGCAAGCGATCTTATCGAAAACATTGGCAAGGCGTATTTAGAGTTACTTATACAAGAGGAATCTCAAATCCAGAATGAAGAGGAGAAAAGTAGCAGCTAAAAAAAAACGCCATATTTTTCAATATAGCGTTTTTCGGTTTATATCAATTCTTCCAATAGGTTTCGAAGCTCAGGATCTGAAGGCCTGGGTGCATTCGGGGAAATAATATTGCCATCAGGATCTATGAGAATAAACCTCGGAATTCCCTTGATGTAATATTCTTTTACAAATTTCGACTCCCAGTCCTTATCGGCATAAAGCTGAATACCACTCAGTTCTTTATCGGTTACCATACTGACCCATTTCTCATGATCCTTGGGCCGGTCAATAGACACACTTACGAATTCTATGTTCTTTTCACGGTAATCTTCTTCCACTTTCTTTAAATGTGGGATCTCTGCTTTACAAGGTCCGCACCAGGTAGCCCAAACATCTATATAAACATATTTGCCTTTCAAATCGGTTAAACTTGTAGTTCCGCCCGAATGATTCTCATAATTACTAAAAACGGGAGAAGGCCTTCCTTTGGGAAGATCTGTTCTTAAAGCGATAAGATCTCCCAGATAGCCTTGATAACTCTTAATAGTATTAGCGATCCCCTTTCTCGATCGGTTCACCACCGCTGTATCCAGATCTTTTTGGGAGTGAATAAAATTTTCTAGTTCAGTCGCGACCCCGGCAAGTTTAGTTTTAAGAGCTGCTTGATCCATCTCGTCAATCTCAAAGTCGAGAAGTTGCTCCTGAAATCTGGTATTTTCAGCTAAAAAATTATTATCTACGGAACCTTCTCCGGTATATTCAATACTTTCATCAAACTCATCAGTATTGAGGGTCATTTGAAGATCGTCTCCGTTTTTTAAGAAGAGACCGGTATACTCACCGCCATCATAGAAAGTAAAGAAACCCTTGGTCACAAAAAGCGTATCGCTAAACGAACCATCTTCGTTCACTTTTATCGTTTTGGAATAGTCTTTAGCAGACAGGACAATTGAATCGCTGTTTTTATTAGTGATCTGTCCGGAAAAAGTAACATATTCTTTTTTTACTTCTTTATCGCATGCGACAAGAACCATTGCGGTGACGATTAATACAACTTTTTTCATAGTCAATTCTTTAAATTTGCGCTAAAATAGAATAATATTTGGTTGTTTTAGAAAAATACTGAAAACCTTAACAGAAATTGGTATTTTTGTTTCAAACAACCACCACGCACATGCGCCCAATACATTATGTAAGTAGTGAGATACTTTCATTGTCCAGTATCAAGGATATTATTGATTCCCATAAAGAAATAGACCTCTCGGAAGAGGCTGTACTCAATATTAATAAATCGCATGAATATCTTCAGAAAAAATTAAAAGAAAGTGACAAACCTATCTATGGAATAAATACCGGGTTTGGATCGCTTTACGATGTGAAGATCTCAACAGATAATCTTTCTAAATTACAGGAAAACCTGGTGATGTCACATGCTTGCGGGACCGGGGAATTAGTGCCAAAACCAATTGTGAAGCTGATGCTATTGCTCAAGATACAATCATTGAGTTATGGCTATAGTGGAGTTCAATTGGAGACCGTGGCGCGATTGGTCGATTTTTACAATAAGGATATATTGCCGTTGATATATACTCAGGGCAGTCTTGGAGCTTCCGGAGATCTTGCGCCGTTGGCACACCTTTCATTACCGTTATTGGGAAAAGGTAAAGTATATGATGGCGAGGCGATTATTTCTTCGAAAAAAATGTTGATTGACAATAATTGGGAACCGTTAGTACTGCAAGCTAAAGAGGGATTGGCATTGCTGAACGGAACTCAATTTATGAGCGCCTATGGCGTGTATTGTTTAATAAAATGTTACAAACTATCTTACTTGGCCGATCTTATCAGTGCTGCATCTATAGATGCGTTTAATTGTAATATGAGTCCGTTTAACGAATTGGTTCATATGATACGCCCACATCGTGGACAAGTAAAAACCGCGCAACAGATCCTGGAATTTCTTGAAGGTAGTGAGATGGGCACTTCAGAAAATAAAAAAGTTCAGGATCCGTATTCCTTTCGATGTATCCCACAAGTACATGGCGCGTCAAAAGATACCCTGCAATTTGTAAATAGAACATTTAAAACCGAGATCAACTCCGTTACCGACAACCCCAATATTTTTAGAAAATCCGACCAGATCATATCGGGTGGTAATTTCCACGGACAACCCCTGGCTTTGGGGCTTGACTATTTGGGGATCGCGATGGCGGAATTGGGAAATATTTCGGAAAGAAGAACCTTTCAGCTGGTATCGGGTTTGAGGGATCTACCTCAGTTTTTGGTCAATAACCCCGGGTTGAACAGCGGTTTTATGATCCCGCAATATACCGCAGCCAGTATCGTAAGTGCGAATAAGCAATTGGCCACTCCGGCTTCGGTAGATTCCATAGTTTCATCAAACGGACAAGAGGATCATGTGAGTATGGGCGCTAATGCTGCAACCCAGTGTCTTCGAATTATTGATAATGTGGAAACAATCCTGGCCATAGAATTGATGAATGCCTCTCAGGCAATGGAATTCAGAAAGCCAAAAAGATCGTCTGTATTTGTCGAATCTTTTTTACAAAGTTTTAGAAAAGGAGTTTCTTTTGTTGATGAAGACCGTTTATTAGCCGACGATATTCATACATCGGTTGCTTTTTTGCAAAGTTTTTCGATAGAAAACGAGTTGTTGTTCTAGAGGACTTCTTTAACGTGTGCAGTTCACACAAGTAATAGCTTGCGGAATTAATAGTATTCTTCCTATTGGTATGGGGTTTTGACAACGTATGCAGATACCAAAATCCGTATCGTCGATCCTGGAGAGTGCCACCCGGAGATTTATTAATTTTAACTCGGTATTTTTAAGCGCTAGGTCATTTACACTTTTATTGTTGATAGCATCCATACGTGACACACGTCCTATGGCATTTTCAGGGGCTATAGGTTTGGTTAACTCTTGGTATTTTTCTACCATTTTTTCAGTAGAAATAATTTCTTTCGTTATTCTTTTGCGAATTTGAAGTTTTTCTTTTGCACTGATCATAGCTAAGCTTTATTTGGAAATAGCTTCAAAAAACAAAATGACTAAAGATTTTTCGCAGGACTGAAATTTAAAAAGGCTACGATTCCGTAGCCTTTTTTTCTTTCCTGACTTTTATGGTGAGTTCGTCTTTCTTTTTATCGAGATCCATAATAATTGTATCTCCATCCTTGAGTTTGGAATTGATGATCTCTTCCGCCAATGGATCTTCAATATATTTTTGAATGGCCCGTTTCAGGGGTCTCGCTCCGTAGGCTTTATCAAAGCCTTTTTCGGCTATATAATCCTTAGCCTTATCAGTAAGGTTCAAGGTATATCCTAGGTCGGAAATGCGCTCAAATAATTGATCCAACTCAATGTCGATAATCTTGTGAATATGTTCTTTCTCCAGGGTATTGAATATCATAACGTCATCCACGCGATTCAAGAATTCAGGTGCAAATGATTTCTTCAATGCATTTTCAATGATGCTTCTGGTATTTGAATCTATTTGGTTTTCTTTGGCGGAGGTTCCGAAACCAACACCTTGCCCAAAATCTCTGAGTTTACGAGCTCCAATGTTTGAAGTCATTATAATTATGGTATTTCTAAAATCGATTTTTCGACCCATACTATCAGTGAGATAGCCATCGTCCAACACTTGTAACAGCATATTAAAAACATCCGGATGTGCTTTTTCTATCTCATCTAGTAATATCACTGCATATGGCTTACGCCTTATTTTCTCGGTTAATTGCCCGCCTTCTTCATAACCCACATATCCGGGGGGCGCACCGATCAGTCTGGATACCGCAAACTTCTCCATGTATTCACTCATGTCAATACGTACCAATGCATTATCACTATCGAATAATTCGCGTGCTAAAACTTTGGCCAATTGTGTTTTTCCTACTCCCGTTTGACCTAAAAATATAAAGGAACCAATGGGTTTATTTGGATCTTTCAAGCCGGCACGATTGCGCTGTATTGCTTTAACCACTTTCGCAACGGCTTCATCCTGTCCAATTACCTTTCCTTTGATACGATCAGGTAGAGCCATAAGCTTGTTACTTTCTGTTTGTGCAATTCTATTTACCGGAACACCGGTCATCATAGAAACTACTTCTGCGACATTTTCTTCATCCACTATTTCTTTGTGAAGTTTGGATTCTTTCTGCCAGGCCTCCTGCTCCGTGAGAAGTTCTTTTTCAAGATTCTTCTCATCATCTCGCAATTTGGCTGCTTCCTCATATTTCTGTTTTTTTACAACAGAATTTTTCAACGCACGAACTTCTTCAAGTTTTTCTTCAAGGGTCAAGATCTTCTCCGGAACATTAATATTGGTAATATGTACTCGAGATCCGGCCTCATCTAAGGCGTCGATAGCCTTGTCCGGCAGAAATCGTTCTGTCATATATCTATTAGTCAATTTAACACAAGCCTCCAGTGCTTTATCGGTATAGTTCACATTGTGATGTGCCTCATATTTGTCTTTTATATTCCGAAGAATTTCAAGAGTCTCTTCAACGGTAGTTGGTTCTACCAATACTTTCTGAAAACGTCTTTCCAATGCTCCGTCTTTTTCAATATACTGTCTGTACTCATCCAAAGTGGTAGCACCAATACATTGAATTTCACCACGGGCCAATGCCGGTTTGAACATATTGGAAGCATCCAGAGAGCCCGTCGCACCTCCGGCACCTACGATTGTGTGAATCTCATCGATGAACAGGATGATATTTTCATTCTTTTCCAACTCATTCATAACCGCTTTCATCCGTTCTTCAAATTGCCCTCGATATTTTGTTCCGGCAACCAAACTGGCCAGATCGAGCGTGACCACACGCTTGTCATAAAGAATCCGGGAAACTTTGCGTTCCACTATGCGCAATGCAAGTCCTTCGGCAATAGCCGATTTGCCCACACCCGGTTCTCCGATAAGTAGCGGGTTATTCTTTTTTCTTCGGCTTAATATCTGGGATACTCTTTGAATTTCTTTTTCGCGGCCTATCACGGGATCCAATTTTCCATCTACGGCCATTACGGTAAGATCTCTTCCGAAATTATCTAAAACAGGTGTTTTCGATTTTTTACTCCCTTTGGTAGTACTCGATCCGGAGAATAAATTTTCTTTATCATCATCACCGGCAGCAGTATCATCATCATCATCATCATTTGGAAACGAATCTGAAGCCGTAGGTTCAATATAATCCTCGTCGTTGGTAATCATAAGCTTAAATTGATTTTTAACCCCGTCATAATCCACATTCATTTTATGGAGCAGCTTGGTAGTGGGGTCATTTTCATTTCGTAAGATACAGAGTAACAAATGGGCTGTGTTGATGGATGAACTTTGAAATAATTTAGCCTCGAGGAAAGTCGTCTTTAAAGCGCGTTCAGCCTGACGGGTCAAGTGTAAATTCTTCTTTTCATTGCTACTTGTCCCCGCATTGGGGTTTGCAGGGCTCAAGATCTCTACTTTTCTTCTCAGATGGTTTAAATCAATATCCAGCGCGTTGAGGATGTTTACGGCCTTGCCATTGCCATCACGCAAAAGTCCAAGCATCAAGTGTTCGGTGCCGATAAAATCATGGCCCAAACGCAATGCTTCCTCTTTGCTGAATGCAATTACATCTTTTACTCTTGGTGAAAAATTATCATCCATATATCGTTCTCCTAAGTGACGAAAATAATTAAATATTATTAGTTAACGGCAAAAATTATACCTCAATATATGAGGTAGTAGTAAATGGAGCAAAAAACTTTCAAATAACAAAGCTTAAAGTACGATAGTTATTAACGATTTTCAACTGTTTTTTTGTTAATAAAATAATGAAGATTGCCCCTTTAAATCGTTAATCAAGCTTGCAATTTAATGTATATTGCTTTCTTAGATTTTAATAAATAAATTAACATAAAATATATATGGCAGAAGGCGAAAAATTAATCCTGATCAACATTGAAGATGAAATGAAGTCAGCCTACATCGATTACTCGATGTCGGTCATTGTGTCACGTGCTCTGCCAGATGTTCGTGATGGTATGAAGCCGGTTCACAGAAGGGTTTTATATGGAATGCATGAATTGGGAATTCGAGCCACGGGTGCACATAAGAAGTCGGCTAGAATAGTTGGCGAAGTTTTAGGAAAGTATCACCCACATGGTGATACTTCAGTTTATGATGCCATGGTACGTATGGCCCAATCATGGAGCTTGCGTTATATGCTGGTGGATGGGCAGGGTAATTTTGGATCTATAGACGGTGACGGTCCCGCCGCAATGCGATATACGGAAGCTCGTATGCAGAAGATATCCGAAGATATGCTGGCCGATATCGATAAAGAGACTGTGGACCACCAGCTAAACTTTGACGATACCTTACAGGAGCCTACCGTGCTTCCGACCAAGGTTCCCGCATTGCTGATCAATGGCGCTTCCGGGATTGCAGTTGGTATGGCGACCAATATGGCTCCCCATAACTTATCTGAGGTTATTGATGGTATCATTGCCTATATCGAAAATTCTGATATAGAAATTGACGAGTTGATGGAACACATAAAAGCACCCGACTTCCCAACCGGTGGCGTGATCTATGGTTATGAGGGTGTGAAAGAGGCATTTCACACCGGCCGTGGGCGCGTGGTAATGAGAGGAAAAGCTTCGTTCGAAGAAGTTGATGGACGTGAAAGTATAATCGTGACCGAAATTCCATATCAGGTGAACAAGGCCAATATGATCAAAAAAACCGCAGATCTCGTCAATAACAAGAGGATTGAAGGGATCTCGAATATCCGTGATGAGAGTGACCGCAATGGAATGCGTATAGTTTACATTCTGAAACGCGATGCCATACCGAATATCGTTCTCAACATGTTGTATAAATACACCGAACTGCAATCCAGTTTTAGTGTCAATAATATTGCCCTTGTAAAAGGCAGGCCACGAATGTTGAATCTTAAGGAAATAATCCATTATTTCGTGGAACACCGCCACGAAGTCGTGACGCGCCGCACAAAGTATTTATTGCGTAAAGCCGAAGAGCGAGCTCATGTCCTTGAAGGATTGATCACAGCTTCAGACAATATTGATGAAGTAATAGCTCTTATAAAGGCTTCGGCCAATGCCGATGAGGCTCGTGCCAAGTTGATAAAGAGGTTTGAACTTTCTGAAATTCAGTCAAAAGCCATCGTCGAAATGCGTCTGCGCCAATTGACGGGTCTGGAGCAGGATAAATTGCGTACCGAATATCAAGAGTTGAAGAAAACCATAGAGGAATACACGGATATCCTGGCGAATAAAGACCGAAGAATGGCGATCATCAAAGAAGAACTGGCCGAGATCAAGAAAAAATACGGAGACGAGCGTCGTTCAATTATAGAATATGCAGGCGGTGATGTTAGTATTACCGATCTAATAGCAGATGAAAAAGTAGTGATCACAATTTCACATGCCGGATATATAAAGCGAACCTTACTAACAGAATATAAAAAGCAGCATAGAGGAGGAGTAGGCCAAAAAGCTACAGCAACGCGTCACGAAGACTTTTTAGAACACCTCTTTGTTGGTACAAATCACCAATATATGTTATTCTTTACTCAAAAAGGAAAGTGTTTCTGGATGCGGGTATTTGAGATTCCGGAAGGGAGTAAAACATCCAAAGGACGAGCTATCCAAAACCTGATCAATATAAAGCCGGATGATAAAGTGAAAGCGTTTATTTGTACACAAGATCTGAAAGATGAAGAGTATATCAATAGTCACTATGTAATTATGGCTACCAAGAAAGGTCAAGTGAAGAAAACACCATTGGAGCAATATTCCCGTCCACGAACCAATGGGATCAATGCCATTACGATCAGGGAAGATGATATTTTGCTTGAAGCCAAATTGACTACGGGAGATAGCCAGGTGATGTTGGCTGTAAAATCCGGAAAAGCCATTCGTTTTGAAGAAGGGAAAACAAGACCCATGGGCCGTAATGCATCGGGTGTAAGGGGCATTAGATTAGGTAGTGCAGATGATGAAGTGATCGGGATGATAGCGGTCGATGACCTGGATTCTGATATTTTGGTTGTTTCTGAAAATGGCTACGGAAAACGTTCCAGTATAGAAGATTATCGTATCACCAATCGTGGAGGAAAAGGTGTAAAAACTATTAATGTTACCGAAAAAACCGGTAATTTAGTTGCTATAAAAAATGTAACCGATAGCGACGACCTGATGATCATCAATAAATCGGGGATCGCAATACGGATGGCAGTGGCAGATCTTCGGGTCATGGGTAGAGCTACGCAGGGAGTCCGATTGATAAAAGTGAAGGAGAACGACGCTATTGCAGCTGTTGCAAAAGTTATGCATGATGATGATGATGTGGAACTGGATGAAGACGGTAATGAAGTCATTGTGGATGAGTCTGCAGGAGAGGGCGATGAGAACGGCACAGCAATTGATAACGACGATACACAAACTGATGATAACGACGATACACAAGCTGATGATAACGACGATACACAAGCTGATGATAACGACGATACACAAGCTGATGATAACGACGATACACAAACTGATGATAACGAATAAAATAAAATTGCTATAATGAAAAAGCATATACTTTTGGCCGGAATTCTATTGATCTCAGTTTCGGCTTTTGCTCAGAAAAAAGAAATTAAAAAAGCTGAGAAAGCTTTGAAAAATGGTGATCTAACCGAAGCCATTGGGCTATTAAATCAGGCTGAAGGACTTATTTCCAATGCCGACAACAAACTAAAAGCTCAATTTTACGTGGTCAAAGGTGAGGTGTATTTGGCAGATGCGGGAAAAAATAATTATGATAAAATGAAAACTGCTTCTGTCGCTTTTGCCAAAGCTGACGAAATAGGGGAATCGAGCTACAAAGAACGAGTGAGTATCGGTAAACAAAACCTAAGGGTTGCTTTAGTGAACAGTGCGATTAGCGATCAAAACAGTAAAAACTATTCCCTTGCATCCGAGAAATTACATACCAGTTATATGGCCAGCAAGAAGGATACTTCCGATTTGTATTACGCGGCCGGAAATGCGGTGAACGCAAAGGATTATCCTAGGGCATTGAAATTCTATAAAGAACTTTTGGATTTGGGATATACAGGAATTCAAAAAGAGTATACCGCATTGGACAATAAAAGTGGCAAAGTGGTTTCGTTTGGAGATGAGAATGAACGAAATACCGCATTGCTAACCGGAAATTATACCAATCCGGATGAAAGAATGCGACCTTCCGTTAAGGGAGATATCCTTAAAAAAGTGACCAAGATATACATGAGTCAAGGTGAGAATGAAAAAGCGCTTGTTATTATGGAAGAAGCCAGAACGGCTAATCCGGATGACGTAGGTTTGATTCGTTCTGAAGTGGATTTGGCTTATAAAATGGGGGATATGGAGAAGTATACTACTTTGATGAACGAAATGATCAAATCCGATCCGACCAACCCGGAGCTTTATTATAATCTTGGTGTAAGCGCAGCACAACTGGATCAAAAAGAAAAAGCATTGGATTATTATAAAAAGGCTTTGGAACTAAAACCCGATTATGATCTGGCACAGATCAATATAGCGGCATTATTACTGAGCGATGAAGGGAAGATAGTAGAAGAAATGAATGATCTGGGTACTTCGTCTGCAGATGACAGAAGGTATAATGAACTTAAAAAGCAACGAACTGACCTGTATGAAGAGGTGCTACCATATTTAGAATCTGCGATAAAAACTAAAAGCGATAACATTGAGTTGGTAAGAACACTTATGAATATCTACAGCCAGTTAGGACGAGATGATAAATATAAGACCATGAAGGCTAAACTCGAAAACATGGAAGTTGGAGGAGAATAAGATTCATCCTTGACAGGAATATATAAAAACCGTCCGAGATTTTCGGACGGTTTTTTTTGATCCTTTTCATAGGTTATCTAATCACAGGAATAACCAACGAGCCTATGATTTTGGTAAATACCGTTAAATAATTCGTTTTATTACCCGTAGTTTATGGGTGTGTTTCCTTTTTTCGTAATTGAAAATACCTATATGGTCCAGGCGATCGATTCGTACCTGACCATGGGAGTGGATAATATAATTGTCTTCCATTATAATACCCACGTGGATGATAGTGCCTTCCGAGTTGTCAAAAAAGGCTAAATCTCCCGCTTCACTCTCCTCGATAAAACTAATTGCTTCGCCTTGTGTTGACTGCTGGCTAACATCCCGCATTAATTTATGGCCATTCAATTTATAGACCATTTGTGTCAATCCGCTGCAATCAATTCCGAAAGGAGTTTTACCACCCCACATATACGGGGCATTCAGGTAAAGTATTGCGGTATCTATGAGATGTTTTTTCTTAATAGTTTCAGAAATTGATTTTCCTTCGAAACCATGATCCAATATTTTTAGTCCATTGAGGATGCTACCCAAAGGTATTGAGAGCAATTGCCCTTCCGAAGTAGTTATAAAGTCGATCAGATCCGAAGATAATCGCAACTTTTGCGATGTAAGTCCTTTGTGTTCGTTTTCGGAAATTAAACGGAACTGTTTATTATCGATCCAACCTTCATAACCATCGAAATCCAAGCAAACACGACTCCATTTACTCCTGCTTTCCGGCACTTTTAACGTTTCTCCGTACAATACCTGAGTTACCAATTCGCTTTGATCACTTGCTTTTGCGCGCAAAGGAACAATGCTAAGAGGACAAATACCATATTTCATCTGGGAGTTATATTGTTTTAGGGAACCGATGTGATCCAATTGATTTCATCTTAGAACTTTGCAGTTTAAAAAGATAGATCAATTTCTTTCTATCACCATGGCTGAGGCACCGCCACCGCCATTACAAATAGCAGCCGCACCAATTTTAGCGTTATTTTGTTCGAGTACATTGAGCAACGTTATTAGAATTCGCACACCACTACAACCCAATGGATGGCCCAAGGATACGGCCCCGCCATTTACATTTATATTGGAGTCATTCAATCCTAAAATTTTCATATTGGCCAGGCCAACAACCGCAAAGGCTTCATTCAATTCGAAGTAATCTACATCTTCCATTGTGATTCCTGCTTTAGCCAATGCCTTTGGAAGTGCTTTGGATGGAGCTGTAGTGAACCAAATGGGTTCATGGGCGGCATCTGCATAACTTCTAATTGTAGCGAGAGGTTTAAGGCCAAGATCCGAAGCTTTCTCTCCACTCATCAAGATCATCGCGGCTGCACCGTCATTGATAGTAGATGCATTGGCTGCGGTAACAGTTCCATCTTTGGTAAATGCAGGACGCAAAGTGGAAATTCTTTCCATCTTTACGTTCTTGTATTCTTCATCTTCTGAAAAAATAATGGGTTCGCCACGTCTTTGTGGAACCGAAACAGGAATTACCTCGTTGGAAAACTTACCTTCGCTCCATGCTTTGGCGGAGCGCTCGTATGATTGAATTGTAAACGCGTCTTGTTCTTCTCTGGTAAGCCCATATTTTTTGGCACATGCATCTGCACAAACACCCATAGCGGCTTTCTCATATACATCCACTAAACCATCTATCTGCATTCCATCCTCTATTGTTGAAGGGCCAAATTTTTGTCCATTTCGTATGCGAACATAATGTGGGATGTTGCTCATACTTTCCATTCCTCCGGCAACAATAATATCTGCATCTCCCAGAGCAATTGCCTGGGCAGCATTCATCACCGCTTTCATTCCTGAAGAACATACTTTATTCACGGTGGTACATGTAACCGTATCGGGAATACCGGCTCCCATTGCAGCTTGTCGTGCCGGGGACTGGCCTACTCCGGCCTGGACCGCGTTCCCCATGATAACTTCTTCCACCAGGGCAGGATCTAAGTTTATCTTATCCAAAGCTCCTTTAATAGCAATGCTTCCCAACTTACTCGCGGATATAGACGAAAGGCTACCCATAAAACTACCAATGGGTGTTCTTACCGCAGCTACAATGACAACTTTTTTACTCATAGATTTTACATTTTTTTCGGTACGTAAAATTACATATTTAAAACGAAACCGACATATTTAAAATAGTTAATAAGAAGGCATTTCAATGATTATTTAGAACATGAAAGATTCCCTCTTCTTGTTAAAAAGGTATGCGATGCAGATGAGATAACCATCTTTGGACAAAGCACACTTGGGATAAGTGGTTCTATATTTATACCTTTACTTTTCTAACTATTCATATGAATAAACTTTTCGTTTTCCTCACTAAAAACCAATCCCTTATTTACAAGGTGTTTTTGTACCTAATTTCGACGGTTTTAGTTATTTATTTGTTGCCTAAGGGTGGAAAATTTAAGTACGATTTCCAAAAAGGGAAACTATGGCAGCATGAGAACCTATATGCACCATTTAACTTCACGATTAAAAAAACCAAAGGAGTTATTGAAGATGAAACGGAAGCGATTAGGGCCGGCGCCATCCCTTATTTCGATGTGGATTCTCAAGTGGCTTCCGATGCCGTCGAAAATTACAACGCGCAATTTGAAACTTTTTTTGCCAATAGTTTGCCTCGAACACCAAGGCGTATAGCTAAAAATATGGGACTCAATATTATTAGTTCCGTCTATGAGACTGGGGTTATTGATGAAATGCATTCCTTTGGAAAAGCTCAGATAATATATGTAAAGACCGGCAACGAAGTAAGTGAGGTCCTATATTCACAATTGATTCAGGCGAGTGGTCTTTCAGGGATCATAGTTGACAGAACCACTATAGCTTCAGCGGAAGATATCGAACCACTCTTGCAACAATTACTCAAAAGGACGGTAAAAGCCAATGTCACCTATAATGCCCAATTGACTGAATCGTCCATAGAATCTGAAATAAAAGCCTTAAATCCCAATCGGGGTATTATCGAGAGGGGAGCGCGCATTATCGCGAAAGGAGAAGTTGTTGAAGGCGATAAATTTCAGATTTTGAACTCGCTGAAGGAGAAGTATCAATCGGAGGTTTGGAGCCAGAGTAATTACTATTGGGTGGTATTGGGGTATTCGGTGTTGGTTTCTTTGGTATTTATTATGCTTTTTCTTTTCCTGAAAAAGTACCGGAACGAGATATATTCGAACAATACCAAGGTGAGCTTCATATTTTTCAACGTTATTTTTATGGTTTTTCTCACAACCATGGTCGTGAAGTATGACCCAACCTATGTATATGTGATACCACTATGTATTCTCCCTATAATTCTTAAAAGCTTTTTCGACGCCCGTCTAGGGTTGTTCGTTCATGTGCTTACCGTATTGTTATTGGGATTCATTGTGCCTAATAGTTTTGAGTATTTATTCCTTCAGATCATTGCGGGTATCGTGACTATTTTAACCGTTTCAGAATTATCAAAAAGAGCGAATCTATTTATTTCGGTAGGCCAAATAACACTAGTATATATGTTGGGATATTTTGCCTTCTTCATAATACAGGAGGGTAATGTTCAGTTGATCGAATGGAAGAACTTCGCCTATTTTATTCTCTGCGGCCTGTTAACGTTATTTGCCTTCCCACTTATCTATATTTATGAAAAGATCTTCGGACTCGTTTCAGAATTATCCCTTTTGGAACTGAGTAATACCAATTCCAAATTATTAAAAGATCTGTCAAATAGGGCTCCTGGAACCTTCCACCATTCGCTGAATGTCGCAAATCTTTCAGAGGCAGCAGCAAACGAAATAGGGGCCAACTCAATGTTGGTGAGGGTAGGGGCGTTGTATCACGATATAGGTAAGGTAATAAACGCTAGCAGCTTTACAGAAAATCAGTTGAATCCTGTCAACATCTTAGAGGATCTACAACCCAAAGAAAGCGCGAAAATTATCATCGATCATGTCATTAATGGAATTGAGATCGCCCGCAAGAACAAGTTGCCGGACCGCGTTGTGGATTTTATTCGTACGCATCATGGAACCAGTTTGGTTTATTATTTCTATAAAAAAGAACTGGATAATAAAGGTGTGGCTGACGAAGAGGCTTTTCGGTATCCGGGTCCTAAACCGTTTTCAAAGGAAACCGCTATTTTGATGATGGCCGACAGCGTGGAAGCGGCCAGTAAAAGTTTGAAAGACCCTACTTCATCCAAGATCGATGCCTTTGTCGAGAATATTGTAAACAAACAAATGGAGCACGGACAATTTATAAATGCCAATATCACGTTTAAAGAAATTGAAACGATCAAGAAAGTACTGAAGAAGAAACTCAATAATATCTATCACTTACGAGTGGAGTATCCGGAGTAACTTTCCCGAAAGTACGCCCCTTTGCAAATACAAAACCTACAATGCTACGCATTGCAGTTATATTATTCCTCAAAAACTCAAGTAAAGGATATAG
>SMVB01270420.1_pt1 | contig 17605 bp, 15 predicted proteins | sample 2456461 | NCBI WGS metagenome assembly SMVB01 (sample SAMN11095934, study PRJNA526329) | marine sediment metagenome | biome: Marine sediment; feature: Surficial sediment; material: Deep marine sediment; isolation source: Hadal surficial sediment | place: Pacific Ocean | collected 2014-05 | depth...
AAAGGGTTTTATCAAAAAACCGGTAAAGAAATTCTCTCGTTAAATTTTGAAACGCTTGAATATCACCCGCAAAAACAAGTACGTTTTGACGGCTATCGCGTGGCCAAAGGATTCACCGCTACCTCGAAACGAATTAGTGCTTTGGCTTACAGCGAGGATGCCGCCGGGAAATTCTTCTGGGAACTTCTGGCGGGCACTTTGATTTACACCGCCAATCGCGTCCCGGAAATCGCTGAGGATATTGTCAACATCGATAACGCCATGAAATGGGGATTTGGCTGGCAACTCGGTCCATTTGAAACCTGGGATGCGATCGGTCTTGAGAAGTCTGTGAAACGCATGAGCGATGAAAGCAAGAAAGTACCTGCCTGGGTTCAGGAGATGCTGAAATCCGGCCAGACGTCTTTTTATGCTCTGGAGAAGGGTCGCAAAACCTATTTCGATTTTACTGGCAAGGAAAGCCGGATATTGCCGCCGCAGCCTAAGCAAATCAGTCTATTTCTTAAAAAAGAAGACGGTCATGCGTTAAAGAAGAATTGGTGTGCTAGTTTAATCGATATCGGTGATGGCGTAGCCTGTCTGGAATTCCACAGTTCGCTGCAGCCGGCCCTGAATCCTATCGATGCGTCAATGATCGATATGATGGAAGCCGCTTTGGAGATTGTGCCCAAGGAAGGATTTAAAGGGTTGGTCATCGGGCATCAAGGACAGAATTTTTCCGCCGGGGCGAATTTGGCGCTCATCCTGCAATTGTGTGAGGCCAAGGATTGGAAACGGATTGAGCAAATCACCAGGACGTTCCAGGACGTGGCACAGAATCTGAAATTTTCTAACTTTCCGGTGGTGGCGGCGCCGTTTCATTTGTGTCTGGGCGGCGGCTATGAGGCGGCCGCTTTGGCAAATCGTATCGTGGCCTCGGCGGAGTTATACTGCGGCCTGGTTGAAGTCGGTGTGGGGCTTATCCCGGGCGCCGGCGGCAATCTCAGGGTTTTGCTTAATAATATGCAAACCATGGAAAAATCCCGCACCGGACCGTTCCCGATTGCGCAAAAGGCCTTTGAAACGATTGGATATGGGAAAGTCTCTACCTCAGCGAAAGAAGCGGTCAAGCTTGGCCTGTTAACCAAATACGATCGCATTGTTTTGAATTCCGAACACTTGATTTTTGAAGCGAAACATGCCGTGCTGGAAATGAGCGAGAATTTCGTACCGCCGAAACCGCGCGAGGATTTGATTCTGCCGGGAGAGGGAGGCAGGTTGGCGATTGATGGAGCTTTGAACGATTTGGTGAAAGCGGGCAAAATCTCCGGGCACGATGGGTTGATTGGCAGAAAACTGGCTAATGTTCTCACCGGCGGTGCGAAAGCCTCCCCGACTTCCCCGGTTGATGAGCAGACCATTCTTGATTTGGAAAGGGAAGCGTTTGTGAGCTTGTGTGGTGAGAAGCTCTCGCAGGATCGTATGAAATTCATGCTGAAGAAGGGCAAGCCGCTGAGGAATTAATGTTGGCATTCCATTCTTTCCTCGACACAGGTGCTGGTTGGCGAGATTCCTATATTAAATTTTCCTAATATTAGACTAATTTAAATTTTTCTTATTTCAGGTTAAAAGCAAACTGAAATAATCTCTCTATTTGTATGCCCTCGTACTTTTTGGAAAAAGTTTCTATCCAAGAATCTGCCGGAGGGCGAGCCCACAGAAAAGCCGACGCAGGAGGTGTCGCTAATTATGCGCGCAGCGCCACCAATCGAGGCAGCGCACGGAGCCCGTCTGAGACCCCGCAGCTGTTTTTCTTCCATTATCCGCCCACAAAAGCGAGGAGGCCGATGCGGCTGCTAAAAACAGTGTCCATGTGTTGAGGTGCTTAAGTGTTAAAAGAACCCGTGGTCTTCAGGTAGGCAGAGGAATTGAAACGCGCCCTCTTTGTTGAAGATTGGAAAATTGACCGCGATTCGCTTTCCGATTTGCTATTTTCGATCCGTTTCATTACGTTAACACCCTAAAATCCTAGCAGCTGAACACTTAACCAGCAACTTTTCCCTTGACTCTATTTTAAAAATTTCCTATACTGTGCCTTGAAAATTCGCTTGTCTTATTCCCCTCACTCATTCAAAGGAAATCAATGCTTTTTAATTTCGCCACTGCCTTGGTGTTTTTGATCTTCGGCGGGTTATTTGTTCTGTTGAATTTAGGAATTTCCCGAATCCTGCAGGCGCGCAATCCGCATCCCGTGAAAATCAGCACCTATGAATGCGGCGAACTCCCCGAGGGGGAATCGTGGATTCAATTTAATATTCGGTTTTATGTGGTCGCCCTGGTTTTCCTGATTTTTGAAGTTGAAATTATCTTTCTGTTTCCGTGGGCGCTTGTGTTTAAGGATTTAGGTCTGTTTGCTTTTGTTGAAATGATGATTTTTGTATTCATTCTGCTGGTTGGACTGGCATACGTCTGGGCGAAAGGCGACCTCGATTGGGATAAACCCCAATCCGTGCCGGCGCCAGAGTTGTCACAGAGTTATGAACAGAAGGAAGTGACCGAAACGGTCGACTCATAAGAGAGAGGAAAGGAAATGATTCTAACGAATGCGTGAACTGATTACGACCTTGGCGAACGGTCAAACCTTTTTAGCAAATCTCCCTGAAGTTGTTCTCAACATCATTTTTATCTCACTCGGTGCCGTTGTCCTGACGACAGTTTGCGCGGTACTGGCACTGGTCGGGGTCTATATGGAAAGAAAAGTATCCGCGCACATCCAGGACCGGGTTGGCCCGATGTACGTCGGCGGCTTTCATGGCTGGCTGCAAACTGCCGCAGATGCATTGAAGCTTCTTCTCAAAGAAGATATTGTTCCGGCCCTGGCAGATAAAAAGCTGCACTTTTTTGCGCCTATCCTGGTCTTTGGAGCTACCCTGGCTACGTTTGCCGTCCTGCCTTTTGGCCGCCACTATGTCATGAGCGACATGAACATCGGCATACTTTACATCCTTGCGATTTCTTCTTTGGTGGTGATTGGGACGATTTTGGCGGGTTGGGCGTCCAATAATAAGTGGTCGCTGCTGGGCGCGATGCGCTCTGCGGCACAAGTTGTGAGTTTTGAAATTCCCGCTTCTCTGGCAATTTTGGTTATTATTATGGCTGTTGGTAGCATGAACCTGGGAGAGATAGTCAACGTTCAGGTGGGCGGTATTCACAAGTGGCTGATCTGGAAGTTTTTTCCTTTTAACCTCCTTGCATTTATAATCTATTTTATTGCAACGCTCGCTGAGACCAACCGCGCGCCCTTTGATCTTCCCGAAGCGGAGTCTGAAATTGTTGCCGGATTTCATACGGAGTACAGCGGCTTCAAGTGGGCGGCTTTCTTTTTAGCTGAATATGCCAACATGTTTATGGTTGGAGTGGTGGGCGCGACTCTTTTTCTCGGCGGCTGGTCGAGTCCGTTTGGCGATTTCATGAACTCCGGGCCATTCCAGATTTTCTGGATCTTTGCTAAAGCTTTCGGTCTGATTTTTGTGCAAATATGGATACGGTGGACTTTGCCGAGGGTACGGGTCGATCAACTCATGTACACGTCCTGGAAAGTGCTGACCCCGTTTGCTTTTGTTGCGATTATTGGCGTTGGGTTTTATATGATATTGTAGGTGTATGTTTTAGCCACCGATATGCCCAGCACGGCGAAACCGCAACCAAATAATTGATTCAGCCACGGATTTACACTGATTTAACACGGATGAAATGCGTTTAGAAAAAAATAAATTCATGATACGCAATTTGAAATTTGTAAGTTAAAAAAAGTGAAAATTGTTCCATATATTAAATCCGTGTTTTATCCGTGTGAATCCGTAGCTAAGAAAAACTTTGCTCAAAAAACACAATGTTGTCGATTGTAGTACGGATTGAATATGGAAAATGAGTTTGGTATATGAAGATATTACAGAAGATATTATAGGTTCAGCTTTTGAGGTGTACAATATTCTGGGCTATGGTTTTTTGGAGAAAGTTTATCAAAAGGCATTACAAGTTGAATTGTTAAATTGTGGACATTCTGCGGAATGAGAGCATCCCGTAAACGTTACGTTTAAAGGCGCAATTGTCGGTGAATATGAAGCGGACTTGCTTGTGGATGACAAAGTAATCGTGGAACTTAAAATTGCAAAGGACTATAACCGCAAAGATGAGCCACAATTACTCAATGAATTAAAAGCAACAGGAATCAAAGTAGGAATGCTCATCAATTTTGGAAAAGAGAACGTAGAATTCAAGCGCTTTATTTATGAAGCAATCCGTGTTTAATCCGTGTGAATCTGTGGCTAAATATTTAAGTTAACCATGAGTTTATTCGATGTAATTTTTTATCTTTTTGCTGCCTTCACCTTAGCTTCTGCCGCGTTGATGGTTGTTTCGAAAAACATCGTCCATTCTGCAGTTGGACTGTTGTTTTCTTTCTTTGGGGTAGCGGGCATTTATGTTTTGCTAGCGGCTGATTTTTTAGCAGTTGTGCAAGTTCTGGTTTATGTCGGCGGCATTTTGATTCTGCTCCTGTTTGGCGTGATGCTGACTCAGCGCATCACCAGCGTTGACATGCGCACGGGAACCTTGCAGCTTGTGCCAGCGATTTTGGCTGTGGCCGGGATTTTCGTGATCTTGTTTCGGGTGATAAGGACAACTTCATGGAATATTGTCCCAGAAGCTGAAGCTCAGTTTATCCCGACTGCGGAAAAGATAGGCTATCTGTTGATGACTGATTTTCTCATTCCGTTTGAAATTGTCTCGGTGCTGTTGTTGGCCGCTTTAATCGGCGCTGCATTTATTGCGAGGAAGGGCACATGACGGTCGGTCTAGAACATTATTTGGTTTTAAGCGCGGCGTTATTTTCTCTTGGTTTGCTGGCCGTGATTACTAAGAAAAATGCCGTAACCGTGCTCATGGGCATCGAATTAATTTTAAACGCCGCAAATATTAATTTCGTCGCATTTGCGCGCTTTATCGATACCGATTTGGATGGTCAAATTTTCGCGATATTTGTGATTGTCACGGCTGCGGCTTCAGCAGCAGTTGCACTGGCGATTGTTTTAAATCTTTACGAGCGCTTGCACTCAATCAATCTTGAAGAAGCGGATTCCTTAGCAGGATAATTTATGATAACCAACGCGATACTTATTTTACTGCTGCCGTTGCTGGCTTTTACAATCCAGATTTTTATCGGCAAAAGGTTGCCAAGAAAAGGCGATTGGGTATCAACTGGCGCCATGTTCCTGGCCTTCTTTTTGGCCGTTCCGATTCTGATTCAGGCGTTATCCAGTTACGATCCAAATTTTAAAATCACTCAGAGTTGGGAGTGGATCAATTTTGGTGCGGTCAATGTCACTTTTGGAATACATATCGATAACTTGACGGCGATTATGCTGATTGTGGTGACGTTAATCAGCTCTTTGATCCATTTGTATTCCATCGGTTATATGCACGATGACCCACGTTATAATCGCTACTTTGCCTATTTGTCGATTTTTTCTTTTTCTATGCTCGGTCTGATTTTGGTCGATGGTTTTTTCGGGATTTACATTTTCTGGGAGTTGGTTGGGCTTAGCTCGTACTTGCTTATCGGTTTCTGGTTCGAAAAGAATTCAGCTGCCAACGCAGCGAAGAAAGCCTTTATCACCAACCGCATCGGCGATGTCGCTATGTTCGCTGGAATTCTTATTATTTTTACCACCTTGGGCGTTTTCAATTTTGAGGAAGTTTTCAGGGGTATTGCCGATGGCCAGTTGTCAGGCGGATTATTAACCGCCGCCGGAATTTTGATATTTATGGGCGCGGTTGGTAAGTCTGCTCAGTTTCCACTTCACGTCTGGCTGCCGGACGCGATGGAAGGTCCGACACCGGTCAGTGCCTTGATTCACGCTGCCACCATGGTAGCGGCCGGCGTTTACATGGTTGGCCGGACTTTCGTAATTTACACGGCTGACGCGTTACTGGTCATTGCTTACATTGGTACGATTACAGCGTTTATGGCAGCTACAATTGCCCTCGTTCAAAAAGATATCAAACGCGTGCTGGCTTACTCAACAGTTAGTCAGCTCGGATTCATGATGGTTGGCCTCGGTACCGGAGGGTATACCGCAGGCCTTTTCCATCTTATCACTCACGCCTTTTTCAAAGCGCTGCTTTTTCTCGGTTCCGGGAGTGTGATTCATGCGGTCCACTCGCAAGAAATGGATGATATGGGCGGGCTGCGAAAAAAAATGCCCATCACTTTCTGGACTTTTTTAATTGGCACACTCGCTATTTCCGGTGTACCACCATTTTCCGGTTTTTGGAGCAAAGATGCCATTTTAGCGTCTGCACTCGAATTCGGCATGGTGAACCCAACCCATATGGTGATTTTTGTGGTGACGCTCCTTGCTGCAGGTATGACGGGTTTCTACATGCTTAGGGCGGTTTATCTCACTTTTGGCGGTGAACCCCGAGATAAGAAAAAATTCGATCACGCACACGAATCTCCCCTGGTGATGACGATTCCGCTTTGCGTTCTTGCTCTATTTGCCGTCGGTACCATTTGGTGGGGGTGGTTGGAACATTTGCTGACAAAACCGGAACTTTCCTCTTACGCAAGCAGTGGAGTTCAAGTGCTTGAGGCAGGAGGGGGACACCCAGACGTGGCGCACACTGCCCACAAGATTGCGATGTTTTCCTCGATTGCAATTGCCGGACTGGGAATTTTACTTTCTACCCTGGTTTATCACTGGAAGAAAATTTCCGCTGAGGCATGGGGGAGGAGACTTAAGCCGATTTATACTTTATTCTGGAATAAGTATTATTTTGATGAATTGTATGGCGCTACCGTGATTGCAGGGACGCTTTTCATCAGCAAAATTTCATCCCTGTTCGATATGAAAGTCATCGACGGCTTTGTGAACGCAGTTGCGAGAATCACGACCCGCTTTGCATTCGGCAATGGTCGTTTTGATATAAAGATTATCGATGGCATGGTTAATTTGGTGGCAAGAGTAATTGGATTTTTTGGCGCGCAGTTGCGGACGATCCAGACGGGCCGGGTACAAAATTACATTTTGATGGCGCTGGCTGCGGTAGTTATTCTTTTCATCATCCAGCAATTTTAGGAGATAAAGGAGAGGATTGAATAAATGAATAAAGTCTTAACTCTTATCACATTTCTCCCTATGGTTGGGATCTTGCTCATTTTATTGGTTCCGAAAAACAATAAAACGCTCATTCGAGTTTTGGCTGCAACTTTCACCGGCTTGCAGGTGCTGATCGCAGTTTGGATTTACATTAACTTCGATTCGGGCACAACTAGCATGCAATTCAGGGAGCAATATAAATGGATTCCTTCGTTTAATATCGAATATTTTATGGGCATCGACGGTTTGAGCGTCACGATGGTACTTTTGACCGCCTTCTTGTCGTTTATTTGTATCTTCGCCTCCTGGGGGATTAACAAAGGCGTCAAAGGTTACTTCGCGATGTTTCTACTTTTGGACACCGGCATGATGGGTGTCTTCTGCTCGCTCGATTTCTTCTTGTTTTACATCTTCTGGGAAGTTATGCTGTTGCCGATGTATTTTCTCATCGGCATTTGGGGCAGTCCATCTCGAGTTGAACCTGACGGCAAGGTTCGCGGAGGTCCTTACGCCGCCATCAAGTTTTTCCTCTACACGCTTTTCGGCAGTGTGTTAATGCTGATAGCGATGCTGGTTTTATATTTTAATGTCGATATAGATCCGAATACTCCAGGGATTCAACACACATTTAATATGCTACATCTGATGGATCAGTCTCTCCATACTGGCGTGCTCAATGATTTTAACGTTCGCCTGTGGGTGTACGCGGCCCTGTTTGTCGGATTTGCAATTAAGGTGCCGCTCTTTCCGTTTCATACATGGCTGCCGGATGCTCACGTGGAAGCGCCGACAGCAGTCAGCGTTATCTTAGCAGGTGTGCTCTTGAAAATGGGAACCTACGGCATGTTGCGAATCAGCTTCCCAATGTTGCCGGATGCCATGAAATGGGAGTATTTCGCATATGGCTTGGCCATTCTGGGGGTGATCAACATTATTTACGGAGCCTTCTGCGCCATGGCCCAAACAGATTTGAAGAAGCTTGTGGCTTATTCCAGTATCAGCCACATGGGAATTGTCCTGCTCGGTATGTCCGGACTCACCTCTTTAGGCATGAATGGTGCAGTCATGCAGATGTTCAATCACGGTACCGGCACCGCTATGCTTTTCCTTTTGGTTGGTGTAATTTACGACCGGGCACACCACCGCAACATCGATGGCTTCGGCGGACTTGCGGTTCGTATGCCGATTTATACGGCGGCGATGAGTTTGGCTTTCTTTGCCGGGCTTGGACTTCCCGGACTCTCCAGTTTTATGAGCGAAGTATTTTCTTTTCTCGGTGCTTTTGGCTCAGAAATGTTTAACCTGAAAGCGATTACAATCATTTCAACAATAGGAATCGTATTGACTGCGGGTTATTTTCTGTGGACGTTTCAAAGGATGTTTCTGGGTGAGCTTAATCCAAAGTATAAAGATTTGCCGGACATAAATGGGCGAGAACTCTTTACAATTATTCCTTTAGGAATCATTATCATATTTCTTGGTATTTATCCGGCGCCTCTTTTGAATTTGATGAAAACTTCTTTAAACGAATTGGTAGAGGTAATTAAAGCAGCCGATCCGATTTTGTTGGGACTGCAATAAGATATGAATCCTTCCGAAATCATACAAAACAATATCAACAGCCTGAGCTACTTTCTGCCTGAGCTCATTTTAACCGGCATGATCGTGGTCCTGATTATTGCAGACCTGCTCTTGAAAAAAGAAAACTCGGCCTGGACATCGTTGCTGGCATTGGGCGGTCTGGTCATCGCATTTGTAGCAGTCCTGAATCAGTACGATCTTGGCAGCCGGTCGATTTTCAACGATATGCTTGCCGTCGATCCTTTTGCTCTTTATTTCAAGCTTTTATTCTTAACCTCTGCTGCGTTTGTGGTTTTGCTTTCTATCGGCTCAGTTGAGCTTGCAGGACGCCCGGTGGGCGAATATTTTACTTTAATGACCGCGCTTACGCTAGGCCTGTTTTTAATGGCTTCCGCAACTAACCTGATTACAATTTTTATCTCAATCGAGTTTGTCAGCGTAACCTCGTTCATTTTGGCCACCTACCTAAAGACGCGGCGCCGCTCAAGTGAAGCCGGATTAAAATACACTATTTATGGCGCTTTTTCATCCGGACTCATGTTGTATGGCATTTCCATTCTTTATGGACTTACAGGCACTTTAGACATCTACGAAATCGGTACTAAGCTCGCTGCTTCCTCAGCAAATAGTCTGGCCCTGCTAATTTCGATTATTTTGATGCTTGCGGGTTTTGGTTATAAGCTTGCAGCGGTGCCATTCCATTTTTGGGCGCCGGATGTCTATGAGGGAGCGCCGACTCCAATTACAGCATTTTTCTCAGTTGGCCCAAAGGCAGCCGGATTCGCTCTCTTGATTCGTTTTTTTAATGTTGCCTTTGCTACCGAGGCAACGAACGGGGAATGGGCTGCGATTGCCGGAGTCAATTGGTCGCAGTTGCTCGCAGTAGTCGCGGCCGCTACCATGACCCTGGGGAATCTGGTAGCAATCGTTCAGAAAAACGTTAAGCGCCTTTTGGCTTATTCAAGTATTGCTCATGCCGGATATGCATTGATGGGAGTTGTTTTACTTTCCGATCAAGGTGTCTATGCGACCCTATTTTATTTAGTTGTTTATTATCTGATGAATATCGGCGCTTTTTTGGTCGTCATTGTAGTTCAGGATCTGGTCGGCAGTGAAAGTATCGATGATTACAAAGGTTTGATTTGGAGGGCGCCGCTGCCGGCGATAGCCATGGGCGTGTTTCTATTTTCGCTCACTGGTTTACCGCCAACTGCTGGATTTATAGGCAAATTTTATTTGTTTGCAGCATTGATTAAGGGCGGACCCGGTTTTTATTGGCTTGCAGTCGTGGCTATCATCAATAGTGTGATTTCACTTTATTATTATGCCCGAATTTTGAAAGCCATGTATTTTGATCAACAGGATGAAAAGGAACCCGCTTCCTTAGCTGTTTCCCCTTATTATGTTGTCCTGCTCATTGCATTGGTTGTGCCCACAATTTTTCTCGGAGTTTATTGGGCACCACTTGCCGACCTCGCAAACTACTCAGTCGAGTTTTTGCGAGCACTTTAATAAAACTCTTTTCGGATTTTTTCTGCATGCGATGCTGTTTAAAGTATTAATTAGATAATCGCATTTCTTAAACCACCTCAGCAGATGGAGTTACGATGAAACGACCTGCGCCGCTAACTCTGAGAAAGTTTATTTTTAGCCTCCTGGCCCTCCTTTCCAGCTATGCTCTGTTGGCTGCAGCGAGCGGTAAAAAACCGGAAGCCAAAAAACGGAATCCCTATTTACCCCGCTCTTATAAACCAATCGAGCAAATCGAGCAGGATATCTTCAAACTCAAACTTAAATATCCCAATCTAGTTCACGTTGAGAGAATTGGCCGGACTACAGGTATGGGCCAGCCAATTTGGGCCATGAAAGTTTCTGATAACGCCCCCAAAAGAGAGGATGAACCGAGAATTCTGTTCTCAGGAGTTCATCACGCCCGGGAACCAATCGGAGCCAGTATCTGTCTGGAATTGGCTAAAACTTTATGTGAGGAATATAAAACTGACCCGCAAATCAAGAAGTGGGTTAATTCGATCGAGATTTGGCTGGTGCCGGTCGTAAATCCGGACGGCTATAAGTATATTTTCGAAAACGATTTGCGATTCCCCTGGTGGCGAAAAAATCTCAGGGACAACGATGGCGACGGTGTGTTTAACCCGCTGTATGACGGCGTCGACTTAAATCGCAATTACGGTTATAATTGGGAAGAAGGTGGTGATGGCAAACCGGGCAGTTGGTTTTATCGCGGTGAAACTCCTTTTTCGGAAAATGAAACTCAGGCGATCATGAATTTGGTGCGCCGGGAGAATTTTGCTATTGGTATTTCCTACCACAGCTATGGTGAGTCGATTCTTTTTCCGTGGGGTAATTTTAAACGGCCGCCGGATTTAGAATTGATTTTAGAAATTGCCGGCGCGATGGCCGCAAGGATAAAAAGAGAGTCCGGGCGCGGGCAGTACTCGATCCTGCCCCTAAATGGTCGTGTTGGTCAAAGCTCCGTTTGGATGTACGCAGAGCAGCATGTTATTGATTACATCATTGAAGTTGGCACCCAATATTTTCCTGCGGAAGAAGATATACCATTTATTATAAAAGAAAACCTCAAGGGCGCTTTTTATCTATTTGATCGTGTGCTTGAAACCGGCATTAAGGGACACGTTTTTGATACCTATACGAAGAAGCCGCTTTTAGCGGAAATTATGGTTAAAGAACTTTCAGCGAATTACGTCAAGCCAAGAATGACGGATAAAGAGTTTGGCGGTTTTTACCGGCTTTTAACCCCGGGTAAATTCACTTTAGAAATTCGCAGCCGTGGGTATTTGCCAAAAACCATTCGGAACGTGAGGGTGAAGCGTGGTGAGTGCACCGATTTCGAAATTGGGCTAATTCCAAATAGAAAGTTGACCAATGGACATTGAAAGATAACCGTAGTCGAAGTGGCCTCACTTCGGGAGGCCACACTTCAGGAGAGTAAGCCAGAACTCTAAGTGAAGTTCAGCTACCTTATTTCTTATCCTTCATAAAATGCTTAATGAAATCAATAGGGATCGGAAATATAATCGTTGAGTTGTTTTCTGCCGCCACCTCAGTTAGAGTTTGTAAAAACCGCAATTGCAGCGCTTCCGGAAAAGCGCTAATCACCTCGGCGGCATCACGCAATTTCTTTGATGCTTGAAACTCTCCTTCAGCATGGATGATTTTTGCCCGTCGGTCTCGCTCTGCTTCAGCTTGTTTTGCGATGGCCCGCTGCATTTCTTTCGGTAAATCAACGTGCTTAATTTCAACCAAACTTACCTTAATGCCCCAAGGCTCGCTGTGATTGTCGATGATCTCCTGTAAGCTCGAGTTAATTTTCTCTCTTTCTGCCAACATCTCATCCAATTCAGCGCCGCCCATGACACTTCTGAGGGTGGTCTGTGCCAATTGCGAAGTCGCATAAACATAATCCTCAACCTCCGTGATTGCCTTCGATGGGTCCATAACCCTGAAATATAAAACTGCGTTTACTTTCACGGAAACATTGTCTTTTGTAATGACATCCTGAGACGGGATATCCATAGCTATGGTTCGCAAACTCACTTTAACCATGCGATCAATCAATGGGATAAGGATAATCAAACCCGGCCCCTTCGAACCGATCAGGCGACCCAAACGAAAAACAACACCTCGTTCATACTCTCTTAGCACTCTAATGGCGCTTGCTAAAAGCATTACTATGACTAGCAGCGCTAATCCGGCATATGGCATTTTTCCCTCCTTGCTAAATTTTTATTTTTGTGAAAAACTTTTTAGGACACAGAGTTCTCAGAGAGGCACAGAGAACACATAGTTTTTTTTTGTGTTCAGAAGCAGTCATTTTTTTATGTTCGATTATCGCTGTGAACTTTGTGATTTCTTTGTGAACTCTGTGTCCAGTCTTTTCGATTAATTTGCCTTCTCAACTTTTAAGACCAGATTTTCTACAGAGACGATGCGCACTCTATCACCTTTCTTTATGAGAATGTCGCTCGTGGCTTTCCAAATTTCACCGTGAACTTTTACGTTACCTTCTGGTGATATTTTGCTTTGGGCGACGCCGTTCTTGCCGACCATTCCTTCGTTTCCCGTTGTGATTTTTTTTCGGTGTGTTTTGAATGCCATCCCGAAAGCAAAAATAAAAAAGGCTGCGGTTAATGCGACAACGGTAATGATTAAAGTTATTGAAATAGAAATCACGGGAGCAAAGTTGTCAGGGGGTTGCTCAATAAGCATGAGGGAGCCTAATAGCATAGCAACAATTCCACCAATAGTTAGCAATCCGAAACTGGTTATTTTAACTTCCATAATAAATAAAACAATGGCGACAAGTATCAAAAGCAGCCCAGCGTAATTTATTGGCAGCACTTGCAGCGCAAAAAAGGCCAAGATCAAACAGACCGCGCCAACGACACCGGGGAAGATAGCGCCCGGGTTTGAGAGTTCAAAAAATAATCCGTAAAACCCAAGCATCATTAGAATGTAAGCAACATTTGGATTGGAAATTTTTTCCAGAATTTTATATCGAAAATTCATATGGCGGTAAACGATTCGGACGTTTTGTGTCTTAAGTACAGTCTCCCCGGAGGCCACTTCAACTTCCATACCGTCTATTTGGCTGAGCAAGCTATCTATGGAAGGTGAAATGAAATCGATAACATTTAAATCAAGTGCTTCTTGTTCCGTAATTGAGACACTTTCTCGAACTGCTTTTTCTGCCCATTCAATATTGCGCCCGCGTTTTTCTGCCAACGCTTTCACTTGTGCAACCGCGTCGTTTGTAACTTTGTCGTTCATGACGGAGGAGGTGTCTACACCGCCTTGAATATTGACTGGATGAGCCGCGCCAATATTTGTGCTCGGCGCCATCGCGGCGACATGAGCCGCATAAGCAATGAAGACGCCAGCAGAAGCCGCTCTTGACCCTTGCGGAGAGACATAGACAACAATGGGAATTTCTGCCGCTAAGAAGCGTTTGGTAATTTGCCGCGTCGATTCCAGGAGGCCGCCCGGTGTGTCTAATTCAATGATAAGACAGTGCGCACCCTCACTTTCAGCTTTTTCAATTGAATTAATGATGAACTGCGCAGAAACAGGCGTAATAATGCTTTCAACCTCAATCACGTGAACGATTGAGCTTGGACCTTCCTTTTCTTGGGAAGTGTGGCCGGGCATTATTGCAATAGAACCGAGCCATAAAAAAATGATATTGAAATTGGGCTGGCGCTTACGACCAGGAGCCCAAAAAAAGACTCTCATTGCAATAAAGATTTTTCCAAAAGAGTTTATCATTGTCCATTGTTTTTGGATAATGTCTTACCTAAGTTTAATACGTTGTATTTCTTACAAATTTCCACAATTTCTTCAATTGGCACAGCCGTAACAGTCCGGCCATTCTTTCCTTTAGTTGTCGTTGCTTTCAACAAAGCATTATAAAGGGCTTCCTGAGTTGCCTCCACCACGGCCATAAAGAGGGGGGAGAGTTTGTCGTTGTTTAGAAGTGTAACAGTTCTTACAGCATCTTTGTCATTGTACTTTATCAGATTCTGTGGATTATTTGAAAAGGCAATAACATAATCTCCACTACCATTTGAGGAAAACGCACCGGTCTTTGCAAGCGCGAGATAGGCCCGCTTGGCCAGCCGCTTCAAGTTTCTGGAAGACAGCGGCGCATCGGTGGCGACCACAATCATGCAGGAGCCATCTCCATCCTCGTACTTTATATTATCTTTATAAGAATAGATTTCAAGCTCTCTACCAACCGGCGCACCATTAATTTCTAAAATACCGCCATAATTGCTTTGTACAAGAACGCCGATGGTATACCCACCCATCGATTTTGGCAGGATTCTTGAAGAGGTCCCGATGCCTCCTTTAAAACCAAGGCAGATAGTTCCAGTGCCGGCGCCAACACACCCTTCTTCAACTATGCGGGATCTAGCTGATTTGATTGCCTGGAAAACATCTTCCTTTGAAACATGCCGGCCACGAATGTCATTGAGCCAGCCATCATTGGTCTCACCAACCAGCGGATTAACAGAGCGCACATTTTCATTGCCTGCTAAGCCGAGCATATAGTCAATTAGGGCATCTGCGACTTTCGGAACGTTCAAAGTATTGGTTAGTAGAATCGGCGTTTCAATATTACCGAGTTCTTCGACTTGGGTCGAGCCCAGCAATTTGCCGAAGCCGTTTCCTACAAAAACGGCAGCAGGTACTTTGTTCTGGAACAGATTTCCATCATGAGGAAGAACTGCAGTTATTCCGGTGCGGATACTATCCCCTTTAATCACTGTTGTGTGGCCAACTTTTACACCAAGAACATCAGTAATCGCGTTCCATTTACCAGGTTTCAAAACTCCGACCTCGATTCCAATATCACGAGCCCGCGGACGTTTGTGGTGTTCAGGAATTGCAATGCGCGCCGATAATAAGACAGTAAGCCCGAAAATTGAAACTATGTAAGATAGGTAGATGGTAGGTTTTGACTTCATTCGCGGAAAGCAGAATATTTAATAAATTAACTTAACAATTCACGCAGCTAAAATCAACTACTTTATAATTGATAAATCAGGGGGAATTTTGAGTAAAACAAATTAAGTAATTGCGAAAAATCAGCAATTTTCTTCTTGACTTTTGTTGTCGTTTTTGCTAAACTGCGCACAGTTGAAATCCCTGTAGATTTTACTTGTGGCTTAAATCAAAGAGCTAATACCTTTAAATTGGGAGCTTAGCTCTGGACGTCGATTGCATGCCTCATCCTGAGCTTTCGGGATTCAGGGGACGCAAAGAACGTGCAGGCGGTGCCCACCGTGCATGTCGCGGTTCTTTGATTACCCCACACTAAAACGCAGGGATTTTTTATTGCGGTTGTGCTAACGTTTCCTTGATATTTCCTTAGAGGGGTTTTGGTTGTCACCCGTTGCAATTTCCGTAAAATCAAACTCTTATATTTGATCTGTATTTTTTATCTAAATTTTGGCCGGGTATTTTTTTCCGGACAATTTATAAAAGATCTTGTAAACTCTTATTATTAGTTTTCTATTAAACCTGATTTTATTTCGGATAACTCGAGCAGCCCAAACACAAGTGACCGCGCGCGAATCGCTACCAACCGACCCTTCCTATTAAACGAGTCTTTTAATCGGACTCTTTCAAATAAAGTGAAACTTTCTCCAATTGAAAAGTCTATTTTGGATGCGATAAACAAATCCTCTGTCATTCAGTAACTCGCCCCTAAAGTCCTGTCCAAACTGCGATACTGAATCGCCTCACCTACAAATTCCTGCTGGATTTCTTCGGAGCCCTCAATATCCGCAATGGTTCTCGCCACCTTTAATATCCGGTCATAAGCCCGAGCTGATAAACCCAGCTTGGTAATTGCGGTTTTCAAAAGTTCGTGTCCTTCCTGATTTATTTTACAATATTGCCGAATCTCCTTAGACTCCATTCGTGCGTTGCAAAACAGGTGTTTCTTGTCTATAAACCGTTTTTGCTGAAGCTTCCTTGCCTGCATCACACGCTCTCGTATGGAGGCCGAACTTTCACCTGGGACTTCACTTGCCAGGTCTTTGTATTGCACAGAAGGCACCTCAATATGGATATCAATTCTATCCAAAAGCGGGCCGGAGACACGTGATAAATATTTTTGGATTTGGGGCGGCGTGCAGGAACAATCGTTGTGAGGATCGGTTGCAAAACCACACGGGCAGGGATTCATGGCCGCTGCAAGCATGAATTCAGCGGGGTAGGTGAGGGAAAGCAGTGCCCGTGAAATAGTAACCCGGCCATCCTCCAACGGCTGGCGCATGACTTCAAGTACATTTTTTTTAAATTCCGGCAATTCGTCTAAGAACAGAACACCATGGTTCGCCAGACTGACTTCGCCGGGTCTGGGAATGCGCCCACCGCCGATTAAGCCGGCGTCGCTGATCGTGTGATGCGGAGACCGGAACGGGCGTGTGCCAATCAAGGCCCTGTCCGGGGGCAAGACTCCCGCCACCGAATGAATTTTTGTCGTTTCCAGCGCTTCGTCGAGAGTTAAGTCCGGAAGAATAGAAGGAAATCTTTTAGCCAGCATGGTTTTGCCGGAACCAGGCGGCCCAACCATGAGAATATTATGTCCGCCGGCTGCTGCTATTTCCAGTGCGCGCTTAACATGCTCTTGGCCTTTGACGTCTGAGAAGTCAGTGTGATAATTTCGACTCTGGGAGAAGACTTCGTCAATATTTATATCGAATGGGGCGATGGCTTCCCCACCATTCAGGAAATCGACCGCCTCTAAAAGATGCTTGACCGGGTAGACTGTAACCCCTTTTGAAATGGCTGCTTCACTGGCGTTGGCTTGCGGTACAATGATGCCTTTTTTTTTGGTTGTCCGGGCGAGCAGGGAAATAGGCAGCGCCCCACGGATCGGTCGAAGACTTCCGTCCAAAGACAGTTCACCCAGAATTAAAAAGTCTTCCAAACGGTCTGACGAAACCTCGCCCACCGACGCCAAAATTCCCACTGCAATCGGCAGGTCGAAAGCGGAACCTTCTTTGCGGATATCCGCCGGCGCCAGATTAACGGTAATCCGTTTATTTGGAAATCTCAGGCCGCAATTCTTGATAGCGGCATTCACCCGCTCCATTGATTCTTTGACGGCACCTTCCGGTAAGCCGACCACGATAAATTTTGGCAGCCCGCCTTCGAAGTGGGTCTCAACATCCACAATGTATGCATCTATTCCTAAGACAGCGGCGCTTAATACTTTGGAAAACATCTTTATTTAATATTTTAAAAAAACACAAAAAATGAAAAAGTGCAGAGAAAAGAACAAGTGTGGCCGTACCTTGTATTTTTTGGAGCTATTTGTGAAAACAAAAACCTAA
>SMVB01096046.1_pt1 | contig 17603 bp, 18 predicted proteins | sample 2456461 | NCBI WGS metagenome assembly SMVB01 (sample SAMN11095934, study PRJNA526329) | marine sediment metagenome | biome: Marine sediment; feature: Surficial sediment; material: Deep marine sediment; isolation source: Hadal surficial sediment | place: Pacific Ocean | collected 2014-05 | depth...
AAGGCTCGGGTGCCGATCGGGATCGACGGTTGTAACCTCAAGGTATCTACTGCGGCGCGACATCAGTTCGACAATATGTCGCGCGCGTTGTCCTTGTGGATCATCCTCACGATAGAAGTAGGTCAAGTGAACACGACGGTCCAGCCGTTCGACCACGGCGAGTGCGTCGCTATCGGGGGTAAAAACCTGGTCACGTGTGAGGTCGAAGTGAATATCGTGGCGGGCCAAGGCGATGTTCGCGAGCATCGTAACACCAACCACCGCGCCAATCGACAGCGCAACAGCAACCACGCGGGGGAACCCTGAACGCACGTTTAAGCACAGCGCCGGAAGCCGAATACCCGTAGCAAACAGCGCCAGCACGGCCAGCAACCAACCCGCAAACCAAAGAGTCTCAGCCATGACTTTGGTGTTAGCGTCGCGCGAGTGCCGCGACACTAAACAGGAGGCCCGACAAGGTCACGGTCAGAAAAAAACCAAAGTCCGATAGATACACTGCGCCGGTCGCAAACGGCGCGAAGCGAGTATCCAGCGACAGTCCGATCGCAAAGCTGTCGAACGGCGCCGGCAGCAGCACCCCAAGCACTTCCGCCATCCACAACATCAAGAATAAACCGAGTGCGGCAATCGCCGCGACCATTTGGTTTGACGTCACGGCCGATAACGCGAGGCCCATGGCAATGAGCGCCGCGCCCAGCAGCAACAGACCCACATAACCGCTGACTATCGGCCCCCAGTCTGGCTCTGCCACGAAGGACAACGCGCAGGGGAACGCCAGCATCAAGATCAATAACAGTGTGACCACACTCAAGCTCGCGAAGAATTTTGCCAGCACAATGGCGAGATCGCTCACCGGCGTACTCAATAAGAGTTCGAGCGTACCGTTGCGGCGCTCCTCGGAAAATTGACGCATGGTCAATAGCGGAATCATTAAAATTAGCAGCAAGGCCGCTTGAAAAAACATCGGCACGAGACTCACGGTGCCGGTATGGAACAGGCGGGCGCAAAACGTATAGCCCATGAGCAGCAGAAATACCGCGACCATCGAATAGGCAATTGGCGAATAGAAGATCGCCGCCATCTCCTTACGGTAGAGCGTCGCTAATCCCTTCAAGTGGGATCTCGCTGAATTATTTCACACTTGCGGGTCGGATCAACTCGGTGCAACGCGTTCAACATGTCGCGGTGGTCAATGCAAGAAAACGTGCTTCGAGGTCGAAGTTCGCCCCTTGGTCGGGTCGCAGATCTTCTATTGCCAGTAACCGTCCATCCAACAGGATTGCGGCGCGGTCGGCCACCTTCTCAATCTCACTGAGGATATGTGAAGTCACCAGAATTGCATGGCGGCCGGAGAGCGACACCATGAGTTCCCGCCATTCGATAATTTGGCGCGGGTCGAGACCGTTGGTTGGTTCGTCGAGGATGAGGAGCGGCGGCTCATTGAGCAGCGCCTGAGCAATCGCCAGGCGTTGGCGATAACCGCGTGACAACTGCCCGATGGTCAACCGACGCACGTCATCGAGGCTAAGTGCGTCGCATACACGATCGACCGCGGAGCGGACGCGGCGACCCACAATACCTTTCAACGCCGCCATCATGCGCAGAAATTCCTCTGCGCGCATGACCTCGTACAAGGGCGCATTTTCTGGTACATAGCCGATTTGAGCGCGCGCTGCCGCGCCATCGGCAATAACGTCGTGACCGGCAATGCGTGCACAACCGTCACTTGGTCGCAAAAAGCCCACGAGCATGCGCAATATCGTGCTCTTGCCCGAGCCGTTCGGCCCCAACAAACCCAGCACCTCGCCCGGTGCAAGTGAAAAAGAGACATTGTCAACGGCGCAACGCCGGCCGAAGTATTTCGTCAGGCCCTCAGCAACAACAACCGGCTCGCTTAGCACCGTTCTCGCTCGGCTGGGCAAAATATCCTTTGGACTCGATCGACGTTAAGCACATCGCGCATGATGGTGTCCGCACGAAAACGGCCGGTGCATCGATCAGTCGTAATATTCAGGCGCCTTTTTGTAGGCCTTGAATGCGGCCGGATCGTGGGAGGTAAAGAAATCCGCCCCTTCACTTGCCATCATGTAACGGATCCATTCATAGCCACGCATGATGCCAGCCGGGTCATAGGCCAACGCGATGTTCGGCGGCAGGCTCTTCAAGACGCTGTCACGAAAATATGCCGCGTCACCGGTGAGAATAACTGGGCCCGTGTTGGGCAGGCGCACGATGAGCATCTGGCCACCCTTGGTGTGTCCGCGCGCCCGTTTTACGACCACACTGCCGTCGCCGAAAATGTCGAGGTCGCCCTCGAGGATCAGCATTGGCACGGCGTTGGGTTTAGTTACCCCAACCGCCGAACGCAGCACCGCAACGTCGCCCGGAATAAAGGCGCCGGCGAATGGCTCGTCCGGGAACATCGCGTATTCGATCTCGTCGCGCTGAATAATCAGCGTCGAATTCGGAAATTTTCCAACATTCCCACCGTGATCCAGATGCATATGGCTGACAACAACGTAGGTGAAATCATCCGGTTTCATACCCAGGCGGCCAAGTTGTGCCTCGATCGAGATCTCCGGTGTGACGACCGGCTTCAGTGCGGCAAAATTGGGCCCCCAGTAGCCTGGGTCTTCGATAATTTTGTCATTATTGCCGGTGTCGAAAAGGACGTTACCCTTGGGATGTTGGATGACAAAAAAGGCCACGGGGACGCGGATCGGGGGTTCCATAGGAGCCATATTTACTAACATCCCCTTGCCCAGGGATAGTGAACCCGAGTTGAGAACATACAGGCGCATACCGGCGGGCGAATCCGCCACGATTGGCATCCCAAAACACACGAGCACAAGCGCGACCGCGATGTGGACCAAGCGGCTAGTTATCATTACTCCCCCTTCTTAACGCGTCGGAAACCATTTGCCAACGGCGTATTGTGCACGCATGTCGCCGCAAGGCAAAGCCTGTAGGTTCTCCCCGTCGCTAGTAGTTTGTCGGACTTAGGCTGTCTGCGCGCGCCAGATGAGCAGGCGGTTATTCGCCGGCATTTCGTTATCTTCGATAAGGTGCAGGCGATTCGCTTGGGCCAATTCATCCAGCGCCTCGAAATCACGGATCCCTGAAAGGCTATCGTGCGCCTTCAAGGATTGGTCTAGGCGGCGGTTACCGGGGCTGGTGAAGATGCCACCGTAGTTGAATGGTCCATAGAGCGCGAACAGACCACCGGTGGCCAAGGTGCGGCTAACGCCCGCGAACATCGCCTGGACCGATCCCCAAGACAGAATGTGGGCGGTATTGGCCGAGTATATTGCCGGTGCGGACGGACACGGCCAAGCCGTCGCATTGACATCCAATTCGAGTGGAGCGACAACATTTGAGAGCCCGGAGTCCTCAATCCAAGCGCATATCCCAGCATGTTGGTGCGCGAGGTCTGAGGTCTGCCAGCTTAGGTGCGGGAGGTGCCGCGCCATGTGAACCGCGTGCTGGCCGGTTCCACTGCCGATCTCAAGCACCATATCAAGCCCATCGAGATGGCGTAATAGGACGACTAGGATCGGCTCTTTGTTGTTCTCGCACGCTTGTGCGAATGGCTTCGATTCGCTCACGGCGGTCGATATTCTCGATAGATTGCCCGTGCCCAGCGGTAAAACGGCCTATCTTCAAGTTGACGCATCAACTCCTCGACCTCCGGCGGTGCCCGCCAGGTATCGGACCAGCGATGAAACAGCAGTGCCGATGCAGTGAGATCGGCCCGCGAGAAACTCGGCCCGGCGAGAAATTTATGCGTGCTCAGGCGCTCGTCGAGTTTATCGCAGGCGAACAAAAATCGACTGCGCGCCGCGCCCACCGTGGATTCGTCGATGCCCATCGATTGCTTCATTGCGCGTTTGATGACCGGATAGGCGAACCAATAGAACGGGCGACCCCACCACGGTGCGCCACGTAACAAAAAGTCAGTAACGAGCGCGCGATCGCGAAACGCATAGTGGTAAAAGAATGCGCGCAACGGGATGCCGACGTTGCGATCGAGATAACGCTCCCATTCGTGCGCCATGGAGGCATCGTGGATATTGGTTGGCGTTAACGGCGTTCGTAAATGCTTTTTATCTAGGAACGAAATAATTTTCGCCGAGCCCTGCACCACAGCGTCGCCATCGACGAGGATCGGGAGCGAAGTCTTTTTAGCGATCCGTCGGGTAGTCCGCAAGTGCGGGCCCGGGATCAGATTTATTTCGCGATAAGGCACGCCCTTATAAGCAAGCGCCCAGCGCGCCTTTTCACAAAAATGAGATCCCAGAAATTGATACAGTATCGGCATCGATCGAATTCGCGACCGCGTGATTTCGGATGTGGCGCCATCATACCGTTATGCGTCGGTCGATCACCTGATCGGCACAAAAAAGGCCCCGGTATTGGGGCCTTGTGCGGTGCTCGGGGAAGACCTTTCAGGCCCGGGCCCGCGGTAATCCGTCTGACCGCCGGCGCCGCTGAAGCAGCAGCACACCGCCGAGCGCAAATCCGAGCAGGCTCACGCTCGGCGGCAATGGCACGGCCGCGGGCGCCGGGCCGATGGCAGAGAAATTTGTAATATTGGTCGTGGCAGCACCAAATATTCCATCCACCGTGTTGGCACGAAAGCCGAAGGTATCTCCAATTTCGACAGCGAAGCTGACCGCCGCGCCGCTTTGGCTATCGGCGCCGGCGTCATTACTTAGCTTGGTGAATGAACCGTTGAGCAGGTAGCCAAACGGATCCCACTGCGCGCCATTAGTGTCTGGGATCCCCGGATCGACGGTCGTAAAGTCCCAATCGAAGGTGATGGTCACCGCTTCGAACGCGGTAAACGACAGGTCCGTGTTAGCAAAGCCGCCGTCGTTACTACTAGTCAAACTCACCGAGCCGGGTGCTCCGCCGAGATCGATGGTGCCGCCATTTTCCGCGATGTCCCATAGCCAAATCGCATAGTCATCGGAAAAATCGGCGGACACAGGACCACAAAATATCACGGCGAGAAACACTGTCCGCAATAGTTGTTTCATGTTGGTTAGCTCCAAAATTTATCCAGTAGATCGCAGGAACACACCGCAACGCTCATCCTGCAGTAACATTAGGACTAGCTTTTAGACGCAGTTTTGCGCCGTAACCAGGGCCATCACCGATAAATGCGAATGGGGTCAATTGGCGCCTCCAGCGTGACGACTGCATCACATTTATAAAGATTTAACCCATTGTTTTATATACTTTAATTAACAATTATTAACATTATGAAAAGACGCGCTAGGGTTTAAGCGAGGGCGAAATTCGTATCAGAATAAATGCACCGATGGTGCCCGCACGTATCTGGCTATTGAATTCACGGAGTCGGCCGATCCCCACGAGGCGGCGGGGCGGATCACCACATTAGCGGCTCATTCGGCAGCAATATACGCGCGACTTGTTTGGCGCCGGACAATGCTGCGTCGACCCGCGAGACACCGAACCTGGTTGTCCGTAGCAAGCGCCATCGTCCACCAAAATCTGCCGTTTAGAACCGACAATCAGTTGCTTGTCGGCATTTGATCATTCGATTGGTGCCGTCGGTCCCGGCGGACGAAATAGGTATACTGTCCCCAGCAATCCCGAGGAGTTATTTAATGGTGTTCGAAATTCTCCCTTGGCACTGGGTCGTTTTTGGTATCGCCTTGATGGTTAGTGAGATTTTCCTCGGGACGTTCTTTATTCTTTGGTTCGGGGCCGCCGCTGTTGCAATCGGCGGATTACTCTATCTAATACCGGCGCTATCCATGACGTGGCAAATACTCTTGTGGACGGTGCTCTCATCAGCCCTGGCGTGGGGCTGGTTTCGGTATTTAAAGCCGTTATCGATCGATCGGACCAAAGCCGGCCTCTCCAAAGAGGCGATCACCGGGGAGGTCGGTCAAGTGCTGGTTGTTCCGACCGAGGAAAAACGGGGCAAACTTCGTTTTCCCGCACCTGTATTGGGTGCCGACGAGTGGGTGATCTTGTCACCGGATAAATTGGCTCTCGGCGACCGGGTAAGGGTGGTCGATATCTCCGGCAACTCTCTCATTGTCAATAAAGTTTAGCTGCAACCATTCACCCTGAACGATATTAAATCTAAATTAGGAGCACGATCATGAGTGCAGGACTGTTTGTCGCGCTGGCCATATTTGTTTTCGTTATGATCACCGCACTCAAAGGTGTGCGCCAGGTGCCACAGGGGTACAAGTGGGTTATCCAGCGACTCGGGAAATATCATTCGTCGCTGAACCCGGGTTTGAATTTCATCATCCCCTACATCGATACGGTTTCTTTCAAGGTCACCACCAAGGATATCGTGCTCGATATTCCTTCGCAGGAGGTCATCACCAAAGACAATGCGATTTTGATCACCAACGCGGTGGCCTACATCAATATACTTTCTCCGGAAAAAGCCGTATACGGTGTTGAAGACTACGTCATTGCGATCCAAACCCTGGTGCAGACGTCGCTGCGTTCTATCGTTGGTGAAATGACCTTAGACGCGGCACTGTCGTCGCGTGATCACATCAAGACAAAATTGAAGGAAGCAATTTCCGACGATATTGCCGACTGGGGCATCACCCTAAAGACCGTAGAGATTCAGGACGTTAATCCCTCTGAAACCATGCAGAGTGCCATGGAAGAACAGGCGGCGGCCGAGCGCGCCCGTCGCGCGACCGTCACCCGGGCCGACGGTCAAAAGGAGGCCACTATCCTGGAGGCCGAAGGCCGGCTCGAGGCCTCCAAACGCGACGCCGAGGCCCAGGTGATATTGGCCAAGGCCAGTCAGCAGGCCATTCAACTGGTCACCGCCGCGATTGGAGAAAAAGAGATGCCGGTGGTGTATTTGCTGGGCGAGAAGTATATCGCGGCGATCGAGGCCCTCGCCGGATCCGAGAATGCCAAATCGCTGATCTTTCCCGCCGACATTCCCGGGGCCATACGCGGCATGATTGGTAAGGGTTAGTGTGCTCGGAGTGCCGGCTCTGAGGACGCGACCCAAGCGTCGATGGACGGCCCATCGGCAACCGCCAAAACGACGTGTGGGTTACGGGTCGCACCGTCGTTGGTAACCCGTTATTTTCCGTTACTGGTCGGGATCTTCGTGCTACCCGCGGCCGCATTTGACCCGCGCGAAATCGGCGAATGGTCCTTCACGCCGTCAATCGAAATGCGCTTGGGGCTGCAATATGGCACCGGCATTAATTTTGGACTGGGCGCTATCGACGACCTAACCGAGAAAGAGCGCTCAAGTTTGTCACTGTCACTCGAACCGGCGCTGGGCATCGAACGTGACGCATTTGGCGGTACCTTTTACAGTGGCGTTTCGATCGTGGGCGCAACGAATGTGCTTGACGGCGAACTATCCGGGCAGTTCGCGCGCAGCGGTGATTCAAGAATCGATATTGACGAGGCACACGTTGGCTGGCGCAACGATAGATTAGATCTATCCGTCGGCCCGCAAGTGTTGGTGATTGGTGATGGTTTGGTCTTGGGTGATGGGAATTTCGATATTGGAGCGGAACAGGGGCAGTTCTGGGTGGCACCGTTTGACGCCTGGAAAAATGCGGCGATATTGAAGGTTTCCGGTGAACGAATCCACACTGATCTGTTTTGGCTACGCAGCGACGGGGGCTTCGGTGATGCGCGTCTGTTCGGGGTGAACCTCGAAAATACAAACACCACGCTTGGCCGCTATGGCGTTATGTATATCAATATCTACGATGGTGACGCGCTGTCTTATGACGGCGTCCAGGCCTGGAATGTGCGTGCCTTGGATGTGCCCGTACCCCGGATACCGCCATTAAAGTTGTACGGCGAAGTGGTTATCCAGGTGGGTGAAGACGACGACGGCGTGGGCGCAGACAACGCCGGTTTGGGGTGGTATCTGGAAGCAGCCTATACCCTACCAAGACTGCCGTGGACGACAATTTTAACCTACCGCTATGCGCATTTTTCGGGCGACAATCTCGACACCCGAAATAACGAAACCTACCGTTCGCTTTTTTACGGCTTTTACGCACGCGAATGGGATACGTTCTATCAGGGCGAGATCGCCGGCGAATATCATTTGTTCAATAGCAATCAAATCACCCAGTTTCTGAAACTTAGAACCTTTCCAACGGCGCAAATTGCCTTGACTGCTTATTATTTTCAGCATGATCTTGAAGAGCGACATTATTTCGGCACGCCGGTATCGAGCAGTGATTGGGCCGACGAAATCAACCTTGGCGTTGAATATTTTAGCGATCATAAGGTCTACTTATATGCCGGTATCGCCTGGTCGACCCCCAATGCCGGCGCGCGTGAAATTTTCGGTGACGAAGATTTCACCGTCATTCAAACGTGGATGTCGTTTCATTTTTAGACACCGATGATAATTTCGGCACGATTTAGAGCTGCCCCAATCCGGTTATTTTAAGTGTTCATGGTGCATAGACACCTCGCCACGCAAATGTCCGTGGACATTAATGCAAGGGGCATTTATATTTTCTACCCAAGATGCACGCAAAACCTCAAGCGCCGCGGCGATAAAGGACAACGATCATGATTTTAGAAGAAGAGCGAAACCTGACCGTCTCGCGGTTATATGAAGAGTTGTACAACAGCGACATCGAACGTTTTGTGGCCGAATGTTACACCACCGGCTGCGTCGTTAACGGTGGTTTTATCCGCGGGCACGAGCAATTTATCCAGGTCGAACGCGACGTCTTGGCGGCCGCACCGAAGCGCAAAATGCGCGTTGATCGCAGGCACGTGACAGGGAAGGTCGTCGTGGTCGAGGCGGTGCTGCTCGACCCAGAGCAGGGAGACGACTGGAATTTGCCGTTCTGCGCAGTACTTACTTGCCGCGATGGGAAGATCGCGGCCGATTGGACTTACGCCGATTTCTCGAAATGGCCGGGACTGACCGGCTTGTAATGCTCGTTCATCGAGCACAACGATCTCCGGTTGGATACGCGGCGGCACACAGTCAGCCTGCGATCAAACCCGTTACTTAAATGAAACCAAGCCGCGCATAGGCGCTAGGACTATACATTTTGGTGAACATATATAGCGATAGCGAATACCCCATCAGAGAAGCCATCGTGCGGGCTCATGCCGATACCTTGGCGTCATACTCTGCGCCGGGAACGTGGTGGAGCGGTGCGCAACGAAGTGCCATCGTCGCTGAGGCACGCGCCGCACGTTGTGCGGCCGGTCTGCAAGAACCATCAGAAAATGGAGAGGCGAATGCAGTGCATGCCGATCTGCCAGAGGCCGCGCGACGAGTGGCACGCCAAGTTGCGGTGTCGAGTAACGATCTCGATCGCACTTTTTTCGATCAAGCGCTGAGCGACGGACTGCGCGATACCGAATATTTGGAAACGGTTGGGATCGTCGCGTGTGTCTCGGGCATGGATGTCTTTGCCCGCGGGATTGGCGTTCCGCCGCGAAAGTTAGCCCCACCCGCAAGCGGCGAACCCTCGCGTAAGCGGCCCGAAAGCGCCCGCGCTGAGGGCGCCTGGCCTGAGACGGTCCCCGGTGGCAGGCGGGGCGGGCAGGACGCCATCGCCGCCTATGGCAGCAATGCGGTCGAGGCGGCACCGTTCATATACCGCGCACTGAGCCTCGTCCCTGCAGACGCGCGTGCGCTGATCCAGCTTGCGGTGGCGCAATACCTCGAAATTGAGAATTTCATGAACCTCGATTTCACCTACGAGCCTGATATTTCCCGCGCGCAAGTTGAGTTGCTGGCAGCCAGAGTATCGGCAATCAATCAATGCTTTTACTGAACTACTTCGCACCTCTGGGTGCTCCGTGCGAGCGCCAAAGCCAACAACATTACGGTTAATCTGGCCGCCGTCATGGATCGTACGCTCGACAGCGGTATCGAGCATGGTGATGTGCTGCTGGCATTCGCCGATGCGGTGACCGGTGCCGACCAAGATGCGGCCCACGCCGCGCGTGCGCGTCTGGTTGAACGCATGAGCCCTCGCGCGCTGGTCCAGGCGGCGGCGATCGCGGCAAATTACACCACCAACGATCGTGCGGCCAATGCGACCGGGATCCCGCTTGAAGGCATGTTCCTGGAGGACACGGCGGCGTTTCGCAGCGAGCTGGGTATCGACGATTTCCCCTCTGCCCGAAACACCCTACGGCGGTAATCGTTATATACGGCGCACGCTCATCGTTACCGGTGTAGTGCGCAGCAGGTTTGCCACTAATGGGCTCACAATGCCCCCTCCCGGTCAACGTGATCCGCGGCTTGGCTCGGGCATGGTCAACACCAGGCACAATGCGCCGATGCTGCAGGCGGTGCCGATATACAGCGCGTAGGTATAAGCGCCGGTGAGATCGAACAAATAACCCGCGAGGATCGGCCCGAGTAGGCTGCCAATGGAACTGGCGGTGTATTGCACGCCGATCACGGAACTCAACTTCGGGCCGGCGAAGTAGTCGGCCAACAGCGCCGGCGACAATGCCACATAGCCGCCGTAGCACAGACCAAACCATACCGCGAAGCACGCCAGCGATCCGACCCCGGTGGCCGCGAGCCACATCATGTAAGCCGCGATCATGCCAGCTAACAATAGGATCAGAGTTCGCCGCCGCCCGATCCGATCGGCAAGTGCACCGACGATGAATCGGCCAGCCGTGCTGCCGAGGCCAAATAAACCGAGGACGCTTACTGCTTGGGTGCGCCCCAGGCCCATGTCTTCGGCATACGGCACCAGATGGACGAACGGTATGAACACCGGAATCGAAAGAACAGCCTGAGCAGCATAAAATAGCGTGAAGGGCCGCGAGCGCATCATCGGCCCCAACTGGTGATTACGATCCGACGGCACCGCGTCCTCTAAGCGCAGCGATCGGCCATCGGGAGCCAGCCCGCGCGCGCCCGGTTCGGCCTCAATCAGGTATACCGCAATGGAACCAAGCACCACCACGCCAGCCGCCATGATCACGAGGACGTAGCGCCATACCATCACTTCGAGCAATTGTCCGGCAACGATCGGCATCACCAAAGTGCCGACACCGATGCCGGTGACCGCAAGGCCCGAGGCCAAACCACGTTTGTGTTCGAACCAACGCTGCACCGCACTGACGGCCGGAACGTAGACGAACCCGACGCCCATGCCGATGCCGAACGTAAAGCAGACGCTGACCTGCCACAGGTGCTTCGCCGTCGATGCGCCAAGCAGGCCCATAGCGATCGCGAACACGCCGACGGCCATGATCTTTTTCGGCCCCGAGCGATCGGCGATCATCCCGCTGAAGGCCCCGGTCACGAACAACGTAAATACGGCATAGGAAAAAACCGCCGCCACGGCCGCACGACCGGCGCCGAATTCTTTGCTCAGCGGAAGAAAAAAGGCGCCAAAGGAATAAATCGCCCCGAATCCGGCAAACAGTACCAGGAAGGTGGCACCGACCACATACCAGCCATAGAAAATCGTCGTGGGAGTGCGGATTGGAGGGCTCACAAATGACCGCTCAAGCGGTATCGTGCGTAGTGGGCTGCGAATTCAATCTCGGCATCAAAATAAAATCGTTTAGGGGCCGGCGAGGATCAACGGGACGTGCAGCTCAGCCGCGGCCGTACCGCCGTGTACACCTTTCAAGTGCGACTCGCGCTCACCTAAGACCCGATCCCGGATCGTGTAGCGTCCCCGCATTTGCAAGGTGTAGTCGCCAATTCTTGCGCCGAGGTCCGGATGTGGATCGCCGAGCCCGAACCACCCTTCGTCAAGCAACTGCTCGCTCGGGACAAGGTGCGCGAAATCCGCCAACTCCCTTGTCACATATTGCTCGAAGCTAGCGACACACCCAGCACGCACGTAGCAGTAGGCCGAGCGCGGCTCGCCGCATAACGGCAGGCTCAGCATGTCGGCAAGATCCGGATGATCCACCATATCGATGCGTTCGTCGGCACCACTGTCAATAAACCCGTGATCGGCCGTAGCGATCAATACCGTGCCGCTACCGGTGCAAGCGTCGATGACCGGCGCGAGCGCGTCATTGAGGGCGGCGAGATGCGCCTCGACCTCCGGGCTCGATGGTCCGTGCAGATGTGATAGGTGATCGAGTTCGGACCAGTAGGCGTAGATGTAGCGCGCATCTTCTAGTCCCTCACAGCAAGCTTTAAGCCGCGCGGCAAAATCCTCTAGCGAATCGAACGGCAGCCGTCGCGCACGGCCACCGAGAAGACGGCTAAAATCAGAATTGGCGATGCCCTTGGGCAACAGCGCAATCGAGGGTTGGTCGATGGTGTCGAAAAAACTCGGACAATCGATCACTGCGCTGATGTCGATGCCGTAACTGGATAACGGTACGCGACCATAACGAGGCACAAACGGCAATACCGCCGTCACCGTCCCGAGTTGGCGAAAATGCATAAACCAACCCGTCAGGCCGTGCTGTTGCGGCGCCAGTCCGCTCATGAAAGTGGTGATCGCAGTTGCCGTCGTCGGCGGATAGACCGAAGTCATCGTGCCGACCTGGCGCTCGGAAAATACGGTCCCAGTACCTATCGCTTGTAGTAATTCCGCACCGAGCCCATCGATGACGAGCAAGACAATCCGTTTCGCATCGCGCAGGCGAGCATCGAGTCCAGCGAGTCCAGCGAGCGGCGCATACGGAGTCAACTCCGCCCCCAAGGCATCGCCCAACGAGCGCATCAAATTCACGATCGAGCCATCGACGTAATCCGGCTTGGCGATGCTTAAGTCATGCACAAGGCGCGTCATGCGCGACAGTATACGGAATTAGCCGCGGGGCTATCGGCGGGTGTGTGACCTTATTGAGTCGTCAAGAACTTCATCCTGATTAGATTTCGTATAACGCCTGGCGAACGGCCGGCTTTAATCAGCCGCGGCTGTCGCAGGATTTCCACGCCGCCGGGCCGCCTCGCAGACATCAGGGTTAAAGAATTCCATCGTCCAAGTCGAAATAAACTCCGATACGGCGCAAACCGTCAGTTTACGGCTGTAAGATTTCGCCCCCACGAAGGAGCGCGATGCATAATTTGCCGCGAATTATCAGAGGATATCGAACGGCCTAATTAGCAACCATCATCGGACTGTGCCAGTAAAATAAGGATGTCTTGACCTATCAATCCAAGACGAAGATCGACCGCCCCTGGAAAGACGATCATTTTTCACCGTCGGGGGGACCCCTAGCTCGGATCTAACCGAACAAAGTATCTCGGCGGAAACCCAGTCAATATTCGAAATCCCAAACTATGACTGTTTTGTTTGTTGATACGTTCGTGTTCCTCACCGGTGACCGGTACTGCTCGGTAGGCGCCCTTTTTTCCATCTAACGTGACTTGCACATTCGGATCGGCTAGCGCTTGGTTATACCAAGCTCGCGGCCAGTGGTTGGCCGCCACATAGAGCTGGCCGTTACTTTCAAGGCGGGTCAAGACGCGATCGTTGCGCGTCCCATCCGCATCGGTCGTGGCGATGACCAGCGTACGCTGATTCACCGGCTGGAAATAGCCGAGCAATGATTCAAACGCTACGACTATTCCGATATAAATGAGCACTATGATCGCGACTATTTTTACGGCTTTCATTTCAGGACTCCTAAGGCGTGGTTTTTTGCAATCAAATATCGGAATGGAATTCGCAAGGTCAGTGAGGTCGGTTGCGCCCCCGGGCGCACCGTTGATCCTTAACCGGGATCCGCTGGCAATTTAGCGGTGAGCCGACTATCGGCAGATCAACCGACCTCGATCGAACCCTCAGCAACCGATACCGAAGCACCACCGATGCGCACCTCCGTGACCGCGCCGTCGCGTTTGTCGACCGACGCGAACAGCACGCTTGGACGTCCCATTTCGATACCCTGAGCGATTTGGTACTCGAAGGTGCCGGTCGATTCAGGCGCCAGCGACGCAAGCAACCCACAAAGGGCACAATTCGCACTTCCTGTCGCGGGATCTTCGCGCACACCGCCTAAGTTGATATACATCCTACACCTGAAGTCGACATCGTCCGAGCCAGTGTCTCGGGTGTATAGATGGATCGCGTTATAACCAGCCCGCTGCAAATAGGCCATCCATTTATCGACCCTTACCTGCGAGCGAGCTAAGGCATCGCGATCGCGAACTTCGACGCACAGGAACGGCAAGCCGACCGACGCGCTACGCGGGAAATGAGATCCGGTGAAGATGTCCTCAGAACTCAGGGAAACGGCATCTGCTACCGCCGCCACGTCGCTTGGCCAGCTCATTTCAGGTCCAAGTTCAAGACTTTGGGGGGCCGTAAGTTCGCAGTAGACCGGAAACCCTTGCTCGAAACGCACCCGTACCGACACGATCCCAGCGAGCTCCTCAAACTCATAGGTTCTTTGCGGTTCATCATGTTCAGACACGCCGCTGATAGCGCTCAACACGTGGGCCGTGCCGAGATTCGGATGCCCCGCGAAGGGTATCTCCCGCGTCGGCGTAAAAATGCGGACCTTGGCATCGTTCGCCGAATTTTCCGGCGGCAATACGAAGGTCGTCTCGGCATAGTTGAATTCTCGCGCAATCGATTGCATCTGCTCACCGGACAACCCTTGGGCCTCGGGAAGCACTGCGAGTTGATTGCCGCCAAAGCGTCTTGGCGTAAATACATCGACCGTATGGTAGCGATAGCGCATTGAATTAATGCTCCTGCGCCAAGATGGACTAAACCCTCTGAGAGCTGGGGTCAGGTCTAGGCCCCTATTCGAATTTCAGACTTTGGTGGGCCCTTCGGTGTACGGTTACCGGATGATTGGGGGTGCGGATCCTTGGTGTCGCCGCAGTCACTGCCAGCGCACAGCATCGATCATCATCACCCGCCAGACGTCGGCTGATAAGACCTTGCCGTGGCCAAGGAGTTGTGACGATGCCGCGAAGACCATGGCTGAACGTGCCGGGTTTCCCGGCACAGGTCGTTCAGCAACCGATCACTCCAGCTCCTGGCGACGGCCCACGATGGCATCGCCATCGGGACTCATACCCTTCAGGAATTTGAAGAGGTCGCTGTCGGTGGAAAGCACCAGGGTCGTGTTTTCGGAGATGATCGATTTGTAAGCCTGCATCGTCCGCGTGAATTCATAGAACTCCACCGCTTCGGGACTCTGGTTGTAAGCCCGCGCATAGATTTCGGTGGCTGTCGCGTCCGCCACGCCTCGGATCTCCTCGACCTGCCGGTAGGCTTCAGACTGGATCTTGTTCAGGTCACGCACACGATTGCCGCGGATTCTGGCGGCCTCGCCCTTACCTTCCGAGAGGAAGCGTTCCGCGATCCGGCGCCGCTCGCTGATCATTCGATCGTAGATTTTCGGGCGTACGCTTTCGTTGTAGTTGATCCGCTTGAACCGGATATCGAGCAATTCGATACCGAACACGCGAACCTTCTCGGCCGCCGCGGCAAAAATCTCCTGCTCGACCAGTTTGCGTCCCTTCTGGATCGCTCCCAATGACCCCATATCCTGCTCCCGTTCCGCGTCGGTCAGGAGAGTGTCGCGCAGCGGCACGCGATCCTTGGTGGTGCGGATGATCTCAATTAGTTCATGCTTGGCTACAGCGTTACGGGTCTCACTGCCTAGAATATCGTCCAAACGGGACTGCGCACTGCGTTCGTCGCGCAACCGCAGAAAGTACTGGAGAGGATCGGTAATCCGCCAGCGAGCGAAGAGGTCGACGGTAATGTAAAGCTTGTCCTTGGTTGGCATATCCGCTGGACTACCGTCCCACTCGAGAACCCGCTTGTCGATCACATTGACTTCCTGGATAAAGGGTATCTTGACTTTCAGACCGGCGGAAGTCACAGGATCACCGATCGGCTTGCCGAACTGGGTAATAATAATTTGCTCGACTTCGCTCACCGTATAGAGCGAACTCATCGCGCCGAACGTCCCGATACCCAAAACCAATATGACAACTATTTGCCTGCTCGCATTCATGGCCGCTCTCCCTTCGGTGAGTCGAGATTCATCAACAAAGGCAGGATACTGCGCGTTTGTTCATCGATAATGATCTTGGAGCGTATACCCGGCATGATGTCCTGCAGGGTCTCGATATAGATGCGGCGCCGAGTGACCTCTGGGGCCTTGCTGTATTCCGCAAATAAGGCGCTGAACCGAGCGACATCACCTTCGGCTTCATTGATTCGCTTGAGTCGGTAGCCGTCGGCCTCGCGAATGCGCTGATCCTTCTCGCCCTCGGCCAGCGGGATCACCTTGTTGTAATCGCGCCGAGCTTCGTTAATCAGCTTTTCTTTCTCCTGCTGGGCCTGGTTGACCTCGTTGAACGATTCTTGCACCGGTCCAGGCGGATTGATGTTCTTCAATTGCACTTGGTCGATGCTGATCCCCATCGCGTACTTGGTTGAGAGCGCCTGCATCTTGATCAGCGCTTCCGTTTCGATTTCCTGCCGGCCGATGGTGATCACCTCGTCCACGGTGCGATCGCCGACGACTTCCCGCATGACGGATTCGGAGACGTAGCGCAGGGTTTCACTCGGTTTCCGAACCTCGAAAAGGAAATTAACGGGATCCGAAATGCGGTATTGGACCACCCATTCCACCAGCGCAGCATTCAGATCACCGGTAACCATCTCCGTTTCCAGCTTTTCGTCGTGTGCACTCTGGTATGGATCGCTGGCGCCTCGCGTGGCGAACCCGAATTCCTGCTTCAGCTGCCGTTTGACGGGGACGATTGTCGCCGTATCAACGCCCAGCGGCACCTTGAAATGGAGTCCCGGATCAACGGTCTTCAAATATTTACCGAAACGTTGCACGACGGCCACAGAGTCGCTTGGTACCGTGTAATAGGTCGTCCATGCGCCCACGCCGACGAGCACGATCGCTGCAATTAAGATCAATCCGCGCGGACCCCCACCCGGCATGAGTTGATAGAGTTGATCCTGTGCTTGCCGGATCAAATCGAGAATATCGGGGGGAGACGACCCCTGGCCACGCCAGGGATCGCCCCGGCTGCCGTTACCTTTTTGTGGTGACATTTGGACTATCCTTTCTTGTGCACGCTTGAGGTCAAACGCAGCGTTTTTGCTTTACGCTGGCCGACCACCGCCGCAATCGCAATAAATACAATTAATCGGGTCAAGTATATAACTGCCTGGTGTATTTTTGGCCCCTTTGAATTTTCTAATTCTTTTTTTGTGAGGCCAGCGCACCTAGTGCCAAGTGATCGTACTCCGAATCCAAGCCTGAGTCGTCAATTTTTAGCTTAACGGATCCTACGCGAAACAAGCGCTTTCTATAAATGTCCGTTGTCGATGTCCGTAGCGTAACGATGCAGTCGCGGAACCGGAGTAGCGGCCTCCGGTCAATTAAAGATAGCACTTAGACACTACGCGCCTGACGCACAATTGTGCCAACGGTGGTGAAGTGTATGTCAAAACAAAGACTATCGTTTGGTACGGGTAGCCCGCGGTAGCGTGGACTTTTATGCTCGAACGATCCCTGCCCTTATAGCGCTGGGCAACCGTTGCCATTCGTATCGGTCTGGTTACATCAACCAGCAGCGGCGATCGACACAGCAGCTGCAAGATCCGGAGATAGACCCCTTAATCTCACTGGCGCCAGATGTTGCTGGCTCG
>SMVB01246197.1_pt1 | contig 17597 bp, 6 predicted proteins | sample 2456461 | NCBI WGS metagenome assembly SMVB01 (sample SAMN11095934, study PRJNA526329) | marine sediment metagenome | biome: Marine sediment; feature: Surficial sediment; material: Deep marine sediment; isolation source: Hadal surficial sediment | place: Pacific Ocean | collected 2014-05 | depth 0-1...
ATTTTCGGCTATTTGCTTCAAAGTAACTTCTTTCATAATTGTGTCGATATACTCTAGAGTTTACAAAAATCAAAAAAAGAATTTAATAATTGCCTTTTTATTGAAAAAACAATAGAATTACGAAAATAAAAAACGAAAACGGTTTCGGAAGGTTAAATCGCTTTTTTACGTGCGTTTTTTAATAAAATCAAAAAAAATATTTGAAATTTGGAACTGAATAAGATTTTTGAAATTTTATAGTTTAAGTTTCATAATTATTTTAAGTGTTTGTAATTCTAATAATTGGTCACTTTTAAAAAAGAAAAACAACGGTTTATTTAGTGTATTAATCGATTTCTTTTTTGTTTTATTCAATGGCTGAAAAGCTAATAATAGGGCAATTTTTAAGACTTTTAACTATCACTATCACCATTGTATCGACCATGGGAAAATCCCAATTAGAAAATAAGTAAATCGATCCCTAATGCTATTGATGAAACAGTTCTTAGTGGAGTCTAACAATTTGGACTATGAATGCTGTTCGGTGCAAGATCAAGAAATTAGCCGCGTTGTGATGGGGATTGATTTTCTTATTTAAATTATGAAGGAAAAGTCTTATAAATTTATTTATCTGAGAAGATTAATAATTAAGCTGTAATAATTGTGGAATCTATTAAACATCCGCTAACTCAAATAATTGTATAAAAAATTGTATATTTCGAGATGAACTATACAATAATAAAAGGTAAATTTGTAGAACAAAAACCAAAAATAATCACTGAATATTAACTATTAAAGATTTATTGAAATTAACTTTAAACCGAAAACCATATGAAAATTAAATTACTAACTAAACTTTTGTTGCTCCCTTTCCTTTTGGTAATGGGTGGTTCAGCCTTCGCACAATTAACCGTTAGTGGGACAGTCTCGGATACAGACGGAATCGTTCCCGGCGTTAATATAATAGAAAAAGGCACATCCAATGGGGCACAATCTGATTTTGACGGAAACTATACCATCACTGATGTAGCTAACGATGCTACACTTGTGTTCAGTTACATTGGTTATACAACAATGGAAGTTGCGGTAAATGGCCAGAGTACTATAAACGTAACCTTACAAACAGATGTTGAGTCTTTGAGTGAGGTTATTGTAATCGGATATGGTACAACTACTATCAAAGATGCCACAGGTGCGGTAGCCTCTGTGAGCTCTAAAGATTTTAACCGAGGGGTTATCACATCGGTCGAACAACTTATTCAAGGTAAGCTCGCCGGTGTACAAATCACACAATCAAGTGGTGAACCCGGAGCAGGTATTGATATTCGTATCCGGGGAGCTAACTCGATTCGATCCAACAACAATCCATTATTTGTTGTTGATGGAATTCCATTACACGGAGCTAATACTACTGCTGAAGGAGCCGATGTAGGATTTGGTTCATCCTCGGCAAAGAACCCACTCAATTTCCTTAACCCGAATGATATTGAGAGTATTAGTGTTCTTAAAGATGCTTCTGCAACCGCTATCTATGGTTCTCGTGGAGCCAATGGTGTGATTATTATCACAACAAAATCCGGTAAAGGTAAGGCTGGAGGTTCCTGGGAATATAACACGAGTCTGAGTATTGCAGAAGTCCCTGAGAACTATGATTTGTTGTCAGCCAAAGCTTATCTGGCACAGACTGAACGTTTTGGTTTTTCGGTTGCTGAGAGAGATTTTAAGAACAGTACAGATTGGCAGGAGTTTGTCTTTAGAACATCTACCTCCACCAATAACGGCCTTTCTTATTCTAACAACTACGGTGATGGAAATGTGAGAGCCACCTTTGGATATAGTAAGGATTTTGGTGTGGTTAAAAATTCATCATTGGAAAGAATTGTAGGTCGAGTTAATGCAAGTCATCGTTTTGTTGACAATAAGCTAAGATTGGGATTCCAGGGGAGTATTTCTCGGGTAAACGACGAATCTGCTCCTATTAGTGGTAGCGCAGGATTTAGAGGTGACCTTTTGGGATCAGCTTATTCCGCTAACCCTACATGGCCTACCGATCCGGATTTTGACGGAACAGGTGGTCTGTTAAGTCCGGCTACTGCCTTGGCATATACGGAGAATTTAACACATACCGATCGATATTTGGTCAGTGCATCTATTGAATACGATATAGTTCCTGAATTAACAGCGAAAGTTAATTTAGGTTACGATAGGTCTGAATCTACAAGATCTGCAGTTGCCAATTTAAAAGCTCGAAATTTCGGCCAAGGTGTATTTGGCAATGGATCAGGTATTATCAACGAATTGACTATCCAAAGTAAATTGATGGAATTGACATTGAACTATAAAACTGATTTTGGCAATTCTAACCTCGACATTATCGGGGGTTATGCCTTCCAGGACTTCGATCGTTACGGAAAAAATATTTTTGGATGGGGATTCTTTACGGCCGATATGAATCAAATGGTGAGAGACCTTAAAGAAACTGCCAATGCGATCGAAGGTAGAATTATAGGAGCGTACCAACAGTATGGTTATGCAGGAAATAGACCCGAAGGTATTTTTATCAATCGTCTTGGATTGGATAACAGGGATGGAATGGGAAATGCACAGCCTACAACAGACTTCATATTACCATTCCCGGGATTAAAGACCAGATCCTTGTTTACTGATACTTTTAATACCACAGATGAGGGAGAGTCATACTTTGCTAGAGTGAATTATACTATAGCCGATAGGTATTTATTCACCGGAACCATTAGAGCAGATAGCTCTAGTCGTTTTGGTTCAGGTAACGAAACCGGATATTTCCCTTCAGGAGCCTTTGCATGGAATATCCATGAAGAAGATTTTGCAGGAGAAAATTTATCTATTTTAAAAATTAGAGTTGGTGTAGGAATCACAGGTAACCAGGAAGGATTAGGATATGGTAATTTCGTGACCCGTAGAAGATATGCAGGTGGTGATATAATTGGTGACGGTGGTGATATTAACATACCCGGATTGGACAATGTCTCCTTTGCAGAGCCAGGTTTGAAATGGGAAGAGACCTTGCAATATAATATAGGTCTTGACTTTGGCTTTAACAATGATAAAGTTAGTGGTAGTTTGGATGTATATCGCAAAGAGACCAGTGATCTGTTATTTCAAACCACTTCTGCCCAACCGGCAGCACAGCCTTTCCAGTTTAGAAATTTACCGGGATCTCTGGTAGTGAACGAAGGAGTAGAATTTTCTTTTGCCTGGAACATATTCGATAAAGAAAATTTCTCATGGGAACTTAGCTTCAATGTCGCTTATAATGATAACCTTGTAAAAGAACTTTTAGGTGAATTTGATACTGGAACCATTCGTGGACAAGGACTTTCATTGGCTTTTGCACAAAAATTACAAGCAGGACAACCCTTGTTCTCATACTTCTTACGTAAGTTTGAAGGATTCGATCCCGTAACCGGGCAACCTATTCAAACAGACGTACAAGAATTTGTTGGTAAGACTGCCTTACCCGATGTTACCGGTGGTTTTTCAACATCGGCTCGAGTCGATAACTGGACATTTTCCCTTTATTTTGCCGGACAATTTGGACATTATATCTATAACAACACGACAAACGCTTTCTTTACCGCAGGTGCCTTTAGAGGTGGACGAAATGTTCCATTAGAGGTGCTTAATGCAGGTGAATCATTGGATGCTGCAGCAGAAGTATCTACAAGATTCCTCGAAAGTGGTGACTTTGTTAGACTACAAAATGCTTCGGTAACCTGGGCTTGGCCGTTGAAAGAAGATTCATTCTTCTCTTCTATGATACTTTCAATCACGGGACAGAATCTATTTGTAATTACAGACTATTCAGGACTTGATCCTGAAGTGAGCACAACACCAGGTGGAGGAGATCTATTGAATGGCTTGCCTACAGCAGGTATCGATTATACCTCCTTCCCAAGACCTAGAATTTATACTTTAGGATTAAATTTAAAATTTTAAAAAAAATGAAAATGAAAAGAACATTAATGAAAACTCTGAAGCCAATCTTTGCGATTGCGCTTCTGGCAATGATTTCTGTATCTTGTTTGACAGAAATTGTAGAATCCGATTCTATCATCACAGATGAAGAATTAGGGATATTTGACGGTGTAGGAGATGTTGAAGCATCTCTACGAAACCTGTATAATGGTATATATGGTATGTTGGGAGATCAGGCGAACTTCTTTGCTTTGAATGAAGTTTCTACTGATGAACAGCTTGTGCCTACAAGAGGTACCGACTGGGGAGATAATGGAATTTGGCGTACGCTTCATGCGCATACATGGAGTCCTACCCATTCATATATTCTGTCTACCTGGAATCAATTGAATCAAAATGTGTTCCGTGCATCAGAGATTATCGACCCTAAAAGTTCTGCAAGCTCACAAGAGGCAGCAGAAGCTAAATTTTTAAGAGCTTTCAATATGTATTTTGTGCTTGATTTTTGGGGACAAGTTCCCTTCCGTGAGCCTGGACAAGGATCTAATGTGGATCCTATAGTCATGTCTCCACAGGAGGCATATAACTTTATTCTTGATGATATAAGTGGAGCCATCGCCGGACTTACTGTCTCAGGACCTAGCGAAGGAAATGACAAAGCGAATAGAGCTGCGGCTAATTTCTTAAAGGCTAAAGTTGTTTTGAATTCATCTCGATACGGAGCGGCCGGGAATATGCAGGATGTTATAAACGCTGTTGATGCTATTGCAGCAGACGGCTACGGATTGCAAGCCGGATATTTTGAACTATTCCTTGCAGATGTTGACAACGAAACAATTTGGTTCGCTAGCACTTCCGTTGGAAATAGAATTTGGGCTGGATTACACTACAACCAAAATTCGCCTGACAATGTTGGTGGTGGTTGGAATGGATTTACCACTTTAGCTGAATTTTATGATAGCTTCGAAGGAAATCCGAACAGCAACAACGTTGGAGATGGACAAGAAGAAAGAAGAGGATGGGTGCCGGACGCTTCAAATGCTAATTCGGATAATATAGGTATTGGTTACGGTTTCTTGCACGGACAACAGTACGAAGAAGATGGAACTATACTGAAAGCCAGACCGGGAGACCCACTTATATTTACAAAAGAGTTGCCGGGACTCTCAGGGAATAATGAGAGATCAGGAATTCGTATTATTAAATACCATCCATCAGATAAGGATGGGGGTTCATTTAGATCTCATGAAATTGTATTTCGTTATGCAGATGCCCACCTAATGAAAGCAGAAGCTATGATGCGTTCCGGTGGTGATGCCACTGCAATGGTGAATGAATTAAGAACACTTCGTGGTGCTACCCCATTAGGAAACGTTGGAGAAGCACAAATGCTTGCAGAACGTGGCCGCGAATTGTATGTGGAAATGTGGAGACGAAATGATATGATACGTTTTGGGCAATTCACAAGAGACTGGGAATTTAAAGATCCAGCTTCTGTAGGTGATGAGACTAAAAATTTATATCCTATCCCAATTAACGCATTATTATCTAACCCTAACTTGGTTCAGAACGAAGGGTATTAATCTTTCGTATTTACAATGACATGCAGGTCGCCCATAACAGGCGACCTGTTTTTTTATGACTAATTTATTGCGGAGCTGTATTACATTTTCAATATTTGTATTACGATTAAAACTCGTCTAATTTCTTCAATACTGAACGTAAATAATTTACATATCATTCGTTTTCCCCGGCATTTTATTTATTGCTCGCTCCTTCTATTGATTTTTTCTTGTAATTCCGAAGAAAACAAAACAATACTTTTCGTTTCCAAAAAAGCCGATGAAACAGGTATCCATTTTCAAAACACGATTTCCTCTACCCCGGAATTGAACATCCTCAATTACATTTATTTCTATAATGGGTCCGGAGTAGCTGCAGCCGATTTTAACAACGATGGCCTCACCGACCTCTACTTTACTGCCAACCAAACCGAAGACAAACTCTATCTCAACCGGGGAAATTTAAAGTTTGAAGATATTACACAATCCGCCGGGATCAACAATGCCCAAAATTGGACTACCGGCGTGACTATAGTCGATATAAATGAGGATGGCCTTCCTGATATATATATATGTAAACTGGGTGCATACCATAACATATCCGGTAAAAATCTTCTGTATATCAATAATGGCCCCGATAAAAATGGCGTTCCTGCCTTTACAGAAAACGCAGCAGCTTTTAACCTGGATTTTATAGGTTTCTCTACACAAGCCTCCTTCTTTGATTATGACCTGGATGGAGATCTGGATTTATTTTTATTGAATCATTCCACCAATCCTAACCAAAATTATGGTAACGGAAACGTCAGAAACTTTCCAAATGCCGCATCCGGTGACAAACTTTTTGAAAATGTCAATGGTATTTTCGTAGACGTCTCGGAAGACGCAGGCATCTATCAAAGTAAAATTGGTTATGGATTAGGTGTATCTATAAGCGATTTGAACAATGATGGTTTTCCTGATATATATGTAGGTAATGACTTTTTTGAGAACGATTATCTGTATATGAATCAAGGGGACAAGACCTTCAAAGAAGTGATATCATCTAAAGCGAATCAAATCGGACATACCACCCATTATTCGATGGGAAACGATATAGCCGATATCAATAACGATGGCTATACCGATATCCTATCTCTGGACATGCTCCCGGAAGACCTAAAAACCTATAAAACCTCGGGAAGTGAATTTAATTATCAAATTTATCAAAACTACATCAACAATGGATACACCCATCAGTTTATGCAAAATTCACTTCAGTTAAATAAAGGCAATGGAAGCTTTAGTGAAACCGCATATATAAGCGGTATCGCTGCCACCGATTGGTCATGGAGTCCGCTAATTGCGGATTTTGATAATGACGGCCTTAACGATATCTATATTACCAATGGTATTTTAGGTGCTACCAACGACATGGATTTTATCAATTTTATAGCCAATGACAATATTCAGAAATCGCTTGGGCAGGGGATGCAGGAAAAGGATATGGCTTTCATCGATCAAATCCCGCAAAAGAAAACAACCAACTATTTTTTCAGAAATATAGGAAACAACCAATTTGCAGATGTGACAAATGAATGGGCTGATTTAAACCCGTCCTTCAGTAATGGTGCTGTTTATGTCGACCTGGATAATGACGGAGATCTCGATATCGTTACAAATAACGTAAATGAACCCGCCTTTGTCCTGGAGAACACTTCTAAATTAAATAATTATCTCACCATTAATTTCAAAGGGAATCCGCATAATCGATTTGGGATTGGAGCGAAAGCCATTCTCTACAAAGATTCCATTCAAATGACCAGGGAGAACTACATATCTCGTGGATATCTTTCCGCAATAGCTCCAATACTTCATTTTGGATTGGGTTCTATTTCAGAAATAGATTCGATCCAGATCATTTGGCCCGACAAAACTTTTGAAACACTTCATAACGTAAATGTAAACCAGGTATTGGAAGTACTCCAAAAAAATGCTGATGGGAATTACTACGAATCCTTCCCCGGGAAAACACACCAATATTTAATGAATGTAGCTCCCCTGTTCGATTTTAAACACCGTGACAACACTACCATCGAATTCAATCGCGACCCACTGATTCCTTTCGCCATAAGCAATGAAGGACCCAAGGTATCCGTAGGCGATATAAACAATGACGGGCTGGAAGATGTATTTATCGGGGGTGGGAAACGTCAGGCTTCCGGGCTATTCGTGCAACAAAAAGATGGAACCTTTGCACAGCAGCAACCCGAACTTTTTGAAAAAAATGCTCTTAATGAAGATACCGCCAGCATTTTTTTCGATGCCAATGGAGACGATTATCTGGATCTGATTGTTGTGAGCGGTGGAAATGAGTTCACACGAGGTAAAGCCATACTTCCAAGATTATACATCAATGAACAAGGCACCTTTGTTCGTGACACCCTAAATTTCTTAGGTAGTTATAGTAACGCTTCTCAGGTAAAAGCGGTAGACTTTGACCAAAATGGGACACTGGATATTTGTGTCACCACAGCCAATCTCCCTCAATTTAAAGGAGACAGGCCTGCACAATTATTCTTTAAAGGCGTAGGGGATGGAAATTTTCTTCAATTTTCTGAAAACGATGTGTCAGCATTCCTGTTTGGCGGTAGCTGTAACGATGTTATTTTCGCCGATGTCGATGGTGACGGTGTAGAAGAATTGATAACAGCAGGAGATTGGGCACCGATTTCGATTTACGCCAAAATCAAAGATGAGTTAGTTCTTCAATCTCACAATGGATTAGACGATACTCACGGCTGGTGGAACACTCTGGAAGCAGCCGATTTCGACAATGATGGAGATATAGACCTGGTGGCCGGAAATTGGGGCCTGAATTCTAGGTTGCAGGCCTCTCCCAAAGAACCCATGACATTGTATCGCCAGGATTTTGATAATAACGGGAAGGAAGAAACATTGGTGACTTTTTATTACCAAGGTGAAGAAACCCCTTTCGCATCCAAAGATGAATTGGTGAAGCAGTTACCCGGCATCAATAAAAAGTACTTGAGTTATAAGGATTTTGCCAACGCTTCCATCGAAGATATATTCGGTAAAGAAAAGCTACAAACCGCCCGCAAAAAACAGGTGTTTGAATTGGCAACCTGTTATTTTGAAAATGTGGGGCAAGGGATGTTTGAAAAACGAGTGTTACCCTTTGCTGCACAGATCTCAACGGTAAACGATATCTACGTGGAAGACTTCAACAACGATGGATTTTTAGACCTGCTTTTGGTAGGAAATAATTTTGAAATAAGTACTCAATTAAGTAGATTAGACGCATCGCACGGCGTACTTTTATTGAATGATACCTGCGGTAATTTTTTCCAACCAAAAGGCCAAAAATTTGATATTTCAGGAGCGGCTAGAAATATCGAAAAGTTGCATTATCAAGGTGATGATTACCTGATAATTACACGAAACAATGATCAACCAATTTTTTTAAAAATCAATTAATAAAGATCGATTAATGAATCTTCTTAAATACCTTTCCATCGTCACCATTTCTTTTTTACTTTTTAGTTGTGATTCTGAAAAGGAGGATGAAGCGTCAAAAGATGAATCCCTGACACTTTTTACCGAACTTTCAGCGACAGACACAGGCGTTCATTTCTTTAATGTGGTTAAAAACCAAAAAGACTTCAATATTTTTAAATACCGGAATTTTTACAACGGCGGAGGAGTTGCCATAGGTGATATCAACAACGATGGTTTGGCTGATATTTATTTCACGGCCAATATGGGTAAAAACAAACTCTATCTTAACCAAGGGGATTTTAAATTCAAAGATATATCTGAAAGTGCCGGTGTGGAAGGCAATAAACCATGGTCCACAGGTGTAAATATGGTGGATATCAATCATGATGGGTTGTTAGATATCTATGTGAGCAATGCAGGAAATATGGAAGGTGACAACCATAATAATGAGCTTTATATCAATAATGGCGATCTTACATTTACTGAGAAAGCCAAAGAATATGGATTAGCAAAGACCGGATTTTCAACCCACGCCTCCTTCTTCGATTATGACAAAGACGGTGATTTGGATGTCTACATCTTGAATAATAGCAACATCCCGGTAAGTACTCTGGGATTTGCACATCAACGTGAAGTTCGGGCGCAAAATTGGGATGTTCCTAAAATTTTTCGTGGCGTTGGCGATATGCTATTGCGAAATGACAATGGCAAATTTGTCGATGTAAGTGAAGAAGCCGGTATATATGGAAGCTTGATAGGATTTGGGCTGGGAGTGATGATAAGCGATGTGAATGGTGATCTATATCCCGACATCTATGTTTCGAACGATTTTTATGAGCGTGATTATCTGTATATCAATAATCAAGACGGTACCTTTTCCGAAGAAATTAAAAACTATGTATCGCATTTGAGTCTGTCGGCGATGGGAATAGATATGGCAGACATCAACAACGATGGATATGCAGATATTTACATAACAGATATGCTCCCCGAAGGGGATCAACGAGTGAAATCGGTGATGGAATTTGAAGGTTATAATGTATTTAAATTGAAACAAAGCAAGGATTTTTACCAACAATATATTCAGAATACACTTCAGCTTAATAACGGGAATGGATCCTTTTCTGAAATAGCCTACTATAGTGGCATATCTGCGACAGACTGGAGTTGGTCGGGATTACTATTCGACATGGACAATGACGGCTACCGTGATATCTTTATCACCAACGGAATAATGCATGATCTAACTGATCTGGATTTTGTGGATTTTTTCGCTAACGAAATTATTCAGAACATGGCATTGACCGGAAAAAAAGAAGCCATCGATTCCATCATCGCGAAAATGCCGGTACATCCATTGCCCAACTATGCCTATAGAAACAATGGCGACCTTACTTTTACCGATGAAGCCGCGAATTGGGGCTTGGGAATTCCCAGTTTTTCCAACGGGGCTGCCTATGGCGACCTCGACAATGATGGGGATTTGGATCTGGTGGTAAACAATGTGAATATGACTGCATTCGTGTATAAGAACAACACCAATGAACTCACCAATAATAATTACATCAAACTAAAATTTGAAGGCAGTGGGAAGAACAAATTCGCCATAGGAACTTCCGTCAAGATGTATTATGACGATCAGATCGTGTTTCAAGAATTGATCCCATCACGTGGTTTTCAATCTTCCATGGAATATGTGATGACCATTGGCTTGGGACGCGCTACGAGCCTTGATTCAATAAGAGTTATTTGGCCGGATGACCATACCGTAAAACTGGAAAAAATTGCGGTCAATCAAACTTTGATATTTAGACAGAGCGATGCGATAGATATTTATCGAATTCCGAAGAAAGAAAAAATAAAACCCTACCTACAAGAGCTTTCCAACAGTGGCTTGACGAAGCACGAGGAAAATAATTATAACGACTTTGATTATGAAGGACTGATTTCGATAATGATGTCTCAAGAAGGCCCGGCATTAGCGGTTGGCGATGTAAATGGAGATGGAAATGAGGACGTGTTTATGGGAGGAGCAAAAGGACAGCCCGGCACGCTCAATTTGCATAGCGGAAATGGTTTGCTTTCAACCGTGATAATTCCCGCTTTTGAAACCGATAAAGAGATGGAAGATACTGCAGCAGCTTTTTTTGATGCAGATTGCGACGGCGACCTGGATCTAATGGTGGGCTCCGGTGGAAACCAGGTAAACGCACCCATCGGAGAAGGCCTTCGTCTTTATATCAACAATGGAAAAGGAAGCTTTACAAGATCTTTTCTAAATTTACCACCTAGCAGTATTAACATTGCCGTTATTGCTCCCTACGATATGGACGGTGATGGCGATATAGACATCTTTATTGGTTCTCGTAGCATTATTGGTATTTACGGAGCAGATCCAGATCATATGTATCTCGAAAATCAGGGTGATGGGACGTTTAAAAATCTATATCGCGAAAAGGCTTTCGAAACCAAACAAAGTGGCATGATCACAGACGCGATATGGGTGAATTTGGATACTGATAACACAAAGGAACTCATCACGGTTTCTGACTGGGGGCCACCTCGCATCTATAGAAATGATGGTGGCAAACTATCGCTTCAAACTTCTTCTCTTGACTCATTGCATGGTTGGTGGAACGCTGTATACCCGGTAGATATTGACAAGGATGGAGATGTGGATTTTATATTTGGAAATCAGGGAGATAATATTCATTACAGACCTTCTAAAGAGGCTGTGATCAAAATTTGGGTGAACGATTTTGATAATAACGGCACTATTGAGCAAATTATGACACAAAACCTCAACGGTAAGGATATGCCTATCCATCAAAAATCGGAGATCGTATCACAAATGGTCTTTTTGAAAAAACAGAATTTAAAAGCTTCTGAATATGCCAGAAAGTCCATTCATGAGTTATTTTCTGAAGAAAATATTAAAGGCGCACGCATGAAACAGGTGACTACTTCAAAGACGGTTTTAGCCATCAATAACGGAGAGGGCAACTTTGAGATTATTACACTGCCACCTCGTTCACAGTTGTCTTGTGTTTACGGAATTACATGTACAGATGTAAATAACGATGGCCACCTCGACATTATAATGGGAGGCAATAATTTTGAGTTTAAGCCTCAATATTCACGCCTCGATGCCAACTATGGAAATGTTCTGCTCAATGATGGCAATCTTAATTTCGAGTGGTCAGATTATGATAAAAGCGGTTTCTTTATAAAAGAAGAGATCAAACATATTTTAAAATTCCACGACAGCAACGGAAACACCTTCGTGATAGTAGCTATAAACGATGAAAAACCAAAAGTTTTTGCGGTCAATGAATAAACTTTGGAGTTTATCACTGGTTTTTTTTGTTTTGAACAGCTGCAAAAACGAAGATCGGTTGTTCGAGCTATTGCCCGCTAAAAAATCCGGGATTTCATTTGAAAACACCCTCACCGAGAATGATGAACTCAACATTCTTGACTATCTCTATTTTTATAACGGTGGGGGTGTAGCAATGGGTGACATCAACAATGATGGATTACCCGATTTGTTCTTCTCTGCCAACCAAGAAACCAACAAACTTTATTTGAACAAAGGCGATCTTAAATTCGAAGATATTACCCAATCTGCTGGTGTGATGGGCAAAAGCTCCTGGAATACGGGTGCTGTAATGGGTGATATTAACGGAGATGGGTGGCTGGATATTTACGTAATAGCTGTAGTGGGTATTAACGGATTTGTAGGCCATAACGAGCTTTTCATCAATAACCAAGACAATACTTTTACTGAAATGTCCGGTGAATATGGCCTGGATTTTAAGTCCTATGGAACCACGGCTGTCTTTCTCGATTTCGATCTCGACGGGGATCTGGATATTTATCTGCTCAATCACGCCGTACATACACAGGAATCATTTGGAAGGGCTCAAATTCGCGAAGAAAGGAATGAAAAAACAGGGGATCGCTTGCTTCGAAATGATGATGGATACTTTACCGACATAAGTGAGATAGCAGGGATCTATGGTGGAATTAATGGCTATGGTTTAGGGGTTTCCGTAGCCGACTTTAATCAGGATGGCTACCCGGATATTTATGTGGGGAACGACTTTCATGAAGACGATTATTATTATATCAACAACGGCAACGGAACCTTTACAGAAAGCTTAAAACAATACTTTGGACATACTTCTCGTTTCTCCATGGGAAATGATGTGGCCGACATCAATAATGATGGACTGCCCGATATCATATCGCTCGATATGGCCCCAGAGGACGAAGTAGTTCTCAAGTCCAGTGAAGGAGACGATTCCTATCAAACCCTTAAAATGCGGACCGAACAGTTCGGTTATCATTACCAATATTCGCGCAATATGCTCTATATAAACAACGAGGATGCACCTTATACAGAAACAGCGATATTAAGTGGGGTTTCGGCCACAGATTGGAGTTGGAGCGCCCTTTTTGGCGATTATGACCAGGACGGAAAACAAGATCTGTTCGTTTCCAACGGAATCCCAAAACGACCTAATGATCTTGATTTTATACATTTTGTATCCAGTGATGAGATTCAGAAAAAGATGAATGATAATAAGCTGGTCGACCAACAGGCTTTGGAAATGATGCCAAGCGGAGAAATCAATAATTATATTTTTAAAGGAGACGGAAAAGCCGGTTTTGTCGACATGACCGCAAATTGGATACCAACGGAAAGGACAGTTTCCGGAGCTACTGCCATTGGCGACCTGGATGGCGACGGGGACCTGGATATAGTCATAAACAATATAAATGCCCCTGCCGGAATTTACATCAACCAAACGGATCAAAACGCTAATTATTTAAAAATTAAACTCGATTTTAAGGCAAAGAATCCCTTCGGAATAGGCACTAAAGTCTACGTGTATCATAACAATACTCTTCAGTTTAAAGAACTGTTCCCCACTCGAGGCTGGCAGGCATCCAGTGAGCCTATACTTCATTTTGGTTTTGGAACGGTTGCCCAAATTGATTCCATGAAGATCATATGGCCGGATCGTACTTTTCAGGTAATGCTGAATATAAAAACCAATCAATCACTAACTGTTTCTCCAAAAAATACCCTTCCCTATTCCTACGAACGAAAACCAACGAGGAAACTTTTCAGAAAAACTGTAGATAATTTAGGTATTACATACGTGCATAAAGAAGACAATCACACCGATTTCAACTACCAAAAGTTGATTCCTTATGAAGTGAGTGATCGTGGGCCGGCTGTTGCTGTGGGGGACTTAAATGGGGATGGAAAAGAAGATATATTCCTGGGAGGAGCGAGGAATCAAAAGGCTTCCGTTTATATTCAAAAGGATGGAGGATTTGAGTTAGTCGATTATCCTGTCATTTCCAATGATTCGGTATTTGAAGATGTTTCGGCTCAGATAAATGACTTTAACGAAGATGGAATTAATGATCTGTTTGTTGCTTCAGGTGGAACTATTATTTCGCCCTCAAGGAAAATCCTGGCCAATAGATTTTATGCGAATACCGATGCCGGATTTGAAGCGAACCTATATGAATCTTATCAAAACAGTTCTACCCTCAAAACATTCAAACAAAACGACTCATTAAGGACCGATTATTTTTTCGTTGGAAATTACACCTCGGTATTGGACTTTGGAAAACTTCCCAATTCCATCATACGCAGTTCGAATATCGATAACATTCTGGAACACCTTGGAATGATAACCGACGCAATTTGGGATGATTTCGACAATGATGGCCAAACAGACCTTATTGTGGTTGGTGAATGGATGTCGCCGAAATTCTTTAAAAATGAGGCGGGAACATTGACAGAAGTATCGGTATTGAATGATGCTATAACAGGGCTTTGGCAAACGATCATCCCCTTCGATATCGATCATGACGGCGATACCGATTACCTTTTAGGAAATTGGGGGATGAACAGTAAATTTAAGGCTTCCCCTGAAGCTCCTATGAAAATGTACTACGCAGATTTTGATGATAACGGCACCACCGAGACCATAATCGCTATTGAAAAAGAAGGAAAGTATTATCCGTTGCTGGGTTTGAACGAACTGTCGGAGCAGATGGTTTTTCTTCGGAAGAAATTTTCAAACTATAAAGATTTCGCGGGGAAAACCATAGAAGAAGTCATGGGTGTAGACCTCTTAGCTAATGCTACTGTTTTTGAAGTTAATACATTAAGCTCCGGCTTCTTGCGAAATACTGATAATACCTTTACTTTTGATGCGTTGCCGAACGAATTGCAGACCGCACCCATCAAGGCTTTTGTTACCTATGATTTTAACGGTGATGGTAAGCAAAGCGTGCTTGCTGGAGGTAATTATTTTGGTGTGATTCCATTCCATGGAAGATTCGATAGTTTTTCTGGAGCCATGATCAATTCTGAAGAAAGTATTACGCTTGGAAACCAACTGGGACTGGAAATGGAGCACAAATCAGTGAGACATTTAAAAATAATTCACCTGGAGAACAAACCTTATTTATTGGTCGTTTACAACAATGAGGCAGCACAGGTCTATGAAATGAACCCAAACAATTAATTGGTACCCAAATAAATGTTTTATGGTAAGTTCAATATGACCTATAAAACAATGATAGAAAAAATGAAATTACTGAATAAATACCCAATATTATTCGCACTTTTGATTCCGGTCTTACTCCTGAATTCCTGTGCCGAAAAAGAATCTATTCTGATCACATCAGACGATTACCATAATTCCGTCGATAAAATAACGCTAATTATGGTACATGATATCTTTTCACCTCCGGTGGCGAGCCGTATCTATGCGTACCCAAATATCGCCGCTTATGAAATAATCGTACAAAAAGACAGTGCCTATCGATCCCTTACCGGACAATTAGAAGGATTAACAGCTATCCCAAAAGCAGACGACCAGACAACGAATTTCGGATTGGCAGCCTTGATAGCACATATGGATGTGAGTAAATCACTCATATTTTCGGAAGAAAAAGTGGAATCCTATCGCGACAGTCTGTATCAAATTTGGAGCGCAAAAAACAAAACAGAGTTTGAAACCGCAAAAGCCTACGGACTCAAAGTGAGTGACCACATTAAAAACTGGTACGATGGCGACTTGTACAAACAAACCCGTACCATGCCCAAATTTACGATAGATACCGATGACCCCTCACGCTGGCAACCTACTCCTCCGGCCTATATGGATGGCATTGAACCGCACTGGAACAAAATCCGTTCTTTCGTATTGGATTCGGCGGCACAATTTAAGCCGCTGCCTCCTCCTCCATATTCCCTGGAAAAAGACAGTGATTTTTATAAAGAATTGTTAGAAGTTTATGAAATAAGTCAAAAAATTACCGAAGAAGGTGACTCTTCTGAAGAAGTTGTCATCGCACGGTTCTGGGATTGTAACCCGTACGTTTCGGTGACTCGTGGACATCTGATGTTTGCGACTAAAAAAATTACCCCCGGAGCCCATTGGATAGGGATTGTAAAGATAGCTTGCAAGAAATCGAACGCTGATTTCAATAAAACAGTTTTCGCCTATACTAAAACCTCTATTGGGATTTTCGATGCCTTCATCAGCTGTTGGGACGAGAAATACCGAAGTAATTTAATACGTCCTGAGACTTTAATTCATCAAAACATCGACGAAAACTGGAAACCTATTCTACAAACGCCTCCCTTCCCGGAATACTCAAGCGGGCATTCCGTAGTTTCAGGTTCAGCAGCAACGATTTTAACCCATATTTTTGGAGATGATTTTAGTTTTACAGACGACACAGAATTGGCATACGGGCTTCCTGTCCGTTTTTTTACCTCTTTTAATAAAGCTGCGCAAGAAGCTGCCATCAGCAGGATGTATGGTGGAATTCATTACCGTTTTGCAATTGAAATAGGACTCCGGCAAGGAATAGAGGTGGGCGAATTGGTTGTTGAAAAACTAGCTATGAATAAATAAGCATGAAGCGATTATTGAAGTGGATTTTCGGACTCTCAATAGTAATTATTGCCGTATGGTATTTTGGCATTAAAGAGGAGCATTATCAAGTTTCATTTACCACGGTTCAACCTCCCGGTCTGATCTACGATCATATTTCCGCTTGGAATTCCTATGCTACAAAAGACATTACTTCGATCTCTGTCACCTCGAAGATTCCGTTTTCAGAAATACGACAAAATGTACAAGTAGGCGATTCCCTGTTTTCATATCGTTGGAAAATCAGCAAAAAAGGAGATGGCAAAACTCGGGTGACAGCCTACGTTAGAGATGAGGTTAACGGATTCTCACAAAAACTTCGGGTCCCATTTGTCAAAAACTCATTTATAAAAAGAAGTGTGAACAACGTTCAAAATATTGTAAATGAATTGAAATTTAAAACCCAACAGTTCCGGGTTCATTCCGTTACTGACACGGTATTTTCAGGAGGATATTGTGTTTACATGGCTATAGAGTCCACCATGGGTAAAAAAGCAAAAAATATGCTTTCCAATATCGCCACTATTTTGAACTATATCAATAGCAACGATATCGAGCTTAAGGGCGATCCATTTTTGGAAGTGACTTCCTGGGACAAAATGGAGGAAACCATCAAATTCAATTTTTG